>JACCDS012429342.1_pt1 | contig 12585 bp, 9 predicted proteins | sample 7446441 | NCBI WGS metagenome assembly JACCDS01 (sample SAMN15323445, study PRJNA562643) | freshwater metagenome | isolation source: river surface water | place: USA:Blue River Watershed | collected 2017-08-17
CCGGGCGACCTCCGCAAAGGCCAGGAAGCCGGCGCTGACGATTACCTGGTCAAGCCGTTCAGCCCGCGCCTGCTGATGGACACCATCGAAAGCCTGCTCAAGCCGCTGGTGCAGGAGCAGGCCCCGGAAAGCGCCGGCTCAGACGCCTGAACCGGGCGGCGCCAGCCTCAGCGCCCCGTGAAAGCGAAGTCCACCTCGGGCTTCAGGCCGCTCACGATGCGCGCAATGCTCTTGCCCGAGCCGCATGAGTGTGTCCAGCCCAGCGTGCCGTGGCCCGTGTTGAGGAACAGGTTGGGCAGCTTGCTGCGCCCGATGATGGGCACGTTGCTGGGCGTGGCCGGGCGCAGGCCGGTCCAGAACTGCGCCTGCGTGCTGTCGCCCGCGCCGGGAAAGAGTTGCTCCACGCGCTTGACGATGGCCTCGCAGCGCACGCGGTTCAGGTCGCGGTCATAACCGTTGAGTTCGGCGGTGCCGGCAATGCGCAGGCGGTCGCCCAGCCGTGAGAAGACCAGCTTGTACTCGTCGTCCGTCAGCGACACCTGGTGCGCCATGGACGCGTCCTTCACCGGCATGGTCACCGAGTAGCCCTTGGCCGGGTAGATGGGCAGCGAAATGCCCAGCGGCTGCGCGTAGAGCGGGCTCAGGCTGCCCATGGCCAGCACGTAGGCATCGGCGCGCAGGCGCTGGAAGCGGCCTTCGCTGTCGGTGGCTTCCACGTGGTCGATGCTGCCGCCGGCCTCGCGCAGCGCGGTCACGGTGTGGCTCATCAGGAACTGCACGCCGTCGGCTTCGCAGCGCTTGACCAGTTCGCGCGCAAAGCGGTTGGCGTCGCCACTTTCGTCTTCGGCCGTGTAGGTGGCGCCCGCCAGTTGCGGGCGGATGTGGCGCAGCGCGGGCTCCAGACGCACGGCTTCGTCGGCCGAGATGACGCGCCGGTCGCAGCCCAGTTCGCGCATCTGCGCGGCCGGGCCTTCGGCGCCGTCGAACTCTTTCTGGCTGGTGTAGAAGTGCAGGATGCCCTGCGTGCGTTCGTCGTAGGCGATGGCGCGGTCGCGCCGCAGCTGCTGCAGCGTGTCGCGGCTGTAGGTGCCCAGGCGCACGATCTGCTCGATGTTGTGGCGCGTGCGCGCCGGCGTGCACTCGCGCAGGAACTGCAGGCCCCACAGCCACTGCCGCATGTCGGCGCGGATGCGGAACAACAGCGGCGCGTCTTCCTGGCCCAGCCACTTCAGCACCTTGAGCGGTGCGCTGGGGTTGGCCCAGGGCTCGGCGTGGCTGACGGAAATCTGCCCGCCGTTGGCAAAGCTGGTTTCCGCAGCGGGCGAGGCCTGGCGGTCGACGACCGTGACTTCATGGCCCTGCTGGCGCAGGAAGTAGGCCGAGGTGACGCCCAGCAGGCCGGCGCCCAGAACGATGACTTTCATGAAAGGACTCCAAGGGAACAGCGCAGGCCACGCGTGGCGTGGTCTGCTGGCCGCTCCCCCTGTCCTTGGTGCCTGAGAGATTCAGCCCCGAGTCGGTCTCGCGGGCCTTGCTCCTTCGGCGCTTCACGGGCGTGAAGTCTCTCCAGACGGCATTGGTGGTGTGCAGTACGGAACCTGAGCGTTCATGGGAGTTTGCGCCTTCGGTGGCTGCGGCCCGCGGGCCGCAGCGCTCTCCTGCAAAGTCGAAATTCTAGGTGGGCCGCAAAGCCCCCTGTTCAGACAGGAAGCGCTGGACCAGCAGCACCCAGTAGGCGCTGCCGGTGGTGATGTTGTGGTCGTTGAAGTCGTAGCCCGGGTTGTGCACCATGCAGCCGCCGGCCTGCCCGTCCACACCGTTGCCAATGAGCACGTAGCTGCCCGGCACCCGTTCCAGCATGAAGGCGAAGTCCTCGCTGCCGGTGAGCGGCGGGCCTTGCAGCGTGACCTGCTGCTCACCCACCAGTTCCAGCGCCACCTGGCGTGCAAACTCGGTTTCGGCAGGCGTGTTGACCAGCACCGCGTAGCCGGGCTTCCAGTCCACGTGCGCGGTGACGCCAAAGCTTTCGGCCTGCGCGGCCACCAGGGCCTTGACGCGGCGCTCCACGGTGGCACGCACCTCGCGGTCCAGCGCGCGCACGCTCAGTTCCAGCGTGGCGCTGGCGGGGATCACGTTGTTGGCCTTGCCGGCGTGCAGCGCGCCCACCGTCACCACCGCGGCCTGCAACGGGTCCACGTTGCGCGACACCACGGTCTGCAGCGCCATCACGATGCTGGCCGCCGCCACGATGGGGTCGGCCGCGCGGTGCGGCATGGCGCCGTGGCCGCCCACGCCATCCAGCCGGATGCTCACGTAGTCAGAAGACGCCATGGCCGCGCCTTCGCGCAGCACCAGGCGGCCTTGCGGGATGCCGGGCATGTTGTGCATGGCAAACACGGCGTCGCAGGGGAAGCGCTCGAACAGGCCGTCGTCCATCATGCGCAGCGCGCCGCCGCCGCCTTCTTCGGCGGGCTGGAAGATCAGGTGCAGCGTGCCGTCAAAGCCACCTTGCTCCGCCAGGTGGCGCGCCGCGGCCAGCAGCATGGCGGTGTGGCCGTCGTGGCCGCAGGCGTGCATCACGCCGCTGTGGGTGCTGGACCAGTCCGCGCCGCTGGCTTCGTCTATGGGCAGCGCGTCCATGTCGGCGCGGATGCCCAGTCGCTTGCTGCCGCTGCCGCGCACCAGGGTGCCCACCACGCCGGTGCCGCCCAGTCCACGCGCCACGGTGTAGCCCCAGCCTTGCAGCTTGGCCGCCACCAGGTCCGCGGTGCGGTGTTCCTGGAAGGCCAGCTCCGGGTGCTGGTGGATGTCGCGGCGCAGGCTGATGAACTCACCGGCCCGCGCCTGCAGCGCCTGCAGCAGGTAGGTCATGCCGGGCTCACTGCGGCTGCAGGTTGATCTGCTTGGCGATGGCGCGGTAGCGCGCCGTCTCGGCAGCAAAAAACGCCGCCGATTCCGCCAGGCTCATGGGCGCGGACACCACCTGCGTCTGCGCCGCCAGCTGCGCGCGCACCGCCGGGTCCTGCAGCGTCTTGCCGATGGCGGCATGCAGGCGCACGACCACGTCTTCCGGCGTGCTCTTGGGCACCATGTAGCCGGTCCAGATCTTGTAGGCAAAGTTCTTCAGCGCCTGGCTCTCGCTGGCCGTGGGCACGTTCTTCAGCAGCTCCGAGCGCTGCGCGCCCAACTGGCCGATGACCTTCAGCCGGCCCTGCTCGGCCAGCGCACCCATGGCGGCGCTGTAGACGAGCACGGCAAAGTCCACCTGGCCGCCAGCAATGTCCTGCAGCAGCGGCGCGTTGCCCTTGTAGGGCACGTGCGACAGCTTCACGCCGGTGGCCGTCTGCGCGCTTTCCAGGATCAGGTGGTACAGCGAGCCAATGCCCACGCTGCCGTAGCTCAGCGGCTTGTCGGCCGACTTGCGGGCCAGCGCGATGAGCTCGTCCACGCTGTTGGCCGGCAGGTCCTTGCGCGCCACGAAGACCATCACCGCGTCGGCCACCGGGTGCACCAGGCGGAAGTCCTCGGCCTTGAGCTTGACCGCGGCATTGGCCAGCGGCGACAGGATCACCTCGTTGGGCGAGCCCTGGAACACGTAGTGGCCATCGGCCGGCGCCGCCAGCACCTTCTGCGCGGCCAGCGCACCGCTCACGCCGCCCAGGTTTTCCACCAGCACCTGCTGGCCCAGTTCCTTGCCCAGCGGGTTGAAGAAGATGCGCGCGATGGCGTCGGACGGGCCGCCGGCCGGGTAGGGAACCATCAGGTTCACCGGCTTGGTGGGGTAGCCCTGGGCCAGGGCAGCGCCGGCCGCGGCCAACAGACCCGCCAGCAGGGCCAGCGAACGCAAAGATTTGAACGTGGACATGGGGACTCCTTGGGGGGGCGCGCCAGGCGGCCGGGGGCTTGAATGCCGGCGCAATGTAGGAGCCGCATCTGGCAAAGTCCAATGCATTGTTTTCTTCGATACCATGAGTTTGACATTCACCTCTTGCAGACCCTTGCCATGACCCTGGTCCAGCTTCGACACCTGATCTCACTGGCGCAGACCGGCTCCTTCAGCAAGTCCGCCGCCGCGCTGTTCCTCACCCAGCCGGCGCTCAGCCGCAGCATCCGCGCGCTGGAAGCCGAGCTGGGCCAGCCGCTGTTTGACCGCATCGGCCGCCACAGCGAGCTCACGCCCTTTGGCCGCGACACCGTGCAACGCGCGCAAGACCTGGTGCTGGCCGCCGACGAGCTGCGCGGCAGCGGCCGCCAGCCGCGCGGCTTGCAGACGGGGCTGCTGCGCCTGGGCCTGGGCTCGGGGCCGGGCGCGCTGTTGATGACGCCGCTGTTGCTGGAGATGGCACAGCACCACCCCCAGCTGCATGTGCAGGTGGCGCGGGGTGGCACCGAGGGGCTGGTGCAGGCGCTGCGCGAGCGCACGCTGGACGCGCTGGTGGTGGACGCCCGCGCCCTGCGCCCGGCGCCGGACCTGGAGGTTCAGGCCCTGCACGAGATGCGCGGCGGTTTCCTGGTGCGGCGCGGCCACCCGCTGGCGCGGCGGCGCCGCCCACTGCAACTGCCCGATGTGCTGGCCTTCCCGCTGGCGTCCACCCCGCTGTCCGACGAGGTGGCGCGCGTGCTGGTGGAGCGTTATGGACCGCAGGCCCACCCCAGCCTCAGCGTCACGCTGCAGTGCGAGGAGGTGCCCAGCCTGGTGGACGTGGCCCGGCACAGCGACACCGTGCTGCTGGCCGTGCGGGCTGCCGCCCCCGACCTGGTGGAACTGAAACTGCAGCCGGCGCTGGACGCCACGGCGCGCTTCGGCCTGGTGACCCTGCGGCGGCGCACGGCGCCGCCGGGGCTGCAGGTGGTGAAGGGCTTGATGGCCAGGCTGATGGTGGACGCCGGTCCGCCCCCAAGCCCGGCCGAGGCGCGCCTTGCTCAGGCATCGGCGGGCAAAAAGCGCCTGGCCAGTCCCGCGCGGCCGGGGTAGTACGGGAAGAAGGGCCGCGCTTCGTCAATGGCGCGCGCCACGGCAGGGTGGGCCAGCAGGCGCTCGAAGTAGGCCGCCAGCGGCGCGTGCTGCGGCGGCAGTGGCACGTAGGTCAGGGCGTAGAACAGCGACGGTGCCGCGGCGCAGTCGGCCATGCTGAAGCTGCCGCCCGCGGCCCACTCACGGCCGTCCATGTGGCGGTTGATGAAGGCGTAGGCCGTGGCCAGGCCCTCGCGCGCTTGCGCCACGCCGCGTGCATCGCGCTCGCCTTCGGGCCGCAGCAGGTCCGCGGTGAGCGCCTGCATGGGCGTCATCACGTACTGGTCGAACATCCGGTCCCACAGCCGCACCTCCAGCGCGGCGTCCACCGTGTCGGGGATGAGGGCGCGCCCCGGGGCGGCGTGGTGGCGCTGCAGGTGCTCGATGATGATGCTGGACTCCGCCACCGGCCGCCCGCCGTCCACCAGCAGCGGCATCTTGCCGGTGGGCCACAGCGCCAGGTAGGCCGCACGTTCGGCCGGGTCGCCCAGGTTGAGCAGCTGCTTGTCCAGCGCCACGCCCAGCGCGTCCGCCGCGATGAGCACCTTCTGGCAGTAGGACGACAGCGGGTGGTAGTGCAGCACCGGGGCGGCAGGCTTGTTCATGGCGCGGGATGGCGTTGATGCGAGACGGCCCACAGTATGGCTGCGGGTAAACCGCTGCTGCTGCCCGCCCGGTGCACGGGTAGCCTGTTGGCCCCGCCAGACCCCAAGCCCCTCACCATGAACCCACTGACACGTGCCGCAGGCCGCGCCCTGTTGACGCTGGTTGCGCTGACCGCGATGACGGCCAGCGTGTGCCAGGCCGCCTTCCCCGACAAGCCGGTGAAGCTGGTGGTGGCCTTTGCGCCGGGCAGTTCCACCGACATCGTGGCGCGCCTGCTGGCCGAGCAGATGAGCGCCTCGCTGGGCCAGGCCGTGGTGGTGGAGAACAAGCCCGGCGCCGGCGGCAACATCGCCACCCAGCAGGTGATGAACGCAGCGGCCGACGGCCACACCCTGCTGATCCACAGCGTGGCCGTGGCGGTGAACCCCTCGCTGTTTGCCAACGCGGGGTACGACACCCTGCGCGACCTGGCGCCCGTGGCCATGGCCGCGGTCACGCCCAACTTGGTCTACGTGCACCCGGACGTCAAGGCCACCAACCTGAATGAACTGCTGGCGCTGGCGCGCACAGGCAAGCTTTCTTATGCGTCTTCCGGCAACGGCACCACCACGCACCTGGGCGCGGAGTGGCTGTTCCGCGCGCTGGCCCGGGTGGACATCACCCACGTGCCCTTCCAGCCCGCCGCGGCCACGCAGGCGGTGGTGAGTGGCCAGGTGCCCATCGCCAGCACCTCCATGCCGCCGGCCGTGCCCTTTGCCAAGAGCGGCAAGGTGAGGCCCATCGCCGTGATGTCGCTCAAGCGCAGCCCGGCGCTGCCCGACGTGCCCACGGTGGCCGAACTGGGCTACCCCGGCTTCGAGGCCAACACCTGGTTTGCCATCTTCGCGCCGGCCAAGGTGCCGGCCGAGGTGCTGGACCGCCTGAACGCCGAGGTCAACAAGGCCTTGACGGCCAAGGTGGTGGCCGACCGTTTCGAGGCCTTGTCGCTGGAAGCGCAAAGCCTGGACCGCCCGGCCATGCGCACCTACGTGGCCGGTGAGGTGGCCAAGTGGGGCAAGCTGGTGAAGGACATCGGGGTGAAGGTGGAGTGAGGGCTTGCCTGGTGACAACCCCGGCGACAAACCCGGCCCGCCACACGGTGCAGCGTTGATCCGTCTCAAGATCGTCTCCGGCAGCCGCAGCGGCACCACCCTGAGTTTCGGCCGCGAGCCCATACGCGTGGGCCGCAGCGTCAATGCGGAAGTGCGTTTCCACGACGCCCAGGACACCGTGGTGTCGGGCCACCATGCCCAGATCGTTTTCGAGCGTGGCGCCTACCAGCTGCTGGACCTGGGCTCGCGCAACGGCACCTGGCTGAACGGCCGCAAGCTCGCGGCCAAGCAGGCCTTGCGCACGGGTGACCGCATCGGCTTCGGCCACCCGGGCGGGCCGGTGGCCGAGGTGGAGATCGACCACGAGGCGCTGGACGCGCAGGCCACCGCCACGGCCGAACAGATGGCCGAGCGCACGGTGGCGCTGGACCTGGGAACCACGGCCGCGGCCTACGACGCCCAGCAGGACGCCGCACGCCTGGCCCAGGCCTTGAAGCAGGGCATGGAGGACACCAGCAGCCTGCAGGTGGCCGACGAGCTGGCCCGCCAGGTGGCGGAGCGCCGCGCCCAGGCCGGCGGCCAGCGCTCGGGCGACACCGTCATCCTGGTGGCACAGGCCATGAACCAGGCCACCGCCAGCGTCAAGGGCCGCGTGCGCAGCCGCTGGCAGAAGCTGCTGCTCGGCGTGGGCGGCGCCGCCCTGGTGGTGATCCTGCTGCTGGGTGCGGTGGTGTGGCTGCAGCAGCGCGAGATCGGGCAGCTGGAGGAGGCCAAGTCCACCATTGACCGCCAGATCCAGGCGCTGCAGCTGCGCATGCAGTCCGAGACCGACCCCGCCCGGCTGGCCGCCATGGAAGACAGCCTGGCCACGCTCACGGGCTCGGCACAGAGTGCGCTGCAGGAACTGCGCCGGCGCGACGAGGTACGGGCAGCCGAGCTGGCTTCCGGCAGCGACGAACTGGACCGCGAGATCCGCAAGATCCTGGTCAAGTTCAATGCCGCGACCTACGCCATCCCGCCCATCTTCCGCGAGCGGCTGCAGTTCCACATCAACGAGCTGGCGGCGGCCGGCAACCTCAAGGCCATGGTGGCGCGCAAGCAGCGCTACTGGCCCATGATCATGAAAGAGTTCAGCGCCCTGGGCCTGCCCGAGGAGATGGCGCACATCGCCTGGGTGGAGTCAGGCTTCGACCCCGCCGCGCAAAGCCCGGCCGGCGCCCTGGGGCTGTGGCAGATGACCACCACCACCGCGCAGTCGCTGGGCCTGACGGTGGGCGGCGGCGTGGACGAGCGCACCGACCCCGACAAGCAGACCAAGGCCGCCGCCACCTACCTGGCCCGCCTGCTGTCGGAGTTTGGCGAGGACTCCTTCATGCTGGTGCTGGCCAGCTACAACCGCGGCGAAAACGGCGTGCGGCGCACGCTGCGCCAATTGGCCCAGGACCCTGGCGGCTTCCGCAAGGACAAGCGCGACTTCTGGCACCTGTACCGGCTGAAGCTGCTGCCCGAAGAGACCCGTGAGTACGTGCCGCGGGTGCTGGCCGCGGCCATCGTCTCGGGCAACCCGCAGAAGTACGGGCTGCGCCACTGAGGCATCAGGCCATGCGCGTGAAACGGTGCCGTCCCGGGCCCACCTGCTGTGCTTCAGCGCCAGGCACTTGCACGCTGGCCGGCAGCCCAGGTGGCACCGCGAGCTCGAACCAGCAGCAACCATCACCGTCCACGCCCCAGGCGGTCTCGATGCGGCCGCGCACGGTGTCGTGCGACATGCGGCCAGCCCCTAGCCGCGGGTCCATCAGCGGCCGCACGCCCAGCTGCGCAAAGCCCGGTGCGGCGGCCTCCACGCCCGCCACGCGTCGGTAGAGGAAGGCCGTGATGGCGCCCAGGGCGTAGTGGTTGAAGCTGTTCATGGCCAGGTCGCCGGTGTCGCCGTTCCAGCGCTCCCAGATCGTCGTGGCGCCGCGCTTCACCATGTAGCCCCAGCTGGGGAACTCGGTGCGCAGCAGCAGGTCCACGGCCAGGCCGGCATGGCCGTGGTCGGCCAGCACGTCCAGGCTGAAAGGCGTGCCCAGGAAGCCGGTGGTCAGCAAGGTGCCGCGGCGGCGGATGTTGGCGGCCAGGTGGTCGGCCGCAGCCTGCAGCAAGGCCGGCGGCACCAGGCCGAAGGCCAGGGCGAGGATGGCGCCGGTGTGGCTGTCGTTGCCGATGCGGCCGTCGGGCCGGATGAACTCGCGCTGGAAGGCTGCCTGCACCCGCGTCTGCCAACCCTTGAAGTGAGCGACACGGTCGCTGCGGCCGATGGCCGTGGCCATGTCCACCATCAAGCCCAACATGCGCGCCCAGCAGGCAGTGGCTGTCAACAGCTTGGGCGTGGTCTCGTCCATCAGGCTCTTGGCGTCCAGGGACAACCAGTCGCCAAAGTCCACATCGCGCCGCTGGCGCCACAGACCTTCGACGTTGGGCTCGGCGATCCAGGCCATCCAGCGTTCCATGGAATCCCAGTGCTCGCTGATCAGCGCGGTCTCGCCGTAGTGCCGCCACACGGTGTGCGGCAGCACCACGCCGGCGTCGCTCCAGCCGGGTGCGCCGGCCGCGGGTAATGCCGGCGGGTTGGTGTCCATGTAGGCGCCACCGGCCTGCTGGCTGGCGCGCAGGTCGGCCAGGAAGCGGCGCGTGAAGCCACGCACGTCCATGTTGTAGGCGGCGGTGGGCCAGAAGATCTGCGCGTCGCCGGTCCAGCCCAGGCGCTCGTCGCGCTGCGGGCAGTCGGTGGGCATGCCGAAGAAGTTGCTGCGCTGGCTCCACAGCGTGTTGTGCCACAGGCCTTGCAGGATGGGCTGGCTGCTTTCGAAGTGGCCGGTGACGGGCAGGTCGCTGTGCGCCACCACGCCTTCCACGTTGCCCGCCTGCAGCTCGCCGGGCCAGCCACTGACCTGCACGTAGCGAAAGCCGTGGTAGGTGAAACGTGGCTCCCAGGTTTCGCCGGCGGCGTCGCCGCGCAGGGTGTAGCGGTCGGTGCAGCGGGCGGCGCGCAGGTTGCTCATGTCCACGCTGCCGTCGGCGTTCAGCAGTTCGGCAAAGCGCAGGGTCACGGTGCGGCCCGCTTCGCCTTTGACCTGGATGCGGCACCAGCCGGCGAAGTTCTGCCCGAAGTCGATGACATGGTCGCCGTTCGGCAAGGTGGTGATGCTTTCGGCAGCGCGCGTCATCACGGCACGGATGGGCGGGCTTTCCTGCAGGTTCAGCGCGCAAGGTGGCACGGGCGCGGCCCAGGCGGGTTCCCAGGCGCGGTCGTCGAAGCCTGGCGTGGACCAGCCCGCTTGCTCCAGCCGGGCGTCGTGCGTTTCGCCGTGGTAGATCTCAGCGAAGGTGACGGGGCCGGCAGCGCTGCGCCAGTGTTCGTCGGTGGCGATCAGCCGTTGTTCACCCCCGGGCAGCGTGACTTCAAGCCGCGCCCACAGACGGCGTGGCGCTTCACCAAAGGGGTAGCGCCCGCGGCCTATGGCTTCGCTGGCGTAGAAGCCGTCGGCCACCAGCGCGCCCAACGCATTGGGGCCGGCGCGCAGGAGGGCCGTCACGTCGTGCTGCTGCACCAGCAGTCGCTTGCGGAAGTCGCTGTTCTCGGGCGCCAGGCGCGCGTCGCCCACCCGCAGGCCGTTGATCTCGGCTTCGTAGCCGCCCAGCGCGGTGATGGTCAGCGTCGCGGCCAGGGGCGCGGCGGGCAGTTCAACGTGGCGCCGCAGCAGGCGTGAACCCTGGGGTGCGGTGGGCCGCCACTCCAGGTCGTAGGCGGGCGGGCGCGCGGCTTCCCAAGGCGGCGCGATGGACGTTTGCTGCCAGCCTTCGGCGGCACCCTGGCGCGTGAGCCAGTCGTGCGCCTGCGGCGCCAGGAATTGGACGGCGCCGCCGCCGGACATGCCGCTCAACCTGGCCGCCAGTCCGCCTTCCAGGGGCTTCTTGATGAAGGGGTGGAACAGCCGCACCTGCACGGCCAGCCGGTGCGGACCTGCGGCCAGAGAGCCAAGTGCGATGTCACGCAGTTCGCGCCCACCCATCACGTCTTCGCTGCTATGGACGGAGCGGCCGTCCAGCCACACGCTGGCCAGGCCCTTCTGTGCCGCAATCAGCAGGCGGGCATCGCCCAGCGCCTGCGCCAGCGTGAAGTCCCACAGGAACTGGCGTGGCGCCTCGTCCACGGGTGCCGGGCCCCAGGCCCAGTGCCAGCCGGCGTCGCGTTCTGCGCGTTCGGCGGGGCTTTCCGCGGCCAGCCAGGTGGCGCTGTGGGCGTCGAAGGAAGTGGTCATGGAGCGTTCGGTTCAGGTCCAGCCGGCGTCGACGATGAAGTCCTGCGCGGTGCACAGGGCGCTGTCGTCGCTGGCCAGGAAGAGGGCCATGGTGGCGATGTGGTGCGGCTGCATGAGCTCGTCTATGCACTGGCCGCGCGCAATCTGTTCGCGCGAGTGTTCGTTGAACCACAGCCGCTGCTGGCGTTCCGTCATCACCCAGCCCGGCACCAGGGTGTTGACGCGCACGCGCCAGGGGCCGAACTCGCGGGCCAGGCTGCGCGTCAGGCCCTGCACGGCGGCCTTGGCCGTGGTGTAGACGGGCATGCCGCCCATCTTGAGCATCCAGCTCAGCGAGCCGAAGTTGACGATGCTGCCGCCGCCCGCGGCGCGCATGTCGCCCACCACGGCCTGAGCCGCGAAGAACTGGTGCTTCAGGTTGACGGCCATGGCGGCGTCCCAGCTGTCAGACGTCACCTCGGCCACGCCGTGGCGCTGGTCGTTGGCGGCGTTGTTCATCAACACCGTGATGGGGCCGATCTGGGCACGGATGCGCGCCACGGCAGCCTGCAGCGCGGCGGTGTCGGTGAGGTCGGCACAGGCGTAGACCGGGACGTGGGCCGAGTGACCCAGCGCCGTGACCAGGGCTTCGCCTGCGGCTATGGCCGTGTCGATGAACCCCACGCGGCTGCCCTGCGCCGCAAAGTGCGCCACCAGGCTGGCGCCTATGCCGCTGGCCCCGCCGGTGACGAGCACGGTGCGGTCCTTGAGGCCGGCATAGCGGGACGTGGTGGGCGTGTGGGGCGCGGTCATAGCGGCTCCTGCTCGGTGTCGTCAAACAGCGAGTCTGGCAGGCCAGTGCAGCCGGTGGTGAAGCAGGCGAACACGCTGCCCGACAGCGGGGCCTGGGCCAGCGCGTCGGCCCCCAGGTCTTCACGCGCGCTGGTGCACATCAGCGTGCGCAGGTCGGCACCGCCGAAGGCCGGGCAGGTGAGCTGCGGCGCGGCGACCTGCACCTCGGCCAGCAGTTCACCGGCAGGCGAGAAGCGCTGCAGCCGGCCGGCGCCCCATTGCGCGTTCCAGAGGCAGCCGTCGGCGTCCACCACCGAGCCGTCGGGGAAGCCCGGCGCCGCCACGCGCGCAAACGGGCGCGGCTCACCCACCGTGGCGCTGTCGCTGTCGTAGGCGCACTGCTGGATCAGGCCGGTGGGGGTGTCGGTGAAGTACATCGTGCGGCCGTCGGGGCTGAAGCAGATGCTGTTGGCGATGCGCACCGAAGGCAGTGTCAGCTTGCGCAGGCCGTGGCGCAGCGAATACTGGTAGAAGCTGCCCACTCGCTGGCGGTAAGCCACTTCGTGCAGGGTGCCAAAGACGAAGCGCCCGCTGCGGTCGGTGCGCCCGTCGTTGATGCGGGTGTCGGCCCGGTCGGCTTCCACCGGGCAGATGGGCGTGACGCGCAACGCGTCGCCGTCCCAGTCAGCCCAGGCCAGGCCCTTGGCCAGGCCCAGCAACCAACGGCCCGACTGCGAGATCGCGAAGCTGCCCACTCGGCCGGGCGCGGCGTGGCGTGCCGGTGCGTGCCCAGGGCCGA
>JACCDS012084395.1_pt1 | contig 12584 bp, 8 predicted proteins | sample 7446441 | NCBI WGS metagenome assembly JACCDS01 (sample SAMN15323445, study PRJNA562643) | freshwater metagenome | isolation source: river surface water | place: USA:Blue River Watershed | collected 2017-08-17
AAAGGTTGGCTACGAGGCAGTGATTTTATTCCAAGTACTGCCATCAATCAATTAGAAATGTGGCAAGCCGAAAGTTTTGACCCAGCGACTATCGACCGAGAATTGGGTTATGCCGAAAGTATCGGAATGAACTCAATGAGAGTGTACTTACATCATTTAGCTTGGGAAGCAGACCCTACAGGTTTTAAAAATCGTGTGAATCAGTACTTGAAAATAGCCGACAAACATCATATTTCTACACTTTTTGTATTGTTTGATGACTGTTGGAATCCTACTTATAGCCTTGGAAATCAACCTGCCCCAAAACCAGGCGTTCATAATTCAGGTTGGGTACGTGACCCAGGTGAATTAATCTATACAGAACCACAAGTAATAACTAAACTAGAAGCTTATGTAAAAGATGTTTTAACAAGCTTTAAAAATGATAAACGCATCGTACTGTGGGATTTATACAACGAACCAGGTAATTCTGGCTACGGCAATCGTAGTATGCCTTTATTAGAAAAAGTATTCGTTTGGGGACGACAAGTAAACCCAAGTCAGCCACTTTCGGCAGGCGTTTGGGATTGGAAATTGAAGGAATTATCTGAATTTCAAATCAAAAATTCAGACGTAACTACTTATCATAATTATGGTGATGCCGAAAACCATACAGAGGATATCGCAAAGCTAAAAACACTTTCGCAGCGCCCATTACTGTGTACAGAATACATGGCAAGAAGTAGAAATAGTTTGTTTAGCACCATTATGCCAATATTGAAAAAAGAAAACATTGCGGCTTATAACTGGGGTTTAGTAGCAGGAAAAACCAATACAATTTATGCTTGGGACAAACCAATGCCCGATGGGAAAGAGCCAGAATTGTGGTTTCATGATATTTTCAGAGCAGACGGAACACCTTATAAACCAGATGAAGTAAAAGTAATAAAAGACCTAACAGGCAAAAAATAAGCTTACCAAAGGTTCACTTGCAAAAGGCTAAAAGCTATCGAAAATCTTTCAGATAGCTTTTAGCCTTTTGCGTTTCGATACTAATATGGGATAGATTTTATCATCCTAAATCAATAATTTGTTTTAGAAGTATCCTTTTGTGAGATAAGGTTCAAATAAATCTTCAAAATACTGAAGGATTAATTTTAAATTTGTAGGCTTTTCAGTACTTTTAAACACTTTAAATACTGATTAAGGACAAATTTGTTTTTATTGAATGCAAAGTAATTCTTCAAACATCACGTTTTTTTTAGTTCAGTCATTTTTTGTGGTATAGTTTTTGTCAATTAATCATTAAGAAACAATCCAAAGATATGTTCAGCTTTAATCCTCAGGTTGATGTAAATCATTTAAACAATATTTACGGAGATGACGTAACTATTGTAAAAATAATGTTTGAGTCTTTTTTAGAAGACAGCTTACCAATTTGGGAGAATATCCAAGCTAAACTACAACAAAAGAGTTTTGCCGAAGTAGGGCCATTGGCGCACCAGTTCAAACCATGCTTTTCAATGATTGGCTTTCCTACCATCAGTACCAAAATTCATGAATATGAACTTTATGCCAAAGGAAATCCAACAGGCGAAGAATTATTAAAGCGTTTCAATGTACTAGCTCCAGAAGTAAATAATGTAAAAGAGATAGTGGCAGCAGAATTGAGACGAATGGAAGAAGAAGGAATTTAATAGAAGGAATGCCATCATGCCAGCGCTTTGTTTTAAATAACTTAATATCGAGGTTATAGAAAAGAGTGTATATTTGTTATCTTAGATAATAAAATCGGCTATTTTGGCTTAAATACAGAATATTCTGTTTTGCTTAGTTTTAAAATAGTATTATATGGTTTGTTTTAAGAGACATATTCTAAGGGTAGCGCTAATGTTTGTAATAGGACTTAGTACCCTAGAAGTAAATGCACAAACAGTTTCAACCGACATCCTGCTGGCCAAAGGCTTAGAATCAGATGACTTTTTATTGCTTTTGATAGAATCAGCAATTAAGTTTTCTCCGCAAATAAAAAGAACCTCTGCAGCTGTAGAAGTTGCCAATGCCAATTTGAAAATCAATAAAAATGCGATATACAGCGGTATATCTGCCTTATCTTCATACAACTTTGGTACCAATTATTCGGCTGTTAATAACCCTACAGGTACAATCCCTGGAGCCAATAGTTTTACTACATCTCAAACTGGGTTTTACAATATAGGTGTTGGTGTACAGCTTCCATTAATTAGTGTATTGAATAGAAAACATCTAATCAAGTCTGGACAAGCTCAAGTCAATAGCGCATTAGCAGATCAAGAGAGTATCAATTTAGAAATAAAGCTAGAGGTTATCAGGCAATTTCAAGCATTAAAATTGGCAAAAAAAATTTTGTTGTTGAATAGTAATAGTTTACAGTCTGCCCAGTCAAACTATGTAATTGCTGAAAAACAATTTGCGCAAAATCAGAATGGTATTGATCAGTTTTCATCAATATCTGAAGCTTACAATAGGTCAAAAATAGAATATGAAACTTCCTTAAATACCTTTCAAACAACCTTTATGCAACTAGAGGCTTTTGTGGGGGTGAATTTATCAACATTATTACAGCAGATTAAATGAGCTTTTTACATTTTATAAGGTTAATAATAAAAAATATTAAGTGGTTAATTTTAATCCCTTCAGCACTAGCATTTACTATTTTCTATTTTACCCGAAAAGAAAAAAAAGTATATTCTTCAGAATCAAATATTTACACAGGAATTGCCTCTGGATATAATTTAAATGGAAGTAATAAATCAGACTTTTTTGCAACCAGTAATGCTTTTGATAATTTATTATCAGTTATTGACTCAAGAGATACCAAAATTGATGTGGCAGTGGCTTTACTGTCTGAACACCTCATACTCAAAAAACACATTCCCGAAGTTCTTACTTGGGGTGCTTATGATGAACTTCAGAAATTAATACCTGAAGACTTAAAAGCACAATTGGTAAAACCAACTTTAGAAGAGACCAAAAAGGCCGTTTCAACCTATATGGGAAAAGATAAAGAGAATGTCATTTATAAGCTTATTAACTCTGATAATGGCTATTATTCTATCAATGCCATGAATAAGATAAAGTCATCTAGGATTAGCAGTAGTGACTTAATTAAGATTTCTTATGAAGCCAATGACCCTTATATCTGTAAACGAACAATTGAGTTGCTGGAAGATATTTTCATGCTTAAAAATAGAGAAATTAAAGAAGGACAAACTGCTAGTGCTTTAAGTTTTTTTGAGGCTGAAACAAAAAGAGCTTTTGCTAAATTAGACTCAGCAGAAAGGCTTTTTCTGGATTTTAATAAGAATAACGATATCATCAACTACTATGAGCAGACAAAAGCTGTAGCCAGTGAACGAGAAGATTTGTATGCTATGAACCATAATCTAGAAATGGATAAAATGGCATCTAGCTCTTCGTTAGCAAAAGTAAATGAAAATATTAAGGGGCGAACTTACCAGACCTTATACGGGAGTGATGTTATCAAAGAGCGCAATAAGCTATCGGATATTTATAGCAAAATAGCACTCAGTGAAGTACTGGATAATAAAGGAGAAAATAAAACTAAAATAGATAGCTTAAGAAATACTGCTGCTCAGCTTGAACGAAGACTAAAAACCTCTTTAGACAATCTTTATACAGACTCTAATACTCCCAATGGCATACCAACCAAAACAGTATTAGATGAATGGTTAAAAAATACATTAGCCTTTGAGCAAAGTAAAGCTCGTTTGGCCGTAATGGATAAGCGAAAATCTGAATTTGAAGCAGAGTATAGAAAGTTTGCTCCTTTAGGTGCCATGTTGAAGAAGATAGAACGATTAATATCCGTCTCTGAGCAAGAATACTTAGATTTTTTAAAAAACCTAAATGCAGCAAAACTAAATCAGCAAAATACAGAGATTACAGCCAAACTAAATGTTGTAGATCCTCCGTATCTACCTCTTAAACCGAATGCTTCAAAAAGACTTATTCTGGTGATTGTGGGGTTTATGGTTGGCTTTGTTTTAGTATTAGCCTTAATTATTACTCAAGCTCTAATCAATAAAACATTGATGGAACCGCAAAGAGCCAAGAATATTGTTGGCTTACCATTGTTAGGCGTTTACCCTTTACTCAATGAAAACCCTTACTTCTTACTAAAGTCGAACCTGAGGTTGATGCAGCAGCTACTTGCTACAATAGACCTCACAACTAAACCTGTTACAATTGGTTTAATTAGCACACAAAAGAGTGAAGGGAAGTCTACACTAGCCTATTTGCTAGCAAAAGAGCTAACTGCATTAGACTATACTGTAGAAACACATATTTGGAACAATGACTATGATTTTAATGGAAGCCTCAATGCAGATTTTTCTTTAATAGAGTTTCCTCCGTTAGAAAATATGATTATTAAACCAGAATCATTCCCTCGTCTAAATTTTACTATACTTCTTTGTAGAGCGAATCGGATTTGGTCTAAAATAGATAAAGAGATGATAGACATCTTTGGTAGAACAACTGGGAATAAACCTAGTTTTGTACTAAATGGAGTAGATGTGAGTTTTGCGGAAGAGTATATCGGTGAAGTCCCTAAGAAACGAAATTTAATAAGAGCCTTTATAAAGCGTTATGCTAAATTTGAGTTTGGAAACCGAAGAGAAATAAATAATAAACATTCACAAAAAAGTGATGAGATTCTTCCTGAACCCAAGAAAAAATCCAAACCAAGGTTTAGTCGTGTAGGGCTCTTTGGTATAATAACAGGTTTATGCTTATCCATAACAGCTATTTACATTTATAACGAACAGAAAAAAATAAAATCTTTAGCAGAATCTGCACATACAGATTCTGCTATGACAAAACCTGTAAATATAGTGCTCGACTTACCAAGCGATACTACAACCCCAATGGATTTGGTCGATAAAAAGCCCAATAACAAATCATTTTATATAGTAGCAGGTTCATTTAGCAGTATCGAAAATGCAAAGGTATATGTTAAAGAGCTAAATGAACAGGGTTTTGCCAATGCTCAACTGATTAATCCAAATATTGAATCTGCCACGATAAAAGTAGCATATAGTGCCTTCGAATTCGAAAATGAAGCAAAGAAAGAAGCACAAGCAATAAATCAAAAATTTGGGAAAAATAGCTGGGTTTACCATGTTAAATAAGATAAAGTTAAGGTTACCTTTTTGTTATTTTTTTATTCTCTATCATCTAATATTCTATCAATAATATACATTTATTTTTGTTTAATTTGTATTTAATCTCTTATTCTAAACTACAATGTCAAAAGTCCTACTAGTATCCTATGAAAATTGGGATTCAATGGCAGAAATGCCCGCTATGTTTAAACGAGGTGGTTACAAAACTGTAGATGTGCTCTGTTCAAAAGATAATTGGCTTACCTCAAATAGCTTTTATGATAAACACATTAAGAAAAGCTCGGACGACGAATCGTTTAAAAAACAAATTGTTGAACTAGCCAAGAATCAAAACTACGATAGCATAATTTTAGTTGATGATATGGTGATAAGCCTGATGAATCAACACATTACTTCGGAAGAATTGTTTAAGCGACTTCTACCGCTTGAAAAAATTGAAAACCGAGAAATGTTATCTTCCAAAGCAGGTTTTTCTAGAGTCTGTGAACGGAATAATATTTTGAGTCCTCGTTTTTTAGTATATGCAGATGGCTATACAATTGATGAAATTGATGAGAGAATGACATATCCAATTTTACTTAAACTAGACTTAAGCTGGAGTGGGGTAGGAATACAATTTTGTAGTAATAAAGAGGAACTAATAAAAGGTCTTGAAAAAGTAAATCCAGAACATAGAAGCTCTCTAGTTATTCAAGAGTATATTTCAGGCTATGAAATAGGAGTTGAAGGACTATTTCATAAGGGGAAGCTCATTGTATATAATAGCTCAAAGATATTAGAATATTTTGAAAGCCAATTTACCTTTACAACTCGTAGAATATATTCAAGAAATGATGATATTGAAGAATTATTAATTACATTAGGAGATTCAGTAGGGCTTAACGGTTTTGCAAGTATCTCATATATTTATGATACTGAAAAAAAAGCTTACTATCTGATTGAAGTTGATCCAAGGCTTAATAACTGGATGCCCTATAGCAAATATACTGGCTTTGATTTTTCTGAAGGTATTGCTAAAATATTGGCGCTAAAGGATACTCCTGAAGAAGTAAAAGTAAGTCATAAGGAAAAAGATTATAAGGAAATAGAAATTGCATTATTCTATAGAGATTTACGAAGATGTTGGAAAAAAAGAGACTTTCATGGACTATTGCGATGGGCTCTTAATAAAAATGGATATTGGAGATTTGTCCCATTTTATGACATCAAGCTACTTTTCAAGATGTTTTGTGCAATGTTAAATGATTTAACTAAGGGGAAAAGTACTCTCCCAAACTAAGTTGGATTGGTATAAGCAATGAACAATAATTTATTTTATACATCACGAAATACAATAAACAATCTCTGGCTTATTCCAGCATTATTTTTTGCTGTACTTCTTGGGATTGCTATTGCTAAAAAAGGTCTTCCTATTGGAATTTTAGTAATGGTATTGCCTTTTGTGATTGGTTTCCTCTACACTATTTTCCAGCATCCCCGAGTAGGTATAATCGGTTTTTTGATTTATTGCTTTACAATGCCAACTTTAGGCAAGCACATTGAAGGAGTACAATTTGGCTTGGGAATGGATGCGCTATTGTTTATTACCTTAATGGCTGTGATATTTCATCGAAGTAGCCGATACAAATCCAGAAAACTAAACAATGATTTAGTTTGGTTAGCGATAGTCTGGATGGTAATAACAATCCTACAAATAGGAAATCCAGAAAGACCAAGTATACTAGGTTGGGTTTATGAAATGAGGTCTGCTACTCTTTATTGGGTTTTGACTGTACCCTTGGCATATTTATTACTTACCAAAAGAACAGATATCAATTTATTTCTCAGTATTATAATTTTCATATCTTTTTTGGGGGCAATTTATGGAGTAAAACAATTGAACTTTGGTCCGGATGCAGCTGAGAATAGATGGTTGGAGTCTGGTGCTAAAAAAACACACGTCCTTTTTGGAAGATTAAGAATCTTTTCGTTTTACTCGGAGGCAGGGCAATTTGGAGCTTCTCAAGCTCAGCTATCAATAATGTCAATTATTCTTGCAACAGGGCCTTATTCCTTTAAAAAGAAACTTTGGTATCTTATTGCAGGGGTTGTTATTTTTTATGGAATGTTAATTTCGGGAACAAGAGGAGCTTTTTTTGCTTTAATTGGCGGTGGATTAACCTTTTTAGTACTAAGTAAACAAGTGAAAGTTTTGATTTTAGGAGGTATTTTAGGATTAGGGTTTATCGGTATGCTTAAATATACATCAATTGGAAGTGGTAGTGCCCAAATTGTGAGATTGAGGAGTTCATTAGATCCAGAAGATCCTTCTTTTCAAGTGAGATTAATGAATCAAAAAATCTTAAAAGACTATTTAAGTACTAAGCCTTTTGGAGCTGGTGTAGGAACAATGGGAGAATGGGGAAATTCTTACAACCAAGATAAATATATATCAAGGATTCCTCCTGATAGTTTGTACGTAAAAGTATGGGGAATGTATGGTATTGTAGGTTTTATTATTTGGTTTGGTATTATGCTTTACATTACTGGAAAATCAGCAGGAATTATTTGGAAAACACGAGACCCCGTTCTTAAAAATCAATTATCAGCTTTATGTGGTGGGGCAACAGGAATTCTATTATGTAGCTATGGAAACGAAGTGTTAAATGCAATGCCTTCCTCTGCAGTTGTTTATATCAGTTGGGTCTTGATTTGGCTGAGCCCCCGCTGGGATACTCCAGAAGTTAAGACATTACCTGTTATTGTTACGAGTGATGAAGAACCGATTTTACATCAATAGAGGATAATATGAAATTTTCGATATAACCATTTTGCTATGATTAATCAAATAATTACCATTGTTGAAATTATAATACTTGCTTATCTTTCTATTCAAGTATTTTACTTGCTTTTTTTTGCTCTCGCTGGAAAGTTTTCCAACAAAAAGGATTTTCCTAAAGCTCAAAAACTTCGAAGATTTCGGCTGTTTATTCCTGGTTATAAAGAAGATGCCGTAATTATTGCAACGGCCAAAGACGCTATAAAACAAGATTATCCGCAAGATTTATTTGAAGTCGTTATCATTGCAGATTCTTTCAGTGAAAAAACTTTAAATACGTTAAAAACACTACCCATAAAAGTAGTAGAAGTTAGTTTTGAAAAAAGTACAAAAGGAAAAGCTCTTCAAAAAGCCATTGAAGCTACTGCTGAAATGCCAGTTGATATCGTTGTGATTTTGGATGCCGATAACCACATGAGTCAGGGTTTTTTGCACGCAGTTAACGATGCTTATGAACAAGGTTATCAAGTAATTCAAGGACATAGAACCGCCAAAGACTTTAAAACTCCTTTTGCTTTATTGGATGCTTGTACCGAAGAAATTAACAATAATATTTTCCGTCGTGGGCATGTAGCTGTAGGTTTGCCTTCGGCATTAATTGGGAGTGGTATGGCGTTCGACTGGAATTTGTTCGTAGGCTATTTAAAAGACATCGGAGATACCTCTGGAGAAGATAAAGAACTAGAATTTAGAATAATAAGAGATAAAAAAGATGTCGCTTTTCTGGATGGCAAATATGTTTTAGATGAGAAAGTAGCTAAAACAGACGTTTTCAGCCAGCAACGAAGTAGATGGTTAGCGATGCAAGTAGAATTCCTTGAAAAATATTTTGTAGAAGGTTGGATACAGTTGTTAAAAGGGAATGTTGCCTTTTTTAACAAAGTATTTCAAACTTATTTGTTTCCTAGAGTAATGTTAGTGGCTGTGATGGTTTTGTGGGTGATAATTTCTCTTATTTTTGCTAGTGAACATCTTAAATATAGTATTGGTCTATTTTTAGCATTGGCGTTCTCTTTATTGTTAAGTATTCCTTCGAAATGGTATAACAAACAATTATTAATGGCTTTTTTGCAAATTCCAGGAGCAATTGTTTCGATGCTGAAGGCAATGTTGAAAATTGGAAAAGCCAGAAAGCAGTTCATTCATACTCCACACGGAGATAGCGAACATTAAAAAATAAAGTTATGCCTTGGGATATTGTTGCAATTCCTGTTATTATTTGCCTGATTTGGGGTTTCAAACAAGGGTTGAAAGTTAAAAATAGAAAATATGTCAGAAAACGTTGAAGCATATATCGTCATTGCACAACAAGAGTGGGCATTGAATTTGGGAAGTAATGCCAGAAATTTGGCAGTAGAGTTTAGTAAATCTAAACCTGTACTCTATGTTAATCCTGCTATTGACATTAATTCTATTTTAAGACAAATTAATACCGTTCATGGTAGGCAGCGGATAAAACTTGCTTTAGGAATTGGAGAAAATACCATTAAAGCAGGGGATAATTTATGGGTACATACACCTGCTACTATTGGGTACTCAATCAACTGGTTAAAAAATTTGAGCCTGTATGACCTCCTGAACGAACGTAATGGAAAAGGTTTTTTTGAAAGCCTCAAGCAGGCAATAAAAAGTTTAGGTTGGAATGCTCAGAAAGTAGTTGTGTTGAATGATAGCCAGATGTTTACAGCATTGTTTACCAAAAAATATCTATCGCCTTTATTGAGTTTTTATTATATTAGAGATAATCTGATTGAACATCCATATTTTAAATTTCATGGAAGTAGAGTAGAACCGAAAGCGATTGAAATGGCAGATGCCGTTTTTGCCAACTCGGCTTACCTCGCAGATTATGCTAGAAATCACAATACAATTAGTTTAGATATTGGGCAAGGCTGCGAAACGGAAATGTACGATGCAAATGAAGAACATCCTCAACCTGAAGATTTATTAAGCATCCCACATCCAAGAATTGGTTATGTCGGGTTTTTAACGGGTGAAAGGCTAGATATAAAATTATTAGAAGATATAGCCGAGGAGAATCCAACTTGGCAGATTGTATTGATTGGCCCTGAAGAAATTATGTTTCAAGAGAGTCGATTGCATACTATTAAAAATGTCCATTTTTTAGGAGCTAAAAAACCAATTCAATTGCCAGCGTATATGCAGCATCTTGATGTATGTATGAATCCACAATTGGTAAATGCATTAACAATTGGAAATTATCCGAGAAAAATAGATGAATACTTAGCTATGGGTAAACCGACTGTAGCAACTGATACTCCGGCAATGAAAATGTTTCTACCTCATGTAGAGCTAGCATTAGGTAAAGAAGTCTATAAACAAGCGATTGAAAAAGCTTTGTCACCACAAAGTATAGTAGCTAGAAATGCAGCGATAGAATGCGCAAAAGGGCATACTTGGGAGGCCTGTGTAAACCAAATTTTTATTGTTCAGGATGAGCTCTTGCTTAGTAAATAAACTAAGTATAATACGATAGATATAGCTAGCAGATATCCTGTTTAGTCTATTTTGATTAATTCCAACCACTCAATATGAAAATCAAAGAAGTAATATTAAAACTCAAGAATAAACATTTTTTATCATTAGTAGGAAATGGTTCAATGTCGGTTCTTGCGATGGTAACCGTCGGAATCTTATTAAGGTTTATGCCTAAAGATGATGTTGGATACTGGTTCTTTTTTCAGTCGGTTTTTGTTTTGTTAGATACTTTCAGAACAGGCTTCTTGCAAGTTGCAATGATAAAATTTTATACTGGAGCAGAGAAGTCCAGAGCAGATGCTGTATTGGGTTCGGTTTGGTTTTTGAGTCTTCTTATAACGAGTACGCTCATTGTCATTAATGTGATTGCTGTATTTTTCTTGCCAATGATAGATAACATTGGTATTGTGAGTGTTGTGAAATGGTTTGGTATTACTTTCTTATTTACGCTTCCTTCAGCCATTGCTTCTTGGATTTTACAGTCAGATCAACGATTTGATAAACTCTTGTTACTTCGAATTATCAACCAAGGGGCATTTATCATCATGGTTTTGGCTGTTATTATTTTCAAAAAATTAGATTTAGAGCTAGTACTGGTAATTAATGCAATAAGTGCTGCATTGGTGAGTTTATATTGTATTTTTCAGGGTTGGACTCGTATCAGAACTTTTACAAAAAGGACAAAAGAGAGTATCATGGATTTATTCCATTTTGGAAAATACAGTGTTGGTACCACTATTAGTACCAACTTACTAAGAAGTTCTGATACGTTTATTATTATGTTTGTATTAGGAACTGCAGGCCCAGCAGCAGTAGCGATGTTCACAATTCCGATGCGATTGATGGAAATTATAGAAATACCGTTAAGGAGTTTCCTTGCTACTGGTATGCCATCTATGTCTGAGGCTTTTAATAAAGGCAATAAAGAAGAAGTTACGGCTATTATGCAAAAATATGCTGGTACACTTACTTTAGCACTCTTTCCGGTCTCGATAGTAGCAGTTTTGTTAGCAGATGTAGCCATTACCTTGTTAGGTGGAAGCCAGTATTCGGGCTCTCATGCTGTTTCGGCATATCGTATTTTTATGTCGTTTGCTATGTTTTATCCTATTGATAGATTTCTTGGAATAACCTTGGATATTATTCATCAACCTAGAATTAATTTTTATAAAGTATTAGTAATGCTGGCGACTAACGTCTTATTTGACTTTATAGGAATTCATCTTTTCGGAAATATCAACGGTGTAGCACTAGCTACATTGTTTACTTTTTTATCTGGAGTATTCTTTGGATACTATTGGTTAAAAAAATATTTAGATTTCACCCTAATAGGTTTTTTTACTGTAGGCTTTGCGGAAATAAAAACAATAGTACAGGGTTTTTTGATTAAAAATAAAATTGCAAAGTCATGAGGATTGCCCATTTAATACTTACCCATGCAAATCCGGTACAATTAGAGCGATTAATTAATCGTTTGACTCATCCCGATGCAGATTTTTATATTCATGTTGATTTAAAAGCAGATATTAGTCCATTCTTATTTTTAACATCTAAACAAGTAAAGCTAATTACTAATAGAGTTGGCGTGTACTGGGGGGCGTATAGTATCGTTCAGGCAACGGTGAACAGCTTTGAAGAAATTTTGGCTTCATCAGTAAAATACGACTATATAAACTTGTTGAGTGGACAAGATTATCCCTTAAAAAGTACGGATGAAATCCATACTTTCTTTGAAAAGAATCCCAATAAAGCCTTTATGCATACACTTTCTGTGGCAACAGAATGGCAAGAAGCAATTCCTCGGGTCAAGAAGTATCATTTATCAAACTACCAATTTTCTGGAAGACATCTTTTAGAAAAATACATGAATATGATTTTGCCTAAAAGAAAAATGCCGAACAATTTAATTCCAGTTGGGCGCTCTCAATGGTTCACCATAACAAGCAAACATGTTGAGTACATTATAACGTATTTACAGCAAAATAAAAAAGTTAAACGCTTTTTTGAACTAACATGGGGAAGTGATGAAATTGTATTTCAAACAATTCTTTATAATTCTATTTATCAAAAAGAGATGGTGAACGATAACCTTCGTTACATAG
>JACCDS012407869.1_pt1 | contig 12584 bp, 12 predicted proteins | sample 7446441 | NCBI WGS metagenome assembly JACCDS01 (sample SAMN15323445, study PRJNA562643) | freshwater metagenome | isolation source: river surface water | place: USA:Blue River Watershed | collected 2017-08-17
CAACGAAGGCCCCGAGATCCTGCAGAACGCTGCCCGCTGGTGCAAGCCGCTGGCCGTCGCGCTCGAGACCTGGAAGGACGTGTCGTTCAACTACACGTCGACCGACACGCCGGACTTCGTCGCCACGGCGACCGCCGCGTAACAGCCGTCCACCATGCCAACCCAACGATTCATCCTCACCGGGAGCCTCACATGCGCATCACACAAGGCCAGTTTTCTTTTCTGCCGGACCTCAGCGACGACGAGATCCGCGCACAAATCGACTATGCGATCGGCAATGGCTGGGCCTTGTCTGTCGAATGGACAGACGACCCGCATCCGCGCAACTGCTACTGGAACATGTGGGGCATACCGATGTTCCAGGCGCGTGACGGTGCGTCGGTACTCTACGAAGTGAACGCCTGTCGCAACGCCAATCCGGAGACCTACATCAAGGTCAATGCATTCGACAACACGCGCGGCGTCGAGTCGATGGTGATGAGCTTCATTGTGCAGCGGCCCGCGGTCGAGCCGGGCTTCGGGCTGCAGCGCACCGAAGCGCATGGCCGCACGCTGCGCTACACCACGCACAGCTACGCCAGCCAGCGGCCGGCCGGCCAGCGCTACGGGCAGTAGGTCGCGCAATAAGCCGGAAGTTCGAGGAGAGCCATCATGATCGCGAGCGCTGAAATGCACGATACATCTGCCACCATCGACCTGCAGCAGATCCTGCGCGAGGCCGACATCCAGCCCGTGCTGGCACAGCTCGATGCAGAGCTGGTCGGGCTGGCGCCGGTGAAGGCGCGCATCCGCGACATTGCCGCTTTTCTGGTGGTGTCGCGCGCGCGCTCGTCGCTCGGGCTGGAGGCCGCTACGCCCAGCCTGCACATGTGCTTCACCGGCAACCCCGGCACCGGCAAGACCACGGTGGCGCTGCGCATGGCCGAGATCCTGCACCGGCTCGGCTATGTGCGCAAAGGCCATGTGGTCTCGGTCACGCGCGACGATCTGGTCGGCCAGTACATCGGCCACACCGCGCCAAAGACGAAAGACGTGCTGAAGAAGGCCATGGGCGGCGTGCTCTTCATCGACGAGGCCTATTACCTGTACCGTCCGGAAAATGAGCGCGACTACGGTCAGGAGGCGATCGAGATCCTGCTGCAGGTGATGGAAAATCATCGCGACGATCTGGTCGTGATCCTGGCTGGCTACAAAGACAGGATGGACACTTTCTTCCAGTCGAATCCCGGCCTGTCCTCGCGCATCGCGCACCATATCGATTTTCCCGACTACAGCGAGGCCGAGCTGGCGCAGATCGCCGCACAGATGGTCGGACAAATGAATTACCGGTTCGACGCCGGCGCCCAGCAGGCGATCGACGACTACATCGCGCTGCGCCGTGCGCAGCCGCATTTCGCCAATGCGCGCTCAATTCGTAATGCGCTCGACCGCGCGCGGCTGCGGCAGGCCAACCGGCTGTTCCGGCAGGCGATGCAAGGCCAGTCTGAGGTCAGCATCACCGAGCTGTCGACGCTCACGGCTGCCGACATTCGCGCGTCGCGCGTGTTTGCCGGTGGCCTGGCCGGATGAGTGCGCTCCCGCATTGATAACGACTTCTGTAACGACCTGCAACGATTCACCGAGGAGAGCAGCATGCACCAGGGGCGCACCACGCTATCGAAATTCCTGATACAGCAGTTGAAGGGCACGCCCGAGCAGAACGATCTGGCCGCGCTGCTGGTCGATATTGCGGCCTGCGTGAAGGCGATCGCGGCGATGACGGCCAAGGGCGAACTTGGCGGCGTGCTCGGCAGTCTGGAGTCGACCAACGTGCAGGGCGAGACGCAGAAGAAGTTGGATGTGCTGTCGAACAACGCCTTCGTGAACACCTTTGCCATGGGCGGTCTGGTCGCCGGTATCGCGTCGGAAGAGATGGACGAACCGGTCGAGATCGATCCGGAGGACGGCAGCGGCCGCTTCCTTGCGATCTTCGATCCGCTGGACGGCTCATCCAACATTGACGTGAATGTATCGGTCGGCTCGATTTTTTCGGTGCTGCGCGCGCCGCAGGGCCGTAGCGCGGGTACACACGACTATCTGCGGCCGGGCCGTGAGCAGCTGGCCGCCGGCTATGCGATCTACGGCCCGGCGACGATGATGGTGATCACCGTCGGCAAGGGCACGCACGGCTTCACGCTCGACCGCGAGGTCGGCAACTTCATTCTCACGCATCCGCACATGGCGGTGCCGGAAGACACCAGCGAGTTTGCGATCAATGCCAGCAATGAGCGTTTCTGGGAGCCGCCGGTGCAGCGCTATGTCAGCGAATGCAAGGCCGGCAGCAATGACGTGCGCGGGCGCGACTTCAACATGCGCTGGATTGCCAGCATGGTGGCCGAAGTGCACCGTATCCTGATGCGCGGCGGCGTGTTCATGTACCCGCGCGACATGAAAGACCCGATCCGTCCCGGCCGCCTGCGCCTGATGTACGAGGCGAACCCGATGAGTTTCGTGGTCGAGCAGGCCGGCGGGCTCGGCTCCACCGGCCGCCAGCGCATCCTCGATGTCGCGCCGGACGCGATCCATCAGCGCGTGCCGGTGATCCTTGGCTCGCGCAACGAGGTCGAGCGCATCGAGCGCTATCACCACGAGCACGACAACGGCACCGACGAGGAATACCGTTCGCCGCTGTTTCATGAGCGTTCGCTGTATGCAAACTGACTTTCACACTGATCTTCAGCCCATGTCGAAGCCCGTCCTGCGGAGGCCCGCGTGTCCCTAAAACACCCCATCGTCGCCATCACCGGCTCCTCCGGCGCCGGTACCACGACGGTCATGAAAAGCTTCCAGCATATCTTCCGCCGTGAAGGCATTCGCGCGCAGATCCTCGAAGGCGATTCGATGCATCGCTATGATCGGCTCGCGATGCGCGAAGAAATGAAGCGGCAGCAGGAGGCCGGCAACCTGGCGTATAGCCATTTCAGCCCGGACGCCAATCTGCTGGTCGAGCTGGCCGAGACCTTTCGGCAGTTTGGCGACACCGGTCGCGGCCGTGTGCGCAACTACCTGCATGACGAAGGTGAGGCCGCTGCGCACGGGCAGGCGCCCGGCACGTTCACACCGTGGCGTACGATGGACGAGGGCGCCGAGCTGCTGTTCTACGAAGGCCTGCACGGCGGCTATGTCGGCGATGGCGCTGACGTCGCTTCGCACGTCGATCTGCTGGTCGGCGTGGTGCCGATCATTAACCTGGAATGGATACAGAAACTGCACCGTGACCAGAACATGCGCGGCTACTCACAAGAGGCCGTGCTTGACACCATTTTGCGCCGCATGCCCGACTATACGCGGCACATCTGCCCGCAGTTCTCGCGCACGCATGTGAACTTTCAGCGCGTACCCACGGTGGACACCTCGAATCCCTTTATCGCGAAGGACATTCCCAGCGCGGACGAAAGCATGGTCGTGATCCGCTTCGCGAATCCGAAGGGGATCGACTTTCCCTATCTGCTGTCCATGATCGAGCGGTCCTGGATGACGCGGCCGAACACCTTTGTCATCCCGGGCGGCAAGATGGGGCTGGCGATGCAGCTGATTTTCACGCCGATGATCCTGCGGCTGATGGACCGCCGCCGGCGCGCCTGACAAAGGCGCAAGCACATCCCACATCACCAGGAGACTTGTATGGCAGTCGTCATGTATGACCTCGATGGAACGCTGCTCGATACCGCCGCAGAGATCGCGCTGGCGGTCAATCTGACCTTGCAGGAGTTCGGTCATGAGACCGTCAGCGAGGAGCGGGTGCGCAGCTGGATCGGCCATGGCACCGGCTGGCTGATGAAGACCGCGTGGCAGCACACGCAGGGGCCGATGGACGCGACGTGGGAAGACGTGATGGCGCGCTTTGTGCACCACTACGAAACGACGGCCGGGACCTGCAGCACCGCTTTCCCGCACGTACTGGAGACACTGCAGCGCGCGCGCGATTATGGCGTCAAGCAGGCGATCGTCACCAACAAGGAGCGTCGCTTCACCGAGCGCGTGCTGGCCAGTCACGGGCTGGCCGATGTGTTCGATCTCGTGGTCTGCGGCGATTCACTGTCCGTGAAAAAGCCGGATCCCAGCGTGATCGACCATTGCCTTGCGCAGCTCGGCGCGACCCACGGCGAGGCACTATTCGTCGGTGATTCGGAAATCGATGTATCGACCGCGCGCGCAGCGGGGGTGGTCTGCTGGGCCGTCCCCTACGGCTACAACCTCGGCAAGCCGATCGCCGAAGCGATGCCGGACCGCATCGTGCCGGACATTCGCGAGGTGCCCGCGTATTTCAGGGCCTGACCTCACCGGCATCGACAACGACAAGGGTTCAGAGACCAGAAAAGGTGAATCAACGATGATCATTCCGGGCAAACATCGCTGCGTGCTGTTCGACGTCGACGGCACCATTGCCGAGACCGAAGCCCCCGCGCATCTAGCTGCGTTCAATCGTGCGTTTGCCGACGCTGCGCTGCCGTGGCGCTGGAGCCGCGACGACTATCGGCAATTACTGAAGACGACCGGCGGTTATGAACGGCTGCTGCGCCATGCGGCGCTGTGCGGCGCGGATGTGGAGGACGCCGGCCTGCGGGCATCGCTGCTGCAGCTGCATCATGCGAAGAACCGGCATGTCGCATCGATCATGCAGTCCGGCGCCGTGCTGCCGCGTTCGGGCTTTCGCACGCTGGTGATGTCGCTGGCGCTGAACAACATTGCCTGGGGTGTTGTCACCACCACCAGCCGCGCCAACTGGGAAGCGCTGTGGGAATACAGCCTCGCGCCGCTGGTGATCCCCGAGCCGGCGGTCGTGGTCTGTGGCGAGGACGTCAGCGCGAAGAAGCCGGATCCGGAGGCGTATGAGCTGGCGCTGGCGCGGCTCGACCTGCGGGCCGAGCGTTGCTGCGCGATCGAAGATTCGCGCAATGGCATGCTGGCCGCGCGGCTGGCCGGACTCGCGGTGGCCATTGTGAGGAGCGAATTTTTCCGCGACGAGCATGTCGACGAGGCACAGATCGTCGTTGACGAGCTGAACGACCTGGTGCCGGCCCTGCTGGGTCACGCAGGTACGATCGGTGCAGATAAGACGATGAGCGCAGGGACAAGGCGGGCGGTGCTACAGCCCGCACTGCGCTGATGAACTCCTCTTATGCTCGGCGCTCACATCAGCCCGTTCAATTGCACGATGGTCCAGTTCAGGTAAGCGGCAAAAGCGACCCAGAGCAGGTAGGGCAGCATCAGCACCGATGACAGAGGCGAGTAGCGCCACACCAGCCTGATCAGCAGCGCTATCGACAGCCACAACGGCAGCACTTCCAGCAGTGCCAGGTCCGGGCGCTTTAACGTGAAGAAGATCACGCTCCACAAAATATTCAGCACCAGGTTCAGCGCCAGTGCGCCAAGAAAATAACGGCGCTCGGTGGCGCTGCCGCGTCGCCATGCGCGCACGCCGGCGGCTGCGGTCAGCACATAGATGGTCGTCCAGGCCGGCCCGAACAGCCAGTCCGGCGGCTGCCATGAGGGCTTGATCAGTGCGTAATACCAGGGGCCGATATCGGTGGCCGCGCCGCCGATGCCGCCGACCACGATGGCCAGCAGCACAGCGACGATGATGGGGCGGGGAGAGGAGTGAGGTTGTCGTGACACGGTCGCTTCAGGTCCTTAATGAACTTTGTGTGGCAATCGTACTGGCCAATCGGCAGAGCATGCCAGCGCAGCGCGTTCATCGCGCTTGGTGTTTGCTCGTCAGGGGCGCTTAATTCGACCAGCTTTCGCTCGGGTACTGTGCTGACTGGCTATAAAGCCTCTAAATATTACCGTTGGTCCGTGCGAACGGCGAATCGCCAGCGGCTTGGACGATGTGCCCACCTCGTCTACCGACAGCGCAGCGCGATGAGCCAAAGTTCGTACAGGAAGGCACGGCCAATTGCAGATCCAAGCCCCATCGGACCGATATCCGTGCAGCATCCCTGATATGCGGCTGTCGGCTACTGTCAGCCGTGCCAACCTAGGTAGTTGATCAGGCAAATACGGCCTGTCGGTCATCTGCCAGATCACCTGGCAGTTGCCGCTTTTTATTCAGCGATCGTAAGGTCCATTCGTCGAACAGTTCAATATTCACTGCAGAATATGCGGCGAATATCGTCGCATTCTCCGCAACCTGTCGATCCGATCCGCGCTGCGGAGTGAAGATGCGACGGCAATTGCCGATACACACATCGATCCTGCATCAACCTCGAATTCAGACCTTCGCCAGCCCAAGCAAATGCGCCATGTCCTTGAAGAAGATCTTCACATGCGCCATGGGCTTTTTTCTTACCAGTTCCTTATTCATGTAAGCATCGAAGGTGAGCTTCTGCACATCCTTGTCGCGGCACATGGCCACGAAGCGCTCGCGGCGGCGGTCGCTCGAATACCAGAACCACTGCATCACGCTCAGGACCCAGAACACCTTGCCGTGCGCGCGCATGAACTGCTTGCGCGCCTGCGCGAGGCAGCGCGCATCACCGGTGACCAGGAAGCGCTCGGTGGCATCGGCGGCCAGCCGTCCGCCGGCCATCGCGTAGTAAATGCCTTCGCCGGACGATGGCGCGACCACGCCGGCAGCGTCGCCGGCCAGCACGACGTTGCGGCCATTGTCCCAGCGCGGCAGCGGCTTCATCGGTAGCGGTGCGCCTTCGCGGCGCACGGTCTCGGCGCCGGCCAGCCCGACGGCGGCGCGCAGTGCGCCGGTGGCGCTGCGCAATGAAAAGCCCTTGTCGGCCGTGCCAGAGCCGATCGACAGCGTGTCGCCGTGCGGGAAGACCCAGCCATAAAAGTCGGGCGACAGCTGGCCCTGATAGAACACATCGCAGCGCGTGCCGTCATAGCCGGCGGGCTTGACGGCCGGCGCACGCACGATCTCGTGGTAGGCGAACACATAACGGGTTTTGTTCGCGCCCGGCACCGATTGCTGTGCCACCGCCGAGCGAGCGCCGTCGGCGCCGATCACGCAGCGCGCGCGGGCACGCTGCTGACCGCCGTCACCGGTGTAGAGAATCTCTGCGCTGCCATCGTCGCACTGACTGATACGGCTGAACTTGCCGTTGCGCCGCACTGCGCCGGCCGACGCTGCGCGTTCGCGCAGCCATTCGTCGAAATGCTCGCGATCGACCAGGCCGACGAAGCCGTCCTCGATCGGTATGTCCACTTGCGTGCCACTGGGCGCGACCATGCGCGCCGAGCGCGCCTTGGCGACCAGCAGATGATCAGGGATGTTGAAGTCTTTGATCGCGCGCGGCGGAATCGCGCCGCCACAGGGCTTGATGCGGCCGGCACGGTCCAGCAGCAACACCCGCCGGCCGCGCAGTGACAGCTCATGCGCTGCAGTGGCGCCGGCAGGTCCGCCGCCGACGATGATCACATCGAATGTTTCGGTCATGGCGGCCTCCGCGTCAGTCATCAATGTTCAGGAATAGGAAGGGTACGACGGCCCGACAGTGCGCATGCGCGGGGCCGGACTGCCCGCCAGCGGTATGCGCAGTGCCAGCAGCGCCGACGCAATGAACAGCAGCGCCTCCAGCGCAAAGACGCTGCCGTAGGCCGCGCCGTTCGAGGCGATCAGCCAGTGCGCGAGATCGCTGGCAGCGGTACCGGCCAGCCCGCCGAAGCCGAAGGCGATCGCCTGCGCCGCACCCCACAGGCCCATGCGCACGCCTTCGCGCTGCGCGCGGCCTTCGGTGGCCAGACGCATCATCTGACCGATGGCGGCGATCGAGAATGCACCATTGGCCGCACCCATCAGGAATACATTGGCCTTCAGCGGCCACGGCGCGCCGACATGGCCGGCCACCGCCAGCCCGGCGAGCGCAAACGCCGACGCGATGCAACCGCCGACGCACCACAGCCGCAAGGAGCCCGCACGCCCGCGCAGCCATCGGCTGCCCGCAGCGGCCACCAGCAGCATGCCGGCCAGCACCCCGCCGTGCTGCACCCCGGACAGGCTGGTCGATTCACCCGGCGTGAAAGCGAACACGCTGCCGGCAAAGGGCTCGAGGATCAGGTCCTGCGCGCTGTACGCCAGCATCGATATGAAAATGAATACCGTGAATTGCCGCGCCGCCGATTCCTGCCAGACATCCGCCAATGCGGCGCGGAAGCTGACTGCGCGCGCTGGCATGCGCTGCACTGACGGTTGCGCCGGATCGGTCTCGAGCCTGAACAGCGCCAGCAGGGTGACCGACAACGCCAGCGCGCAGACCGTCGCGGTCACGCCCAGCAGCCGCATCGGTGAATACGGGTCGAGCAGCTTGCCGGCCACGCCGGCGGTGACGGCAAAGCCGGCGATCATCATCAGCCAGACAATGGTTGCAGCGGCCGCGCGCCGCTCGCTGGCTACGCGCATGGCCAGCAGCACCAGCAGGGACGTGCCGGCCGCTCCGACGCCCAGGCCGATGAGCACAAAGCCGGCCATCGCCAGCAGCACGCACAGCGCCGGCGACGATGGCATCCAGACCGTGGCGAGCGTCGCGCACAATGCGCCGGCCGCCAGTACGGCCATGCCGCCGATGATCCATGGCGTGCGGCGCGCGCCCTGATCAGAGCCGTGACCCATGCGCGGCCGTGATACCTGCACCAGATAATGCAGTGCGACCAGCGCGCCGGGCAGCATCGCCGGCAGCGCCAGCTCGACCACCATCACTCGGTTCAGTGTGGACGTCATCAGCACCACGATTGCACCGAGCGACGCTTGCACCAGGCCCAGCCGTACGACGTGCAGCCATCCGAAGCGTTTGTCCATGATCAATCTCCCAGGCTGCGCAGCGCGAAGGCTGCGATCATCATGCCGCTCACCAGCAGCGGCACGCCAAAGGCCGACAGCCGCAGCGCGCGCGCAACCGGTGCTGCGACGAACCATCTCATCAGTTGCGCCTGGCCCGCCAGCAGCGCCACCAGGCTCGCCGCATGCCACGGCTTGCCCCAGGCCAGCAGCAGCGCTATCACCGCCACTTGCGGCAGCGCCATCACCCAGCAGGCGGTGCGCGCCGCGCGGTCAACGCCGAGCTGCACCGGCAGCGAGGCGACGCCCATCTGGCGGTCGCCGGCGACTGATTTGAAATCGTTGAGTGTCATGATCCCGTGCGCGGCAATGCTGTACAGCAGTGCCAGCAGCAGCGAGCCTGCGCCCGGCATCGCGCCGCCGGCCATCACGGCCGCGCCCGTCAGCCAGGCCAGGCCTTCGTACGACAGGCCGCAGGCGGCATTGCCGAGCCAGCCATTATTTTTCAGACGCAGCGGCGGTGCGCTGTAGGCCCAGGCGAGCAGCAGGCCGGCCACCGCCGCGCCAAAGCCCCACGGCCCGAGCAGCGTCGCCACCAGCAGCGACAGCGCCGTCCACAGCACCGCGATATACAGCCCCCAGCGGCCGGGCATGCGGCCAGAAGGTATCGGCCTCTGCGGTTCATTGATGGCGTCGACATGTCGGTCGAACCAGTCATTCACCGCTTGGCTACTGGCGCACACCATCGGGCCGGCGAGAATGATGCCGACCGCGATCAGCGGCCATTGCAGGTCGATGGCCACGCCCGACGCCACTACGCCGCAGGCAAAAGCCCACATCGGCGGAAACCAGGTGATGGGCTTCAGCAGCTCAGCGACGGCGGACAGGGAAGGACGTGCCATGCGAACGATTGTGGCACGCAGAAGAAATTAATGTCAATCTAAGTTGACATTGTGAGTGTATGAATAAATTTACTGCATCAATTCAATGCGCGGCGCGGCTCATTTTTCCTCGGTCACGAGGTTGCCGATGCCGAACTGGCGCATTTTCACGTACAGGCTCTGGCGCGACAGCCCGAGCACCTCGGCGGCGGTCGCGCGGTTGTCCTGGGTGAGCTGCAGCGCCGCCTCGATGCACAGGCGCTCGATCAGGTCGGTCGTCTCGCCGACGATCTCGCGCAGCGGTACGCGCCCAACCAGCTCGGTCAGCTGCTCGGCCGAGCGCGGCAGGTCGAGCTTGCCGTTGTCCGACGCGGCCAGGCGGCGACCAATGTCGCGAATGGTGAAGCCTAGCCCCGGAATCTCGCCCTGCGGTACCGAGACCGCAGAAATCTCGACCGGAATGGCCATGCCGCTCTCATTGCGCAGCGTGGTCGCGAACAGACGCACGGTGCCGCGCTGGCGCAGGTTGGCCAGCAGGACATTCAGGTCGACCCCGGCGCGGCCGAGCCAGCGGTCGAGCGATTCGCCCAGGGCGAGATCGGCGCGCGGCAGCTGCACTATCTCGGCGAACGCTCGGTTCACTGCAATGATGTCGCCGTCGGTATTGGTAATGACGAAGGCGTCGGGCGTTTGCTCCAGCACGCGCAGCACCACCTCGGCGCGCGCGTCGCCAATGGCGTCCTGTGCGGGCGCCGCGCCGCCGACGCGCAGCAGCAGCAGTTCGCCGCCTTCTTCATGCATCATCGACACCGACAAGCTCACGCGCTGTTTGAAGACCTTGATCGGCAACTGGTCGGGCTTGCCGCTGGCGAGCACACCGTCGAGCAGTTTCGTGACCGCCGCCCGCGACGGCGCATCGATGCAATCCAGGAAGGCGCGCCCGACCAGCTTGTTCGCGCTACCGCCGAACGCGGCCGCGGCGGCCGGATTGGCCTCGACGACCTTAAGGGTCTTGCCGTCCACCACCAGCACGCTTTCGCCGGTCAGGTCGAACAGTGTGCGGTAGCGCGACTCGAGATGGCGCAGCCGCAGATAGTCGCGCTCGAGCGCCTGCTGGGCGTCCACCAGTTGCTGCTGCAGCTCGGCCTGCGCGCGCAGGTCGCGCCCCAGCGCGATCACACGGCCTTTCGGGCCGACGCCGATCGCGCAGAACGACAGCGCCAGGTCGGCGCCGTCTTCCGACGGAATGTTCACTTGGCGCCAGACGACACGCGCGTCGTCGGCCGCATCGTCGAGCATGCGCTCGATCTTGGCCTTGCTCTCGAGGGTGACGAGTTCGGCCCAGCGCTTGCCGACCCAATGGCGCAGTCCGCCGCTGGCGGTAAGTACCGGGCTGATCGACGAGACGTCGCGGATTACGCCGCCGGCGTCCAGTACCAGCACCAGGTCGGCGCTGGCGGAAAGCAGCGCAACGATGGCATCCGGACCGAGGCCGGAGAGCGACTGCTTAGGAGTTTCAAAGGTAGACACTTGGGTTTGGCCGACTGATGTTCGCATGGATCCTGACTTGCCGGCCCGTCCCATACGGACCCGATAACTATTACTGACGAGTCAGATTGTGACTGCGTTTGTGATTTTAATCAATCACATTACATCAGATGGTGTCAATTAAATCTGACTGTTTTGACGTGAGTCAATTCAGCCGGACTTCCTGCTGTATCTGCACCAGGCGCGCGGCCAGCGACAGCGCGGCGGGCGCATCGGCCGCGGTGCCGTCGGCGCCGATCATGTCGCACAGCTCGGGGCGGCACAGCAGCAGCGGCCCGCCGACCAGCACCACCAGGCGCGGATTTTGCGAGGTCTTGCGCGCTGCCCGGATCGTTTTTTCGAGGTCACTGACTTCACTGTCCATGCTGGCCGACAGGCCGAACACGTCGAACCAGTGGGACGACAGTGTCGTCTGCGTCAGCCCCGGCTCGGGCGACGGGACGCACAGCGCTATCCAGCCGTCGCGGCGGAAAAATTCTGACAGCACCGACAGACCCAGCGTGTGCTGCTGTCCCGGCAGCGTCGCCAACAGGATGCGCCGCTCGCCTGCGCGCTGCGACTGCGACTTTGTCCCGCCGGATGCGTGGAACGACGGGCTCAGCTCGTGCATCATGCCGCGTATGCGCCACAGCCCCAGCGTGACCTGCGAAAAGCTGCACTGGTCGACCAGCCACATGTCGCCGAGCAGCCGTGCCGCCGGCGCAAACAGCCCGAGATAGATGGCATCGAGCGGCACGCCGCGCTCGCGATGGCCGACGAGCAGGAGCTCCGACGGCTCGCGCGAGGGATCAAGCAGCGTCTGCGCGAAGGCCTCGACATCGACAGGCAGTATCACCGCCAGCTGTAGCGCCGTGCCGCGGTGCGCCCTGACCAGACGCGGAATGATTTCGGATTCGACCAGCGACAGCAACCTGCTGCCTCCGGCGTCGTCCATGATGGCGGGGAGAGCTTTGTCGCTACGCGACTTGACTGATTTGCCCATGGAGTCTCCTGCTACGCGCGGGACCGTGACTGCGCCATGAAACCGGGCTGGCGCCAGGCAAATCCTCTCTTACGGCGATCGCAATTGAAATAAATGTTATGACAGATTGCAAGTGCGCAATCATTCTTGTCTTTGTACGCTTAGTAGGTTTTTGTGTCAAAAAAAAATTACATCGCAAAATGCCTCATCGGCGCCTTAGTGTCAATAAAAAATGACGTAATAAAAGATTGACACAATCGCTGCCGCAGTCCTACAGTCGCATCCATGGCCTTTCAAAGGCGGAGACATGGCGATGCAGAGAACGAGTCCAGGGACGACAGAATCCCGACCGCTGTACACGGCAGCTGAGCGCGCCCGTCGCGACGCTACGCGCTGGACCCTGGTGCAGGGCATCCTGGCGCCG
>JACCDS010761164.1_pt1 | contig 12583 bp, 10 predicted proteins | sample 7446441 | NCBI WGS metagenome assembly JACCDS01 (sample SAMN15323445, study PRJNA562643) | freshwater metagenome | isolation source: river surface water | place: USA:Blue River Watershed | collected 2017-08-17
GAGTGTATTGCGGATTTGTGTCTTTTTCATACTGTCTATATGCTCAAAGTTTTAGACGTCTGTCAATCTAAATGTTTAGATTATTCTCAATTTAACCTGTTGTGAATTCGTTCTAAGCAGAAACTCGGTTTCACCTGCACTGAAGGACACAACCCTATTACGACCATCACGTTTAGCATTATAGAGAGCCATGTCAGCCTGACCTATCAGCGTCTCGTGGGCTCTTTCACCTGTGACGCTTAGCTGTGCGACCCCTACGCTAATCGAACTTTGTATAGTTTGATCATAGAATGTGACAGCTGTACTACTGACAGCCTGACAAATACGTTCAGCCACTTCCACAGCACCGGCTAAGGCGGTATTCGTCAGCACTATGCCAAACTCCTCGCCACCGTAACGGCCAAACCAGTCAGTGTCCCTCAATAAGCCTCTAACTCTGGCGGTCAACTCAATCAAAACAGCATCTCCACCTAGGTGGCCAAACTGATCATTAAGTTGTTTAAATTTATCTAAATCAAACAATAGTAAAGACAAAGGCTGCTGGTAGCGTTGCGCTCGTTGTACTTCAAGCTTTAATTGCTCTTCCCAGTAACGTCGGTTCAATACCTGCGTTAAACCGTCGACACGGTTACTTTGTTCCAATTTTTGTAAGGAGGTTTGTAGATGTTGCTGATAAACGAAAGCATCAGTCGCATCCTCAATGAGCATGCAAACATAACGACGACCTGCAGGATCCTTCAAAGGCAACATGGTACAGTTTTGTGCCATATACTGACTGGAGCTGGTGACAGGTCGTAAATGGGGTAGCTTAATCACATACTGCCGCTGCTCCCAACTGCTAAAAGAGGGGCTTTGCAGTTCCAGCACAGATGCAAATTTACGTCTAAGCCAGGCTTCAGGCACATCAGAGAACACTTGGAATAAACTTTTTCCTTTCACTTCAGCAAGTTGAACTGAACTATGGCGCTGTAAAAAAGTATTCAGATAGACCAGTTGAAATTGTTCATCAACCACCAACACGCCGCTAGTAAGTTGTTCCAGTACCGGGCCTGTTAACCAGTCTTCTAACATTAAAATTCTTCCATTATCCGATCCAATATTTGCTGGATATTAAACACAGCTTCACCAGGGATCAGCAACAACATATCGCAGTTAAATGAATGATCGACTAATTGGTAGCTAATATCTACTTTAAGCGCCAGCTCCCAGTGACAAGCAGTTTCAATCAAAGCCGCAGTTACATTATTCTGGCGCGATGATAAAACCCGAGGCGCGCTGTAGGACAACTGATTATCAATTTGCTCTGCCAAACCATTTAAAAAGGTCGTGGTTAAAATAGAGCTGATATCGGTCAGCATCTCAAGCTCGGAAGCGCTGTCAGTGTCATAACCTAATAGTGCCGCGATACGATGGGCATTATCCAACTGGTATAAGACAATTGCCTCCCCTCTTAAACCATCAATCCCCATAAAGCCTTGGCTGACTAAGGCGGCTTCAGTGCTGTTGTATTGAGTTTCAAATTGAGCGGGAATTTGCGTCGAGTTCACCAGTTCGATGGCTGGCACTTGTAAATGCACAAATGTATTTAAAAAGCGGGCAAGTTTGTCGCTGGCAAGACCCATAGCGACGTTTATCAGCTCCTGCAAACAATCCCTTTGTTCTTCAGAGAATACTGTACTCATATCAGTCCATATTGTTTTAAAATAACGATAAGCTTTTCAGGGTTGACCGGTTTATGAATAAAAGCCAAAGCCCCCAGCTCAGTGACTCGTTTTTGCATTTCTGGCTGTATATCTGCAGAAATAACAATCACAAAACAATCCAGCCCCTCCTGTTTAATAGCTTCAAGCACCCCAATGCCATCCAGCTCTGGCATCGTTAGATCTAAAAACACCAAACCAATCTCCTGACTACGTAAAATAGTCAGAGCTTCGATACCATTACCTGCCGTCAGCACCTCGGCATCAAATGAATCAGGGAGGGATTTGCGAACTTGCTTTCGTGCAAGCAAGGAGTCGTCACAAATTAGTACAGGTAGCGCCATTAAAACAGCCTCTTTATTATTGCTTTATTTGTTTTCAATTTTATGTACGATGCTCAATTATTCGACACGCTACCATACTCAAAGCTGTAGCAATTGAACACTATTAAATACGGCTTTTGCTGTGATCTGACAAATTACAGCTGCGATATTGCTAAAGCAGCTCTTGTTGCCTAGTCTCTAAGTTATTTATTACATATAGTATTTTCATTTAAACAGATCTTCTATAAGTTAGAGTTTCAATGCTAACTACTATTAAGCCGAACCAAACAAGGTTGTTTCATGCAGCAGAAAAGTTTATCGCGTAAGCTGCTGACTAAAGTTTTGTCAGTGTATTTTATCCTGACCTTCGTGGTGACTTTAGGCCAGATTGTTGCCGAGTACTTCAACACCAAAGATCATATCAATGGTGAACTTGCGACATTACAGCAAACCTTTTCCGGTAGTCTGACCCGCGCCATTTGGGAATTAAATACCCAACAAGCGTTGATCATTGCCGACGGTTTACTGGCGATCCCTGCCATCGAAGGCATCATAGTTCGCGACGATAGCGGCGCTGTGATTACCCAACTGGGTCGCTATATAGATATCAGTGAACGCTACAGCAATCAGTTGGTGCAAGAAGGCATCCGGTTAACAGAACAAAACTCCGGTTTGTTTGGTTATACCTTCCCGCTTATTTTTGAATTTTCAGGCCGAGCCACTCAAGTCGGTGACGTAACTTTATTCTCCAGCCGTGCCGTCGTATTGGACAGAATAAAAATTGGTATTTACTTTCTGGTGGGCAATGCTGTCCTCAAAACTACCTTCCTGATTATTCTGTTTTTGCTGGCATTCCGAAGCCAATTAACACTGCCATTGAGTGAACTGACTCAACAAATTGAGGATCTGGAACTGGATCATCTGGAAGGCACTAAAGTTGAAGTGCGGCACGATGAAGCCAACGAACTCAGCGTAATGGCGGACGCTTTTAATCGCCTGATTGCTCGTGTGCAGGACTACAAAGTTCAGCTGGAAAGCACACAGAAACAACTGCTGCACTCCAACGAAAAACTTGATCAGCACAACTTATTGCTGGAGCAAGAAGTGGCGCGTAAAACCTCAGGCTTAAGTCAGGCTATGATGGATTTGCAACAACAAAAACAAGAACTTGAAGTTAAACAACAAGCTTTGCGTGAAGAAATTGAACGACGTCGTCACAGTGAGGAAGCCCTTCGCAGTAAACAAAGTGAGTTGGAAAAAACTGTAGATGATTTAAAACAGGCTCAGGACAGATTAGTGCAGTCAGAAAAAATGGCGGCTTTGGGTGGTTTTGTCGCGGGAATTACCCATGAAGTCAATACGCCTGTTGGCATAGGTGTTACCGCCACCAGTTTCCTCGCAGAAAAGCTGACCGCTTTAGATGCAGCTTATAAAGACAAAACCTTGTCGCCTAAAGTGCTGGAGCATTTTATTGAAGAAGCCAAACAAAGCACATCCTTACTGCAATCCAATCTGACCAGGGCTTCGGAGCTGATTGCCAGCTTCAAACAAATTGCTGTCGATCAGACCAGCGATGCCATACGCACTATTAATCTGGCTGAGTACCTGCACGAAGTGATCCGCTCCTTGCAACCAAACTTCAAAAAAACCCGCCATCATATTGATGTCAATTGTCCGGAAAACCTGATGTTAAGTTGCCCTGCCGGGGCCATATCACAGATATTTACTAACCTTTTAATGAACTCTTTAATCCATGGTTTTGAGGAGCTGGAAGAAGGTTATATCCGCATTACAGTGCTGGATGAAGGTCAGATGGTTGATATTACCTATTCCGACAATGGCCGGGGTTTGACTCAGGAACAACTGGAAAAACTATTCCATCCATTTTTTACCACTAAACGTGATCAGGGCGGCAGCGGCTTAGGCACTCATATCACCTATAACCTGGTACGTCAGACGCTTGGAGGTTCCATTCAGGTCAGCAGCGAGCCAGGCCAGGGCCTGAGTTACCATATTCGCTTTCCAAAAAACCTAAAACGCAACTCCTGAACTTAAACAACCAAAGTGCAGTACGCTGCACTTTGGTTGCTTTCCGCTTAAAAACTCAAAATCCGACGGCTGAACTCTGTATACTAAGGCGCAATTCTAAGTGTCAGAGTAGTTAACTATGTGGTTTAAAAATTTACGTTTATATCAGGTCACAGAAAACCTGAGCACCGATCAGGAGCAATTAGAGCAGGCCTTAGCTGCATTCAAATTCACCCCTTGCACCTCACAGGAAGCTATTAAAATGGGCTTCACCAGCCCTTTGCATCCAAGTCTGAAACAATACTGTCACCAGACCAATGACGTGATGTTGTTTGCAGTAAAGCGCCAGGAGAAAGTGCTGCCAGGTTCAGTCGTCAATGAAGAACTGGCTCCAAAAATTGATGCCATGGAGCAGGAAAAAGGCCGTCCTTTAAGCCGCAAGGAAAAACAGGCGTTAAAAGAAGAACTGATCCAAACCCTGTTACCGCGCGCCTTCAGTAAATCCAGCGTCACCACCGCTTTGTACGATAAACAACAAGGCTGGTTGCTGGTGGATACCAGCAGTGCCAGCAGAGCAGAAGAATTACTGGCCTTACTGCGTAAAGCGTTTGGCTCTTTACCTGCGATGCCGCTGTTGGACAACCATCAGTTGAATCAGCAACTGCATTTTTGGTTACAAGGCAAAGAATTACCGGAAGGCTTTCAGTTAGGAGCTGAAGCTGAATTAAAAGCTCCGGACGAGGAAGGTGCCAAAGTACGTTTTATTAATCATTTATTAAGTGCTGACGAAGTACAAAGCCATTTGCAAGATAAACTGGTGACTAAACTCGCCTTAGAGCAAGATGAAAAAGTCACATTTTTGATCTGCGACGATGGCAGCATAAAACGCCTGAAATTCCACGACCTGTTATCTGGTTCAAACGAAGAAATGGGCTGGGACGATGTGATTGGTCGTCTGGATGCAGATTTGTTACTGATGACCGATGCTTTACGGCATGCCCTGCTTCCACTGAAAGCCAACATCAGCACCGAGTAAAGCTGGCTAAATAGTCAACAAGGCCCGCACATCGACGGGCCTTTTTATTCCATTCTATTCGCTTAACAACGCTTTAATTTCCTGTGAAATTAAACGAATTTCTGCGATATCCATAAAGTTAGCATCGGGCACTATCTTGCGCTCGATATATGGCTGAAGCGCCTGCAACCGTGCAGAGCCTTCTAGTGGGCTTTGCACCAGAGCGCCTAGCCGGATAAAGTCGATATAACTGACCTGTTCAGTTTGAAATGCAGCATTGTTCCAGTTCAACACAATCTGTACATAAGTGTCAGCAAAATCCCAGGCTCGCATAATGTTCGAACCTATCTGACCAGATAAAGTGTTGATGGCGTTTTCTAAAAATTGCGGATCGCCAAACACTGTCTGATAACGCTCAGCTTCTGTCAATATAGGTAATGCGCCTATCAGGTGCATTAACCCAGCTAAGGTCATCACATCCAGATTGAGGTTACAGTGTTTATTTTCCCCTAAATACAGCTTCAGACAAGCTAAGGCTATACTGGTGACGTTGACGCTATCGCGCCACACTTGCGCCATTCTTTCTTTAATCTGCTCATGTTGTGAAACAAAAAGCTGCTCCATTGCCATAGCTGTAGCTATATTCTTCACCTGACTCAAACCAATACGGGTAATAGCCTGATTCAGAGAACTTACCTTAATAGATCGCCCCATAAAAGCACTGTTCGCTACTTTGATCATACGGGCAGCCAAAGCAGGATCCTGAGCAATCACATCCGTCATCATCAACAGATTGCTGTCGGGATCATCAGCTGTTTTACGCACCCTAATGGCCATTTCAGGCAAAGTGGGCAACACCAACATATCAGTGCGGATTTTCTCGACCAAAATGGTTAACAAGGCATTTTCAGCCGACATAACAAAGTTCCTTGCAACGATAAAAGTTCAGACAAGCGGTGCATACTGCTGATGCCGACAAAAGATTAGGAAAGCCCATATTCTACCTCTTTGGGATCAGGTCGTCATGAAGGCAAAGCTAACAATGTCAGCTTTTGCATTATATGCTGTAATGTCTGCTTACTGTAGGGAACAGCAGCTGTCTTGCCCCACACCGGAGCAGGCCATGCACAATCTGTCTCATAGCGAACTATATGATGCAAGTGTAACTGCGGCACCATATTACCAAGTGCGGCTATGTTTAGCTTTTTAGCCTGAAATTCTGTTTTCAGAAAAACAGACAAATGTGCGCTTTCGCGCCAGAGTTGACTTTGTTCAGCGTCTGTCAGATCAATAATTTCTACCATGCCAGCACGGCGAGGGATCAAAATAAACCAAGGATAATTCGCATCGTTTTGCAACCTCAACTGACACAGTGGCCAATCTGCAAGCCAAATACTATCCCGTTCAAATTCTGCGGCCAGTTCAAACACCTTATGATGCACTGAAAATCTCCTGTTCTGTAATGTGCTCCGAGCTGACTAGAGCAGCAAAGTCATGGATTAACTTCGTCATTAGTTCAACATCTTCCTGTCGTGCAGCAACCTCTACACCGGACATCAATTCTGTCAGCTGTGGATAACCCATACTACCAGCGCTACCTTTTATACTATGGGCCTCGTACTGTATGCGGCTCCAGTTGGACGCAGACAGCCACTGTTGAAAACTTTTAAGGACAGTCGGCAAAGCCAGCTTAAAGTCTAGCTTCAGTTGCATAATGACGGGGTCTGACGCAAGTTGTTCCTCCAGTTGCTCATCAAGAGCCGTGCTGCTTTGACAAAACTTTTGGATTACGGCTAAAAAGTCTTTTTGCACTATAGGCTTGGATAAGACAGCCTGGCAGCCAGCCTTTAAATATCGGCTCTGGTCTTCACTCATGACATTGGCTGTCAGAGCAATAATAGGTATATCTATGCCCGCATGACGGATCAAGGCCGTTGCCTCCTCCCCGCCCATTTCCGGCATCTGCATATCCATCAGGACCAAATCAAAATGCTCCAGTAATACCCGTTCTACCGCTTTGTGACCATTTTCCACAATGACAGACTGGATCCCCATTTTTTGTAACAACACTTGGATCAGAAGCTGGTTGTCAGGATTATCTTCCGCTACCAGTAGCTTTAGTTTTTGATAATCGGTAGAAGTCTCAACAACTATGGGCTCCTGTATTGGTCGCTGATAATTATGCACCAGGCTGATATGCTGATGCTCACACGACATCACAATCTCAAAACAGCTGCCAATACCTTTGACACTATCCACCAAAATATCGCCGTGCATCTGTTCCATCAGTTTTTTAGATATACACAACCCCAGGCCTGAACCACCGAAATTTCTCGTGACCGCAGCATCTGCCTGCACAAAAGGCTGAAATAGTTTACCGAGCTCGACAGTAGTGATGCCGATGCCGGTATCCTTAATTTTGATCCTCAGCACCTCTTCTGGCGTTTGATAAGATACGTGGATCACCACTTTACCTTTTTGGGTGAACTTAACGGCATTGGACGTCAGGTTAAGCAGAACCTGGCGAAAGCGAACTGTGTCTGTATAGATAAATTGTGGTAACGGATAGTTCAGTTCCAGCAAACATTGCAAACCTTTTTGCTGTGCTTGTTGCCGGGTTAGTTGATATACGTCATCCAACATGGTCAGCAAACTGACTTGTTCGGTTAACAGTTCCAGTTTGTCAGCTTCAATTTTCGACAAGTCAAGAATATCGTTGATCAGTGCCAACAGATGATCACCGCTGCGTAGCACCCGACTCAGATAATCAAGTTGTCGCTGAGGATCATTCTCATGAATAGCCTGCTCACTAAAACCAATAATGGCTGTTAACGGTGTGCGGATTTCGTGGCTCATATTGGCCAGAAACACGCTTTTTAACCTGTTAGCTTGTTCTGCCACTTCACGGGCTAAAATGAGCTGCTGATTGGCGTCTTCCAGTTGTTGATTCGCATCGGCCAAATCCTGAGTTCTGGCGGCGACTTTATCTTCTAATTGTAACTGATAAGCCCTTTCCCGCTCTCTGTAGACGCGTAACTGACGTACCATCACGTTAAAGGCGGCAAACATGTCGCCTAACTCATCCTGCTTTCGAACTGTCAGCACAGCAGACAAATCTCCCCGCCCTACCGCTGTTTTAGCCATAGTGAGCTCTTTAATAGGTGTTAACACAAAGCGGGCCAACACCCAATAAATCAACACAGGTAAACCTATGCAAAACAAAATACAAAACAGCGCTATGAACATAGGCTTATAAGCCATACTTTGAGCTAACAGTGCAGGCTGTATTCCCATAATAAGCTGATAAGGACCAGCTAAAGAGACTCCAGTCACCAACATAGACTGCCCAAGCAACAGGGTCGGAATAAATTCATGCTGATCCACACTGGCCTGAATCTCAGTAAAACTGACTGGAGAAAAAGCACTTCCCATCAACAATGGATTTTCAGAGAAAACTATGGTCGCGGCTTGACTCACAATTAAAGGAGCGCGCAGTTCTTTTCCTAACTGCCTTATCGCTCGCTGAAACAACTCTGGTTCGATCACAAGTACTACATAACCCCAAAACCTTTTAATATCGCCGGACGACTGTCCTGATAAATAGATTTTTTGTGCAACATATAAATTCAGCTGGTTGGAGCCTTGTTCACTGGACAGAAAAAAACCACTGTCGTCCATCATGGATTGCAGAGCAGAAAAATACTGATTCCGAAACCTGCTGAGTTCTTTTGCCTTTTCCTGAAGAGGAATAGTCAGCAAAAAATCACCATTCAAACGAATAAATTTAATCGCTGTAATTTCCGGGTGGCGGCTACGATAGCGTTCAAATTCCTGGATCAGCTCAGCATTCGGTTGTTGCTCTTCAGCAATAAAACGTTCAACCAAGGCTTGGGAAGACAACAGCAGTAAATTCTGCTGGTAAGAGGCTATCCGTAGTCGAATATCTTGCTGTACCTGCACCAGCTCATTTTTAATTTGCTGAAACAACTGCTGCTCATAATAGCGAGCACTGAAGTGATAGGACAAATACCCCAAACATAACAAAGGCAGAACCAGGATAGGTAGCATGTAGACTACTAAAGTTTCACGTAACCTCATGAAGATCCTGATTTATATCTAAAAAGCGCCCTGTTCGTTCTCAAAGCATAACCAGAGCGCTGCTGAACTACAAGACTAAGCTTTAAATAGCGTACGGATCCAACGCTCTTCAGTAATAAAGTTCCAGCTCCAGTCTTTCCATTGCGCTGATAATCCCTGAGCTACGATTTGATCTTCAGTTTTGCCCTGAGCTTTCATAGCATTCACTTCCGCCAGCGTTTGTTCCATCATGGTTAAGAAGCGCTGCAAACCCGCCTTGTCCATTAAATCGCCATGCCCTGGAATCAACTTGGTTTTATCGTCAATTTGACTAAGCAGCAGTTTGACATTGTTGATATAGCCAGAGACAGAACCACCACTGTTAAGATCAATAAAGGGGAAACGGTCAGCGAAAAACATGTCTCCTGTATGCAGTATATTGGCTTCTTTAAACCACACCACCAAATCTCCATCTGTGTGGCTGACCGGCATAGTCACTAACTGCAGCTTGACGCCATTAAGGCTTAACTGTTTTTCACCAACAAAAGTCTCAGTAGGTAAACCAGCCTGAGGGAATTTGCTGTCTGCTTTTAACCGGGTCAGTACATTGGCGTGAGCGATAATCTGAGCTCCAGAGGCTAAAGCTGCATTGCCATTGACATGGTCGCCATGAAAATGAGTGTTAACCAGAGTTTTGATTTGCACTCCGGCTTGTTTGCTTGCAAGCTCTGCTTTGATTTGAGGCGCCATATGTTCGAACTGGGAATCCACCACCAGTGCGCCTTCAGGCCCCACTACTGCCGCTATATTACCACCAGCACCTTTAATCATATAAATATGTGCGGCTAGTTCCAGACTTGTGACCTGTACTTTATCCTGCGCATTGGCTACCCCAGCTAACATCAGAGCCAATAAAACCGTAATTTTTTTCATACCTGTCCTTATGCGAAGAAAAATTTAGCAGCAAAAACTGCGGTTAATACCCAAACACTCAGAGTCGTTTTGGACAAACGCCCTGTCACCAGACACAACACCGCGTAGGTAATAAAACCCATACCAATGCCATCTGCGATAGAAAAGGTTAGCGGCATCATCACCAGTACTACGACTACAGGCACGGATTCGATCAAGTCATCCCATTGCACATGCTGCAAGCTGCTGAGCATTAATGTAGCCACATAAAGTAACGCACCCGCTGTGGCGTAAGCCGGTACCATAGCAGCTAAAGGTGACAACCAAAGCGCCGCCAAAAACGCCAGTCCAGTCACCACTGAAGTTAAACCTGTGCGTCCCCCAGCGGCAACACCGGCGGTACTTTCCACATAACTGGTCGTCGTTGAAGTGCCTAACATAGAACCCGCTATAGTGGCTGAGCTATCTGCCAGTAAAGCCCCTCTGAGGCGCGGAATTTCACCACTGGGTTTTAATAAACCAGCCCTTTGACTGACAGCCACTAAGGTCCCCGAGGTATCAAACAAATCTAAGAATAATAAACTTAACACCACAGGAACCATGGCCCATTGCAACACAGAGACAAAATCCAGCTGTAAAAATGTAGGGGCTAAGGAAGGAGGCATAGCCAGAACGCCAGTAAAGCTGCTATCGCCACGCCACCAGGCTATGGCCGTAATAAGCAGAATACTGATAAACACAGCGGCATGCTGTTTACGGTGTGCTAGTGCAAAAATCAGAAAAAAACCTGTGATAGCCAGCAGTACTTTTGGATCGTGCAAATCCCCTAAGGTGACTAAAGTGGCAGGACTGGCCACTATAATATTGGCGGTTTTTAATGCGATCAGCGCCAGAAACATGCCGATACCTGCAGCTATCCCCATTTTGAGTGCAAAAGGAATGCTTTGGATAATCCACTCACGAATTCTGAAAATACTCAGTAGTAAAAATAGAACACCTGAGCAGAACACCGCAGCTAAAGCTGTCTGCCAGCTATGACCTTGCTCCAGCACTATCACATAAGTAAAAAATGCATTCAGTCCCATACCCGGAGCTAAAGCAACAGGAAGATTCGCCAGCATCCCCATAGCAATAGAGCCAAAAGCAGCCGCCAGACAAGTAGCAACAAATACAGCCCCATGGTCCATTCCGGTTTGTGCCAGCATACTAGGATTCACAAACAGGATATAACTCATCGCCATAAAAGTAGTTAAGCCAGCGATCAGTTCTTTTTTGATATTGGTCTGGCGCGCTGTCAGCTCAAAATAACGCTCTATAAATTTCATAAACAACTATCCATCTGTGCCTGCTTTATCAGTCATGTACTATAAAACAAAAACCCGAAGCTTAGCCCCGGGTTTTTACTTTGTCTGAAAAATTCTGAATTATAAACAATAATATGCGGCTAAGGTCGCTACTGGCGCTGCAGATGGTTTGCCATGTTGCCAGTCGCCCCCGTCCACACCACTGCCAGCGATGTCGATATGGCAATAAGGCAGTGGCCGTTCTGAGTTTAGGCCATGCTGGTCTAAACCTGCCGCTGCAACTAAAAATGCCATAGGGAACTGATGGCCACGCGCAGTGACTGAGGACGGTGCGTTATTACAACTTAATAAGTCATCTGCAGAGCTGCGACCTTTAATAAAGCTATAATCTTCACGGCGACTGCGGGATATTTCGCTTGGGTCTGCCCAGAGATCACCAAGCATAGCTAAATCAGCGGACAAACCAATACGACGGGCGGCTCCATTTTCGACTAAAGCACTGTACGGGCCTACGGCTCTCGCAGCATGTCCTGTCAAAGTAGCAATAGAATAAAGTGTAGGATTGACCGCAGTTTTGGCATCTTCGCGCAGATGTGACAACAAGTCCGCCAGCACCAGACGACCCTCAGCATCTGTATTACCAATTCGGACCCGCACACCAGCATGACTGGTAATAATTTCATCCGGTACAAAAGCATCAGAACCTATGCTGTTTCGCACAGCACCTATTTCGGCAATGATGCGTATGCCTTTGGTTTTTAACAAAGCCACAGTTTTAATAAAACCTGCCACAGCTGCTGCACCACCTTTATCACGACTCATGCCAGCCATGCCGCCGCCGATTTTTAAGTCAGCACCACCAGTGTCATACACCAGACCTTTACCGGCAAATAACAGAGTTTGTTCAATCTCACCTTCGCCCTGATATTCCAGACGGATCACCGCAGGCTTATGGCGGTCAACTTGCAAAGAACTGCGTGCCACAGCCATCAAGAGTGGATAGTCTTTTTGTAAGCTATCCACTTTAGTTTCTACCGAAACATGCACATCAGTACCGGCAAAAGTTTCAACACAATAATCAGCAAAACGTCGTGGTGCCATGCGCTCTGGCTCAGTACCACAGAGATCCCGGGCTACACGTTTACCCGCTTCTACAGCTTCCATATATTGGGCCTGATGCTCTGTCACACCTATTACACCAATCTGAGCAACAGGTTCTATCGC
>JACCDS010393031.1_pt1 | contig 12576 bp, 12 predicted proteins | sample 7446441 | NCBI WGS metagenome assembly JACCDS01 (sample SAMN15323445, study PRJNA562643) | freshwater metagenome | isolation source: river surface water | place: USA:Blue River Watershed | collected 2017-08-17
AATTGCGCGGTATTAAAGCCCAGTGAATTTGCAGGGGCTACTGCTGCCATCATGGGTAAAATGATTAAGGAGTTATTTCCTGAAAATTACATGCTTTACCTAGAGGGTGATGGTGCAGCTGTATTGCGACCGCTGTTTGAAAATTTTAGATTCGATCATATTTTTTATACCGGTAGTACGTTTGTAGGTAAAATTATTTACAAGCAAGCCGCCGAAAAATTAGTGCCCGTAACCTTAGAGCTAGGCGGTAAAAGCCCTGCTGTACTTACTTCTGACGCCAATGTTCGCGTTGCTGCGCGCCGTATCGCCAATTCAAAATTTTCCAATTGTGGTCAAATGTGCGTGGCGCCAGATTATGTGCTTGTACCTACCGCATTAAAAGATAGTTTGATACAAGAACTTATTATCGCCACCAAAAAGTTTTATGGAGAAGATCCGGCTAACACGGATGGTTATGGAAAAATCATCAATGAAAAACAGTGGCAGCGACTTGTAAGTTATTTACAAGACGGAACAGTAGTGCATGGTGGAAAATCAAATGCAGCTACTTTATATATCGAACCAACACTTTTAACAAATGTAGCTGTAGATAGTAAAGTGATGCAGGACGAAATTTTTGGTCCGATACTTCCAATACTAACCTACGATACCAACGAAGAAGCACTTGCAATTATTAATCGCCATCCAAACCCGTTGGCATTTTATGTATTTACAAACAATAGTGCTTCTGAGCAGTATTGGTTAACAAATGTTCCATCGGGAGGCGCCTGCGTAAATAATACCAGTTGGCATCTAACCAACCACGCATTACCCTTTGGTGGCAGGGGTTTTAGCGGTATGGGTGGATATCATGGAAAATTAAGTTTTGATACTTTTTCGCATATTAAATCGGTGATGAAAACACCTACTTGGCTTGATCCAGATTTAAAATATCCGCCGTATAAAGGCAAAGGTTGGTTGTTAAAAAAATTAATTGGTTAATGCGTACGCGTTTACAAAATATAAAACCCATGATGATAAAATTTTCGATTGTTTTTGGTGTTATTGTTGGCTCTGTTTTACTTATGAAAAAGAAAGACATGAGTTATAGACAATCCATTTTAAAAACCATGTATCCGGTGATTATGTTTCCTGGAAAATTAATGGGTGCTAAAAATGCGGTTCAGCTAAATACGGAAGGTAAAGCGCCTATTAAAGATTTTTACGCGCTTACTGCTATTTTAAATAATGGCGATTCTATTTCTTTTGAAACCTTTAGAGGCAAAAAAGTATTGCTTGTAAATACGGCTTCCGATTGTGGTTATACGGGACAGTACAAAGAGCTCGAAGCACTCTATCAGCAGTATAAAAATAATTTAGTGGTGATAGGATTTCCTGCCAACGATTTTAAAGAGCAAGAAAAAAAATCGGACGCAGACATCGCTACTTTTTGCAAAGTAAATTATGGTGTTACTTTTTTACTCATGCGCAAAGGCTCTGTGGTAAAGGGTTCCGAGCAACAAAGCGTGTATCAGTGGCTTACACAGCCAGCTGCCAACGGTTGGTGCAGTAAAGCACCCGTTTGGAATTTTTGTAAATATCTTGTAAATGAAGAAGGTGTGTTAACAGCTTACTTTCCGCAAACAGTGTCTCCTCTAGATGAAGTTGTTACAACACAGCTACAATAAAATAATATAATTAAAGCGGACAGTTCTCGTGGTAGTTTATTAGTTCAATGGGGGCTCTTTCTACAATAAAGTCTTTGTATACTTCTGCAATTTCATTGAGTACTTCTTCTACACCTTCACTTTCTTTGATGGTTACCAGTCTATTTCTGTAATCTTTGATGCCCGGCAATCCTTTTAGATAGTTAGCGTAATGTCTTCTCATTTCATTGATGCCTACCACCGGTCCTTTCCACGCCACCGACTGAATTAAATGTTGTCTGCAAACCGCTACACGCTCGGCCACAGTAGGCGCTGCCATCATTTCGCCGGTTTTAATATAGTGCTTGATTTCTCTAAATATCCATGGATAGCCAATCGCTGCTCTGCCAATCATAACACCATCTACGCCATATTTATTTTTATAGGCCACTGCTTTTTGTGGGCTATCAATATCTCCATTTCCAAAAATAGGAATATGAATGCGTGGGTTGTTTTTTACTTTCGCGATTAATGTCCAATCGGCTTCGCCTTTATACATTTGCGCACGCGTACGTCCGTGAATACTGAGTGCTTTAATGCCCACGTCTTGTAAGCGCTCGGCTACTTCTTCAATATTTTTACTGTCTTCATCCCAACCCAGTCTTGTTTTTACAGTAACAGGTAGTTTAGTGGCTTTAACAACTGCTGCTGTTAAGCGAACCATTAAATCAAGGTCTTTTAAAACACCAGCACCTGCTCCTTTTCCAGCTACTTTTTTTACAGGACAACCAAAATTAATATCTAATAAATCGGGGTTGGTAACATCTACAATTTTAGCTGCAAGTGCTAAACTATCTTCATCGCCGCCAAATATTTGAATACCCACCGGTCTTTCGTAATCAAAAATATCTAGCTTTTTACGGCTTTTAATAGCGTCACGTATAAGACCTTCACTACTAATAAATTCGGTGTACATTAAATCTGCCCCGTTTTCTTTACACACCACTCTAAAGGGTGGATCACTTACATCTTCCATGGGTGCCAACAGTAGCGGAAAATCGGGAAGTTCTATTGTATCTATTTTAACCATGGTCTTTAATTATTTATCCGCTTTTTGTTGCAATCAGTTCTAGTGTTATCTTAGTTCTCTCAACAATTACGGCGGCGGCACAAATTTACAAGCTTATTTTTCAACTCATGAAACAAACCTATAGTTATCCAGTTCAATTTATATTTTTAATGGGGCTTTTAGGTGTATTTATGATTGTGGGCACCTTTTTATTAACGCTTGTAGGGAGTCAACTCCTACATTGTAAGTTGTTAGAAGTGCCAGCGCTACTAAATTTACCAGCCAATGCAGGTATGTCTAAAGTCCTCAATTTGGGCGCTACCTTCATTGCCTTTGTTTTTCCAGCGATCATTTTTACCCGCATCAATAAAAAAGAATCGCAAACAACAGTTGAGGCTCTTGGTTTTGCTAAAATAGGGGGCCCTAAGTTATTATTGTATACCGTTTTGATTTCGTTTGGCGGAGTAACGCTTAGCGGTGCACTTGCAGAAGTTAACCAGCATATTTATTTACCTGCAAAATTATTAGAACAAGCAAAAGCATTAGAGCAAACCTATAAAACACTCATGCTTAACATGGCTCGCATGGATAGTGTGCTAGATTATATTACAGCTCTTTTTGTAATGGCTTTAGCGCCAGCAATTTTTGAAGAATTACTTTTTAGATCTACAGTACAACCTTTATTTATAGGGTGGACAAAAAATGTATGGGTAGGTATCATTATTACAAGCATCTTTTTTAGCGCGATACATTTTTCATTCTTTGGTTTTTTATCTAGGACAGCACTTGGTATTGTGCTCGGACTACTTTTTTATCATACTAAAAATATTTGGCTGAGTATTTTAATGCATTTTTTAAACAACGGACTCATAGTCACGCAGCTTTATATTGTAACATTACAAGGTAAATCTATTGAAAAGGCTATGGACGAAAATCTTTCTATTTGGGCTGGACTTAATGGGCTCATGATATTATGGTTTTCATTCAATGCGCTTAAAAAGTATAACGCTACATTGGTTAAACCGTTGTAACTTCACAATTGTAATCGTTCACATTTAATGTATCATTCATTATGTCTTGGGAAAAAATATTTAGTACGCGTGTTTTTGCAGAAGCTTCTATTATAGAGGGCTTACTTGCTGATAACGATGTGCCGGTTCAACTTTTAAATAAACAAGACAGTAGTTATCCAATGTTTGGTGACATTCAACTTTATGTACCACATGATATGGTCTTATTTGCGCGCGAACTTATTGATCAACAGTCAGAACATTTAGACTTCACCGTATAATAGCTGCTATGGCACTAGATCTTCAAACATTTAAAACAAGAGCTTTATCTGCAATTATTTTTGTTGTGGTGATGCTAGGTGCTATTTTTTACAGCATCGATAGTTTTATCATACTTTTTTTAATTGTGCATACGGGTTGCTATATCGAGTATAGTAAACTTATAAAAGGTACACCCACCATTACAACTACTAAAGCAAAGGTTTTATATAATTTGTTTGGGCTTGCATACATCACTATTAGCTTTTTTGCTATTACACATTTAGCATCTGCGCATTGGGTTACTGTTTTAGGTACCACTCAATATTATGTGTTACCCATGCTTGTTATTGTGAGTATTTGGATCAATGATACTATGGCTTATATAGTAGGTTCTTTTATTGGTAAAACGCCGCTTTCTGCTTTGTCACCTAAAAAAACATGGGAGGGTACTGCCGGTGGTGCATTACTTGCAGTAGTAGCAGTAGTAATATTAGGAAGGTCTTTAACAGGGCTCTCTTATCAAACGCTTATGATTGTGAGCGCTACTTCTGCCATTATGGGCACAATGGGTGATCTTATAGAAAGTAAGTTTAAAAGAATGGCTGGCGTTAAAGATAGCGGCCTCATTATGCCGGGGCACGGCGGTTTTTTTGACCGTTTTGACTCTTTATTATTAGCTGGCCCTTGTGTTTGGCTACTGCTAACACTTTTTGCGCAATAGATTTTACTTTACATTTGCAACTCAATTAATTATTATGACAATTCACCGCGAAGGTTTCCGCACAATTGGTATTACTGCTCTCATTTTTGGTATTATCAATTTAATTTCCATTTCTTATTTAGGAACCTGTTGCCCTAGATTAGCTGGCGCCATTTTTGGCCTAACGCTTTTCTTCTTTTTGTTTATCATTTCATTTTTTAGAATTCCCAATAGAACCTTAACCATCAACGACAATCAAATTATTTGTCCTGCCGATGGTAAAGTGGTAGTGATTGAAGAAATTACAGATGTAGAATATTTTAAAGACAAACGCATTCAGGTGAGTGTGTTTATGAGTCCTGCAAATGTGCACGTGAACAGAAATCCAATGAGCGGTAAAGTGGTGTATAACCAGTACCACAAAGGAAAGTACCTGGTTGCATGGCATCCAAAATCTTCTACCGAAAATGAAAGATGGAGCGTAGCTGTAGAAAATAACCATGGTACTATTTTATACAAACAAATTGCTGGAGCGCTTGCAAAACGTATTTGTAATTATACCACAGTAGGTCAAGAAGTAAAGCAAACCGATGAGTACGGCTTTATTAAATTTGGTAGCAGGGTAGATATTTTATTACCTGTAGGTACTAAAATTAATGTTGAACTTAATCAGGTTGTAAAAGGCGGGGTAACCGTACTTGCTACTTGGGCTTAATACGAGATTTCCTTTTATAAATCGCCTAACTGAGGTCTTAGCACAATGTCTTCGGCAACGGCTGCATCAGATAAGGAAGTAGCAGCCACAATCATTGTAGCAACATCGCTTGCTTCCATAATTCTTTTAGGGTCTACGCCCGATCCATCCCAACTGGCCGTATAAACAGCCCCAGGATAAACGCCCGTAACTTTTATGCCGTGCGGCTTTAATTCTTCGCGTAAATTTTTTGTAAATCCAGCTAATGCAAATTTGCTGATACTATAACTGCCACCATTGGCATACGCATGAAGTGATGCGATCGAGCAAATATTAAAAATATGTCCTTTTTTAGCGGACATCATAGGCGCAATCAAAGCTCTTGTTAAATGATAAGCGCTGTACAAATTACTTTCGATCATCGTAGCAAGTGTGCCAGGTGCTTCGTTATAAATACTGCCTGGTACAAAATGGCCTGCATTATTTATAATGATATCGGGCGTTCCTTTTTCTAAGCACCAAGCCGCAAAAGCATGAACATCCGCTTCGTTAGACATATCGGTGGGTCTAGCTTTAATAGTTGCATCCGGGTAAGCGGTTTGTAATGCAGCAACTGTGTCATACAAAGCCGTTTCACCTCTACTACAAAGTAGGAGGGTGTACCCTTTTTGTGCAAATGCAGTAGCTACTGCTTTTCCAATGCCTTTAGAGGCGCCTGTAATTACAACTATCATACTACGAAGTAACATATTTTTTGGGTAAAACTGCTTTAACTTTACCGCATGAAATACCAACACCTTTTCTTTGACCTAGATCATACCCTTTGGGATTTTGAAACCAATGCCAAAGAAAGCCTACAAGACCTATATGCAGCGCACAACTTGGCAGGCAGAGGTGTGGATAGCTTTGATCATTTTTTTGATCATTATAGTACACACAATCACCGCTTATGGGATAGGTATACCAAGGGTTTTATTAAACAGGAAGAATTGAAGTGGAAGCGGATGTGGTTGGCGCTTTTAGAATATAAAATAGCAGACGAAACACTGTCGAGGCAAATGTCAATCGACTTTTTAGAAATACTTCCTACTAAAAAAGCATTATTTGATGGTACCACCGAGCTACTCACTTATTTGCAAGAGAAGGGATATCAGATGCACCTTGTTACCAATGGTTTTGAAAATGTGCAACATCAAAAAATTAAACACGCTGGACTAGATCCATACTTTGGTGCAGTTATTACTTCAGAAGCAAGTAATAGTTTAAAGCCCAATAAAGAAATATTTGATTATGCATTTACAAAAACAGGCGCTTCTGCTAGTAATAGTATTATGATTGGAGATAATCAAGATGCAGATATCAAAGGAGGTATCAACGCTGGGATGGATACTATTTTTGTAAATCATATTGGCGCCACCCCTCATGTACATGCCACCCATGAAGTTTTTGATTTACCGTCTATTGCTAAACTTTTATAGTTACATAGGACCTATAAAAAAAGCCGCTAACATGTTAGCGGCTTTTTTTATAAACTAGATTGTACAATTAATTTTTTACAACGCTTGCAGTTTTAGGGTCTTTCTTGCATTTTTTGCAATCTTTCTTGCAGTCTTTACCACAAGCTTTTTTCTCTTCTTTTTTGCATTTAGTACAATCTTTTTTACCATCACAAGCAAATACAGCACCTGTAGTTAGTAAAGCTGCAACAGCAAGCATCATTATTTTTTTCATAAAAAGTGTTTTTAGTGTTTTAGGATATGAGTATAAAGTTATATAAAATTGGATATCTAGGCCCCGTTTTTCTGTTAAAATCACCATTTTTCGTCGTCAGGAATGCTAGACGGGTCCATTTTGTACTTTTCCCTGGAGGCTTTAGCCGCCGCAATACGCTCGATTATAAGGGCTGCTATTATATTGGCGGCGTCTACTCCCTTATTTTCTGCTAGTAGCTGACTTAGTTTTTTCTCGCTCACATCTAAGCGGTAAAGCACAAGTAGTAGCTTTTTAAAGTCTTGGGTGATCCATTCGTTGATGAGCTTTGTTAAGTCCGATGGATCGAGTTTTTCTATGGTTTCGAGGCTTAATTCCATACTATTAAATTACACATACTTTTCTATCACACCTAGTCCAAATAATGCAAAATCATATTTTACCGGATCTTTTGGATCGAGTGTTTTAAGGTACTGCGTAAGTTCAAGTCCTGCCTGCCAATCTATTTTGGTGCGGTCTAATAACTGAAATCTTTTGGCTACCCTTGCAACGTGTAAATCTATAGGACAAATTAGCTCACTGGGTTTAATGGTATTCCAAATGCCAAAGTCAACGCCTTTATTGTCTTTACGAACCATCCACCTGAGGTACATGTTAAGTCGTTTACACGTAGAGCCTTTACTGGGTGTAGCAATATGCTTTTTGGTTCGGGGTGGCGCGTCGGGTAAAGAAAAAAAGTACTGGTGAAAATGATGAAGCCTAGCTGCTGGATTATTATCTGGAGCCAAACAAAAAGCAGCTTCTAAACTTTCATATGCACTATAATGTGCGTTTAAAAATTCTATAAAATAGAGTAAATCAGTGGTGTTAAATGTGCGGTGTTTAAAGGCTAGTAATTTTTTAAGATCAGATTCTTGATGCTCCACACAAAATTGATGCGGCGCATTGTCCATCAGTTGCATCAGCTCTTTAGATTTTTGTATGATGGTGGTTCTGTTACCCCATGCAAAAATGCTTGCAAAAAAACCTGCAATTTCAATGTCTTGTTTTTTTGAAAACAAATGCGGTATACAAATAGGATCGTCTTTAATAAAACTAACCTGGTTGTATACCGCAACTTTTTTATCAAAAAATGCTTTGAGTGAATCTTGGTTTGCTCGGTTATCTCCAGCCATCGCCGTCTAATATATTACCAATACCACCAAGTACACTGCCTTCTTCTCTTCGAGAAGTTGTTGCATATTGTAAAATGCGTCCTGCTAAACGGCTGATAGGAAGGGTCTGAATCCAAACAGTGCCTGGTCCTCTCAGTGTTGCAAAAAAGAGTCCTTCTCCACCAAAAATGCTGTTTTTAATGCCGCCTACAAACTGGATATCATATTGAACACCAGCAGTAAAACCAACAATACATCCGGTATCAATTTTTAATAAATCACCTTCTTGTAATTGTTTTTGTACCACGTGACCGCAGGCATGTAAAAACGCCATACCATCACCTTCTAGTTTTTCCATAATAAAACCTTCGCCGCCAAATAAGCCGGTACCTAATTTTCTTTGGAACTCGATACCTACACTTACGCCTTTAGCTGCGCAAAGGAAAGCGTCTTTCTGACAAATAATTTTGTTTTGATATCTTGACAAATCAAGTGGAATAATTTTACCCGGATACGGTGATGCAAAGCTTACGGTTTTAACACCACCCGAAGTATTGGTAAAAGCAGTCATAAATAGGTTTTCACCCACCAATAAGCGCTTTCCAGCGTTCATTAATTTTCCTAAAAAGCTGGACTGTGCACCACTGCCATCACCAAATAACGTTTCCATTTGAACGCCATCTTCCATCATCATAAATGCACCTGGTTCAGCAATTGCAGATTCGCTTGGGTCTAATTCAACCTCTACATACTGCATTTCTTCTCCATAGATTTTGTAATCGATTTCGTGATTTTGTATCATATACTAATTTTTAAAACCAGCTACCAACAAATGTTTCGCCAGCGTTTTGTAATTTATTTTTTCTTGCCTTTACTTTTATTTTATGTTTGATCATAACGGCTACCATCAAAAATAAAAAGATAAATGTAAATGGAGGAATACCTAAAAAGCTAATCCAAGTGCCGCCAAACATTTTACGCATCGGTCTACGAAGACGTTCAGCAATTAAATACATACTTGGTACAATAATCAGCGTCATGAAAAACGCAAATGCAAGTCCAAATATAATGGTCCAGCTAAGTGGTTTCCAAAACGCAACGCTATCGCCGCCTAAAAATATGTGCGGGTTTAGTTCCGAAAATAAAGTGATGAAATTGATATTAAATCCAATCGCAATTGGAATAAAACCAAGTATCGCAGCTACTGCAGTAAGTAATACCGGAATAATTCTGGTTTTACCTGCCTGAATAATAGCGTCTCTGGTTTTCATGCCTCTGCTTCTTAACTCGTCAGCAAATTCAATCACTAGAATTCCGTTTTTAACCACAATACCTGCAAGACCTACGATACCTAAGCCTGTCATAAGGCCTGATACTTCCATACCGGTAATGGTGAATCCTAGAAATACACCAATTACACTAAATAAAATTTCACTTAAAATAATTACGGATTTACTTACAGAATTGAATTGTAAAACAAGGGTAAATAAAATAAGCATGAGTGCAATTAATAGTGCTTTTCCTAAAAATGCAACGGTTTCAGCTTGTTGCTCTCCTTCACCGGTTTGTTTAATAGTTACAGCATCCGTTACGCCTTTAAAGTTTGCAATGTGTTTTCCAATTACTTGGTTAACACCGGTAGCATTATAACCTTCTGTGGTTAATACATTAGAGCGTAGTGTGATTAAGCGCTTTTGATTTTTGCGTTTCACACTTCCAAGTGTGCTGGTAGGATCCACTTTTACAAGTGCACTAATCGGAATATTTTTAACAGCACCGCCAGAAGCCATGTCTCTAAAAGATATACGCATATTTAATAAATCCGTTAAGCTTTTACGCTGAACAGCATTGTTACGTAACTGTATTTTATATTCTTCTTTACCTTCTTTTATTTTAGAAATTTCTTTACCAAAAAGGGCTGTTCTAATTTGCATACCAATTTGAGCTGTTGACACACCTTCAATAAGGGCGCGCTCTCTATCGATACTTAATGTGATTTCTGGATTTTTCAAATCCACATCCATTTTAAGTTCTTCTACACCTGGTACGCGAATAGAATCTAAATAGTTTTTAAGTGAAGACGCTGTTTTGATCATCGCGTCAAAATCTTCACTAGCAATTTCAATGTTAATCGGAGGATCGGTTGGTGGTCCACCACTTTCTTGGTTCACACTTATTTCTGTTCCAGGAATCCCTTGCACCGCTTGCCTAACTTGATCTAGGTAAGGCGCCGTACTTTGGCCATGTCTTTTTTCGTATTCTACAAATGATACTTGTATACGACCAAGTTCACTTCTTGTAGTACGGTCACCACTGGTAGGATCGGCGGCGTTTACAGCCACGTTACTAATAATACTTTCTACAATCGGATTGGTTTTACCGTTTTCGGTACCTAAAACTTTATTGACCCTTCCTTCTAATACACGTGTAATAGAATCGGTGTAGCGTACATCAGAACCTACGGGTAATTTAAGGTATACAAATAACTGATTAGGGTCTCCCTTAGGGAAAAACGTTACAGGTATTCTGCCTCCAACAATGGATCCTACAAATACAAATAAGGAAACAAAAAAGAGTGCAATAATACCTATCAATAAATGAACCGGTCTCCAACCTTTTAACGCCCATTGTAATAATGACTCGTAATGATTCATAATCCAAGGAAGCGCTTTGTTTTGGAAATTGTGAATGGCATCCGTAATAAAATACCTGTTAAATACAACAAGTAACATGAACGTAATTAATAGGTTTCCAAAAAATGGAGCACCCGCAAGATCTAATAAAACACCAATGCCAACAGCGATCCAAAATCCTTTCTTTTTAAAGATGGCAGATTTAGGTTCTTTGCTGTCTGTTTCTGGGTGATTCATAAAATCAACCGCAAATACAGGGTTCATTATAAATGCTACTACTAGCGATGCTGCTAGTGTAAATATGAGCATGGTGGGTAGGTACACCATGAATTTACCAATGATTCCGGGCCAAAATAGGAGTGGGAAAAATGGAGCAAGGGTGGTGATGGTTCCAGCTAGTACCGGTATGAAAACCTCTCCAGCAGCCATTCTTGCAGCGTTGTTGACACTTAATTTACCCTTGCCTTCAACAAATATGCGGTGGGTATTTTCTATCACTACAATGGCGTCGTCCACAATAATACCAAGCCCAAATAATAGGGCAAAGAGTACAATAAAATTGAGTGTTACATGTGTACCAACAATTAAATCGGCGCCTGGTAAAAATACAAACGCAACAAACATACTAAGTGGTACAGAGAGCGCCACAAAAAATGCGTTGACAACACCCATAAAAAACATAAGTACAATTAGTACTAGAATAAATCCAATGATAATGGAGTTTACGAGTTCATTAAATGAGCTTCTGGTTTTAATACTTTGATCACCAGAAATAACGGCTTTCAAATTATTCGGATAAATACTTCCTTTACCTTCCTCAACTATTTTTTTAACACCATCAGATGTTTCAATTAAATTTTCGCCACTTCTTTTAATGATATTAAGTGTTACTACGTTTTTACCATCTAGACGCGCAAAACTTTCACGCTCTTTGGTGGTATCCGCAATGGTTGCAATGTCTTTGAGGTAAATAGGCGCACCACTGGTGTTTCTCACAATAATATTTGCAATGTCACCCGCTGTTTTAAGTTGCCCTTTTAGTTGTAGGGTTCTTTTCATATTACCTACCTCTAATAAACCACCAGAGATATCCATGTTTTCTCTTTGAATGGCGTACGTGATATCATCAAAAGTAATACCCGCGCTTTGTGCACGGTAGTTGTCTACATTGATTTGGAATTCTCTTTCCGGCGCACCTACAATATCTACTCTGTTAATCTGAGACAGATTTTCGAGTTTATCTTTTAGGTCGTCGGCATATTTTTTAAGACGTGGTAAATCAAAATCGCCACTTAAGTTCACAGACATAATGGGCTGTTCACTAAAGCTTACTTCTAAAACGGTTGGCTCTATGGTTAAGTCTTTGGGAAGATCTTGTTTGGCCTTATCAGTCGCATCTTTTACTTTTTGAAGCGCCACTTCGGTTTTAACCTGGGTATCAAACTCCACCATGATCGCTGAAAAGTCTTGCTGAGAATTACTGGTGAATTTTTTAATTTTTGCGCCCGTAATACTTTTGATTTGCTTTTCGATGGGCCTTGTTACAAGGTTTTCGATATCTTTTGGCGAATTACCTACATATACGGTTTGTACATAAATGGTAGGGATAACAATATCCGGGAACTGCTCTTTTGGTAAAGTAACGAACTGGAAGATACCTGCGAGACTCACAAACAACATCATCAGGTAGATGGATGTTTTGTTTTTGATACTCCAGGTA
>JACCDS012138472.1_pt1 | contig 12574 bp, 7 predicted proteins | sample 7446441 | NCBI WGS metagenome assembly JACCDS01 (sample SAMN15323445, study PRJNA562643) | freshwater metagenome | isolation source: river surface water | place: USA:Blue River Watershed | collected 2017-08-17
ATCGGGCCTAATACCAGTGCACGAGCAGGGTCGCCTTGTTCAAACATTACGGCAACCTGGCCCCCCTCGTGCAACGCGGATAAGGCACACACGGGCGTGGCACACAGGTCGGCTATGTCATAGGCAGGCAGGGCGAGACGTACTCGGCCATCGGGCAATAGTTCCAGCAAGGTGGCAATGGCGACACCATGGATCATCGTTGTCTGGCGCTGCGGGACGACCTGCTGCACCAGCAAGGCACCGAACAGGCTGGGCGGGGTAGCGGCTTGGGCCACGTTTTCAGGCGCACTCGCCGTTTGCATGGCGCTGCTGGGGCGCACTTTCGGCTGTTTTTTCATGTGATCAATTTTCCTTGATGTTCTTGGCCTTGATGGTGATATCCCCATCGGCTTTGTAGAATTGTTCACCGGTCGCACCAAGGATGATTTCATGACCGTTGATTGAAATATGGCCATCTTTATCCATGCGCAAGCGCGATTTGCCACAGATCAATTCAATGCTGTCACCCGCTTCAAGACGGTAGTGTTGACCAATCTTGACATCAGAGTTCTTGCCTACGTCTTCCTGGCGATTGTCGCCAATGCTGACCTTTTCATCATGATCAACCCGTTCCGTGCGATTGTTGTGAACGGTGATTTTTTCATCGTGATCCACCGTCTCGGTACGGTCGTGCTTGACATGCACGGTTTCATCGTGGTCAATGGTTTTGGAACGGTCGTGCCCGACCCAATGGCTTTCATCGTTTTCAACTTCGATGCGCTGGTCTTTTTCAGCATGTAGCCAAACTTCTTCCTGGCCCTTTTTGTCTTCAAAACGCAGTGCATTGGCATTGTCCGGCGTGCCGTCCTTGCTGGAACGGGTCAGAATGCCGGACTGGGTTTGGTTGGCAGGCAAACTCCAGGGCGGCATGTGCCGTTCGTTGTAAAACTGGCCGACCACAACCGGCTTGTCCGGATCACCGTGCAGGTATTGAATCACCACTTCGGTACCGATGCGCGGGTGGCTGACGATGCCAAAATTTTTGTTGGCCCACGGCGTCATCACGCGTACCCAGCAAGAATCGGAACCATCGCCCTTGCCATTGCGATCCCAGTGAAATTTGACTTTGATCCGGCCATATTTATCGGTATGGATTTCTTGCCCGGGCGGGCCGATCACGATGGCGGTATCAAGGCCGGGCACGCGAGTCGGCACGCTGTTGCTACCCGATTTGGGTCGCCATGGGATGACGCGCCGGATGCACTGGAACTCGTTTTGGTATTCGGCATTCGGTTTTTCCGGGTTGAGCAAATTGCTCTCAACGGTGTGACTCAGGCGCAGGATCAAAAATTCGTTCGAACCATCATCACCGTAAGCCAGTCCGGCATGGTCTTGTGCCAGTTTGAACCAGCGCCCCGGTTGCATGCGGCGACAGTCGCCGGCGCCGTCAAACAGCTTGCCCGGTCCATCGGCCTGTTCCATGCGCCGTTCGGCAATGGTTTTGGCATGGGCCGGGTCTTTGGCACCATACAGGCCGAGGTATTGGTACAGTTCGATCTGGTGGATATCACCTTGTTGGTGTTCGGAGACGTTGTTGCTGCGGCTTGGATCGGGTTTTTTGAAGTCAAAGTTGGTCAGCGTGACCTTGCCCGACACGACGCTACGCACCGGTTGCCATTGTTTGATTTTGTCGTGTTTGTTGCTGCCCGCATCGTGGTGCCAGGCAATGCTGGTATTGCCATCAACCGGGCTGGCCATCGGCGAATTGGAGGACAGGATCAGCTTGTGCCCGCCCATGCTGTGCTCGTAATGGTAGTGCCAGCCCATTTCTTCCCAGCGCCGATGCAGGTAGTTGTAATCGGTTTCGTCATATTGCACTGAAAAGGTGCGCGGCGCATCCGGCTCCCTAACCTGAAAATCATAGGACGACAGGCCGAGGTCGTTGAAAATTTCTTTGCTTTGGTCGTGGATGTTTTGGTGTTGGAAAATCCAGTAATCCGAACGCAGCCGAAAAAAAGCCAACCACGGTCGCAATGTCATTTGGTATAGCGCATAATGATTGTTCACTTCAAGGCGCACGAATTCGTGGCAATAGCCGTTGAAGTAGCGCGGGCTTTGGTCCTCGCGCAGCAATTCCACTGCCACCATCTTGCATTGCACCTCTTTAAGGGCAATGTTCGGGTCGTCCGACACCACGGTGACCCGAAATTCAAAATCCCTGGAGATTTCTTCTTCGGCTTCGAGGCGGGTAACCAAAAAACCGGCTGCCGGGCCATCGTCCCGCGGGAAGTACAGGTTAAGCAGGCGCTTGCTGGCACCGCCTTTGATCAGGGAGACGATGTAATTGGTGGCTTGGGACATGATGGCATGAGGTTAATTATTACAATATCGATAGCACGGGATCATAGCACAATTATTTCCTATGGTATTTCCTGTTTCGATTGTATGACGCACCACCTTTCTTTATCGGTAGCACCCGCCTGAAGACAAGGGAACAGGAACTGAACATTGCGGCACGCCCGTACTGCCCAACCCGCGCCACCGTGGAACCATGGCTGGTTTAACATGACAACAACCATTTCCAAGAAGAAAAAGGGCTGGTACGCATGTACCAGCCCGATAAGTGTGTTGCGATAATTGGATTAATTCAGCATCATTCCTCGGCAACCTTGGCCCGAATTGCGTTCAAGACCGTGATCGAGGCAAAACCGGCATCCTGAATCGAACGCGAATTGACGTTCGGCCGTGGCAGCACGAAGGTGTAGAAGTTCGAGCCTTCGACGATGTTGCCCTGGGCATACAGGTGGGTCAGGGTTTCGCCCTGGGCCGTGATGATATGGCCTTTTTCATTCACGTTCAGGCCACCGGCCTTGAACGGGCCGTTTTGGTATGGCGTGGCAACCCCGGATTTGAGCATGTTGCGCACCAGCTTCGAGGTGCTGCGCTCTGGCTCAAACATGTCGATCTTGGCGCGTACCATCACGTCAAAGTATTCGACCACCGGTTCCTTGAACTTGGTTGAGGTCAGGGTAAATTTGCCCTTGTCGGCATCAAAACCTACGGCTGGGGCCGGGCCTACGTCAAACGATACCAAACCGGCATCCATCAGGGCCAGCAATTCAATATTGCGCTCCTTTGGTGGGCCAACCGCAATACGGTTGATGATGGCGCACCAGTGGGTCAGGAAGTGTTCATGCGAATCAGGCGTCAGGCCACCCTGGTCAATGGCGTAGCGGATGATGTCACGCGTGTCACGCAGCACATCGGTTGCGGCCTTGGCTGGGTTGCCCATGTTGCCGCCCATCGAGTCGGCGATGTCACGTACCAGATAATCGCGCACAAACTGGCGATAGCTGCCCAGATTGGCAAACGAATCTTCACCTACCGGCTTGATGATGCGGTCGATGTTGGCTTCGTCTTCGGCGGTCATCACGTATTCTTCCGACAGTACCCATTTGTGCTTCTGGGTGCAGGAATAGACGTAGGCCATTTCCTTTTTCAGGGTTGGCCAGACCTGCTTGTCAAAATCAAGCTGGCGCTTGCCATTGACTTCGGGCGATTCGGAACGGGCCTGATCAACAAAGGACTTGGTGAAGAACGATGGGCGATATTTGCCTTCGTTGCCCTTTTGGTTGATGGCACGGCCACCGAACGGCAGGCCCTGACGCGAAAACACCGTCATTTTCGGTTCACGGCCGCATGGGTGATATTTGACACGGTCCGGTGCCAGACGCTCAAACGAACCGCCCACGCCAACCGTCAGGGCCGAGACGATATCGTTCGATGACAGGCCGGTACCGACCACGGCCACCCGGGCATTGGGGCCGATTGAGGCCAACTGGGTGATCGGATACGGGGTGCGCATGTATTGCAACTGGCTGTTTTTGCGGGCGCCCTGCTCGGTCCAGCCGCGCATTTGGTTATCGAAATCGTCCGGTTCGCTTTCTCCATGACCGGTGGTCAGGAATACGAAATCGGCGTCAATTGCAAAACCGCCATACAGTTCGACTTCAAGCCGACCATCATCGAGGATACGGATGTCGACTGCTTCGCGCCGGTGGTTGGCCACTTCGACCGAATCTGGCAAACGTGCCATGATCGCGTCATACACCGAGGTCAGGTATTCACCGAGGAATGAACGCGGCAAATAATCGTTTTCCTGAATTTCTTCACCGGTCGATGAAAGTACATACAGGCCATTGACCTTGCGATAGCCCTTTTCGTTTGCCCATTCTTGAAACGATGGCCCGGCGATAACCGGACCGGCCCCGATCACGGAAGGATCGCTGTACATGGTGATTTGTCCGGCGACGGTATTGACCAACAAGTGGGCGGGCTGAATCCAGCCGTGTGACCCTTGCCCCGGAATATTCGGGTCAATCAGGTGAATCGTCAATGCGGCATCAATCGGATTTTCCAGCAGCAACGCAGACATCCGTTCCAGCAGGTTCAGGCCGCGCGGGCCGACCCCGATAATCACAATGTTAAATTTTTTCATAATTTTTTCACCCTCAACTAAAATCAAACTCGACGGAAAACTGCCATTAGATTACCGAACTTCCAGAAACTACGCTTCTTGCAACTCGCTCTCAACGCAGCCGCCTCACGAACCAAGGTAGCCGATTGGCCCGCCGCTTGTCCGCCCCAACCGATGCGCTGGCCTACAAATTGAATATTGGAACGATACGCCTAGCGCCCCGTGTCTGCAAGCATTTAGCCACTTCTGCATGTGGTTGTTGCAGGAATCCACGTTTTGATTGATCAAGATCAATCTGACTGCATCTTGATTCCACAGAGCAACTTATATCGAGTAGCAGCATCGTCCGCCCCGGAAACCTTATTCCCAAATCAATGCCGCTTCGGCTACTCCTGTTCTGACATTAAAAATGCCGTCATTAGACGCCGCGTTCACGGCGAAAAAGTGCTGTTTATTGCTCTGCACTGGTACGCCAGAGGCAATCTTTTCCACCACAAAGCCGATGCTTGGCCGCTTGCCTGGCCGTGCCCGGGTTGCGAAATTCCGACACTCATTCCAACCTTGCGTGCTGCAGGCAAGGGCCAAAGCTATTGCCGCAGCTTGTCCAGCGCCTGACAAAGATGCTCAACCGCATCGAGCATGCGCGGCCCCGAGCGCCCCAGCCGCTCACCGGGCAGGGACAGCAAGCGGCCCTGCACCACGGCATGCAACTGCGGGTATTGACGCCAGAGCGCCAATCCTTCTGGACTGGCGACGATGACATCCGGATTCTGTTGCAGCACGGCTTCAATGCTCACTTCAGGGGCCAGTATCGGTAAATGGCCAAACACATTGCTGGCACCACAGAGCCCAATCGCATCGCTGACGATGTGCTGGCCATTCAGGGTTTGCAAAGGCTTATGCCAGACCTGATAAAACAGGCCGAGCCGCTTGCGCCCGGCATGCTGGCTGCGCAATTTGACCATTCTTTCCCGCCAGGCAGTGGCAAACGCGTCGGCCTGTGGTTGTGTGCCCATTAACTGACCGAACCGCACGATGCCGGAGGCAATGTCGTCGAGCCGTCTTGGGTCGCTGCGAAAGATGGGGATGCCCAGCTTTTGCAATTGCTGTTTTTGGCGCGCCGGGGTGCCGCTTTCCCATAGCACCAGCAAATCGGGCTTGAGGGCGATGATGCGCTCCAAATCGAGTGCATGCACATCCCCGATCACGGGTAGTTTGGTCGCCTCAAGCGGATAATCGCTGTAGGCCGAGACGCCGACCACTCTGGCCCCGGCCCCGGCGGCAAACAGCAGTTCGGTGGCATGCGGGGCAAAGGAAATGATGCGCGCCGCCGGTTTGGCCAGCCGCAACACTTGCCCCGTGTCATCGGAAACCGGTAACGCTGCTGCGGCAGTGGTCGTGGCGTGGCTCGGGCTGGCAAGCCAGAAGTTCAAACTGAGGGCCAAACTGAGTGCCAAACTGATTGCCAAACCGAGGGAGAGCAATCGGGGCAACAACCGGCTCGGTTGCCCGAGCAGGTATTTGGCCAACCTGAGCCGGTGCGTCATTCGAGTGCAGCGTCGATCAGGCCAACAATTCCACCCAAGCCCTTGGCCAGTTCGTCTTTCAGGTCATGCCGTGCCTTCAAAAAGGCCGGGGCGTTATAACTGAGCCAAACCTTGCCACTTTCGTCCTGCCAGGCCAGTGCCTTCATCGGCAAATCGATGGCAATGGTGGGTGCCGCCTGCATCAGGGGTGTACCGCCCTTCGGGTTGCCAAAAATCAGCAACTGGGTCGGTTGCATTTTTAGTCCGGCCTTTTCTGCTTCTCCGGCATGGTCAATCCGGGCAAATACGGTCATGCCCTTGCTTTTGACTACGTTTTCCACGCGGTTAATGGTGTCAGGCACCGAGTACTTGCTGGGCTTGGTAACGAGGCCATTATCTGCGGCACCCGCTTCGGGCAAAATGCACAGCGAGAACAGGCCCAACAGGGGGGCGAACCATTTGCGTTTCATGTGTTTCTCCTCGATGAATACGGGCAGACAACCCTCGGTTGCCGGGAATGCCGATTGTACCCAATTTTGTGCCCAATTCCAGCGCGAATTCGCCCCGCTGCTGCCCTGCCGCAGCAATAATTTTGGCAAAGCGGGGCAATCCGTAACAATCCATAACAATCCGGCGCAGACCATGGCAAACCGTAGCCCTAGCTGGCAGTGCCATCTCCTGCCTGCTGCGCCAGCCGCTGCAATAAACCGGCAAAAACCTGCGCCGCCAACTCGGCATCGTCGGCATTCATGGTTTCGAGCCGGTTGTGGCTGATGCCGTTGTTGCCGCAGCGCACGAACAGCATGGCGATCGGGGTCAGGTCTGCCATCGCCATCGCATCGTGGCCAGCCCCGGACGGCAGGTACTGCACTGGCAGGCCGGTGGCCGCAATGCAATCGGCCAGTTGCTGCTGCAAATTGGCCGCGCACGGCACGGCACTGGCGTCGTGCAGCCATTGCCAATGATGGCGAATCTGACGCCGCTGGCAAATATCGCGGACCGCCTGTTCAATATCAGCCAATGCCGCGCGCCGGTGTCCATCCTCGCTGGCGCGCAAATCAAGGCTCAAGCCACACTGGCCCGGCACCACATTCACCGCGCCATGTGGCACCATCACCTGCCCCACCGTGCCAACCAGTTGTGGCACCGACTGGCAGCGTGCCTCAATCGCCAAAATGATTTCAGCGGCAGCGGCCACGGCATCTTGCCGCAGGGCCATCGGCGTGGTTCCGGCATGGTTGGCCTGCCCGTCCAGCGTCAACCAGGCACGGGTGGCACCGGCAATTGCCGTGACCACCCCAAGCGGCATGGCTTGCTGCAACAGCACCGGCCCCTGTTCGATATGGACTTCGACAAAGCCGCACAGCGTAGCCGGGTCCAGTGCCAGTTGCAATGCTGCCTGTGGGTCATGGCCCGCCGCATGCAATGCCTCGGCCATGGTAATACCGGATTCATCTTGCGCCTGAAGCGTGGCTGGCGTGAGCCGTCCGCACAGGGCGCGGCTACCCAACAGGGTACTTTTGAAGCGCACACCCTCTTCGTCGGCAAAGGCAATCAATTCAACGTGAAACGGCAGTGGCGGCGCGCCCCTGCGCCGATGTTCGGCCAGCACCGACAGCGGCAGCAAAATGCCTAAGCGCCCGTCATACCAACCAGCGTCGATCACGGTATCGTAGTGGGAACCGGTGAGCAGGGTTTTGGCGTTTGGATTCGGGCACGGATAGCGCCCACGGACATTGCCGATTGCATCGATCTGCACTTGCAGTCCGGCCTGCTCCATCCAGTTTGCCAATTGCGCTGCGGTTTGGCGGTGTACCTCGGTCAAATAGCGGCACGACAAACCATCAGCCTGTTCGCTCAAGCCTGCCAGTTGTTTGGCCCATTGCATGATTTGGCTGCCATAGCCCAGCGTGACACCAAACACATCGTTTAAGCGTATTTCGGCAATCCGCCCAATCTGGTGCAGGCATTCGAGTTGCTCGGCCTGTTGCCCTTGCTGCAAGCGGCGGGCAAAGCTGGCAATGATTTGGCTGCGCGACAAGCCCAGCCCATCCGGCCCTTTGACCGCCAAAATGAAGGGAAAGCCAAATTTGGCGTTGTAGTCGCTATTGAGTTGGTGCAAGGTGGCATATTCTTCGCTGCTGCACTGGTTCAACCCTGCGCTTTTTTGTTCATGGGTTGACTCAAAGGTCAGTTGCCCGGCCAGTGCCGCCTTGCCCGCCAGTTCCGGGTGGGCCCGGATCAGCCCGAGCTGTGCGTCGTCGCTGGCGGTCAATACCACCTGTTGCAACGCGTATTTAGGGGCGGCGAGCGAGGCAAACGGCCTTTGGCTGGCCGCGCGGGCGGCAATCCACGGCGAATGTTCATAAATGCCGCCCAAAAGGCGGACAAACTCGGCGGTGTCACAGGCATTGAGCTTGGCCAGATCGGTCACGGGCTTTCTCCAGGGTCAAATTGGCAGCGATGATACCCAAATCCGGCCACGCCACCATATGCGCGGGCAAATACCGGGCATGGCGGGTATGGTGTGGGTCTGCTTCATGGATCGACGCGGCACAGGCTCTTGACCACGGCGGTCACCTGTTCGCGCAGCCACTTGTGTTCCGGCGCATTGTGTACCCGCTCATGCCACAACTGATAAAAATGCATGGCCGGGAACGCAACCGGGCTGGCAAATTGCTTGAGCGGCAGGCTGTTTTCGTAAAAGCGCATGAATTGGCGACCGGTGGTCAGTACCAGATCGGTATGGGTCAGCATATACGGAATCAGGCTGAAATAGGGCGATTCGACCGCCACATGCCGATGCAGGTGTTTGCCTTCCAAAAAGGCATCAATCACGCCGTTCGAGCCGGGCAGCATCGGCGCTGGCGAGATATGTGGCAAGGTCAGGTAATCTTCCAGCGTCATCGCGTCAAACGCGGTGCGCTTGGCATATGGGCATTCGGCGTGCATCACGCACACCACCTGATCTTCAAACAGCTTGGACAGATGCAGATGTGGCGGCGGTTCTTCCCAGTTGGCAATCACCAGATCGAGATTACCGTCCGATAACAGCCGCACATAATCAACTTCCGGCCCCATGCCATGTAAAATGATGCGGCTGTTGGGCGATTCGCGGCGTAACCGGGCCACCAGATGCGGCAACAGTTGCGAATCAAGATAATCGGGCGCGGCAATATGAAAGGTGCGCGCTTCAAGGCTTGGAACAAACGGCAGCTTGCGCACAAACAGCCGCTCGGTTTCTTCCAAAATCCGCTTGGCGGGCAACAACAGGCTCTCGCCGTGCTGGGTTGGCACCATGCCGCGCGCGCCACGCACCAGCAACGGGTCGCCGGTCAAATCGCGCAATTTGCGCAGTGCCGCCGATATCGAGGGCTGGGGCTGGTTCAGTTTTAGCGCGACCCGTGAAACATTCTTTTCACACAGCAACAAATACAGGATGCGAATCAGGTGCAAATCTAGGTGGTCAGGCAAAAGGGACATGGCGCTGTTGGTATATGAACACGGATATGCCAAATATACGCTACTTTCCATGCGTTGCCGGAAAAAACAGGCTATCTTGCACGGGATTGCGTCTGGCGCAAGCATACATAAAAATCAATAACGTGCTGCCTTTTGCGGTGGCACGCCCACAAAGGACTGCATGGAACTCCCGGCCTACCTCCTTAGCTATGCTGCCGAATGGCTTAATTTACTGTTGCGCTGGCTCCACATTATCACCGGCATCGCCTGGATCGGTGCCTCGTTTTACTTCGTCTGGCTCGACAACCACATCCGCCCACCGAAACCCGGTTCGCCGCTGCACGACCTTGGTGTGGCCGGGGAATTATGGGCGGTGCATGGCGGCGGGTTTTACAATCCACAAAAATATATGGTGGCCCCGCGCGAATTGCCGGCCGAACTGCACTGGTTCAAGTGGGAAGCTTACAGTACCTGGCTGTCTGGCTTTGCCCTGCTGAGCGTAGTCTATTATTTTCAGCCGCAGGCGATGCTGGTTAATCCGGCACTGGCCGGGCAATTGTCGTCTGGCTCCGCGATTGGCATCGCGCTGGCCAGTCTGGTGGCAAGCTGGCTGGTGTATGACTTGCTGTGTAAAAGCCCGCTGGGCAACAAGCCGCTGTGGCTTGGCATGATTGTGTTTGCGCTGCTGGTGGCGGCCAGTTATGGGCTGGCGCAGGTGTTCAGTGGCCGGGCTGCGTATATTCACGTTGGCGCGATGATTGGCTCGATCATGGTCGGCAATGTGTTTATTGTGATCATTCCGGGCCAGAAAAAACTGGTGGCGGCGCTCACGGCACGCCAAACGCCAGACCCAATACACGGCCTAACCGCCAAGCAACGCAGCGTACACAACAATTATTTTACCTTGCCGGTGCTGTTGATCATGGTCAGCAACCACTACGCGATGACTTACCAGCACCCGCACAGCCATTGGGTACTGGCCGCGCTGATGGCGGCCGGGGTGTTGATTCGGCACTTTTTCAACCTGCGCCATCGCGGCCAAACCGTGTGGGCTTATCCGATTGCCGGTTGTGCGATTTTATTGGCGCTGGCGATTGCACTGGCACCCGCCCCGCCACCGAAACGCGCGGCGGTTAGCAGCGAGCAAGTGGCGACGATCATGGCGCAGCGCTGCGCTGGTTGTCATTCCGCCACGCCGAGCTTTGGCGGGTTTACGGCGGCACCGTCGGGCGTGGTGCTCGATACCCTGCCCCAGATCCGGCAACAGGCGCAGCGGATTCACCAGCAAGTGGTGCAAAGCCGCGCCATGCCGCTGGGCAATCTGACCCAGATGACCGACGCCGAACGGCAGCAAATTGATGCCTGGTTTCAGGCCGGTGCCAAATAGGGGCCGACATGACACTGAATGCGACCCGATGCGGCCCAATGCGGCACAATGCAGCCCAAGACCGCACGATGCAGTCCAAGGCCGCCCGATGCAGCAAAACGATCATAAGCTGCCGATAATTTGGCCCCAAGCGCCCCCTATTTCACCTTATTTCACCTTATTTCACCTTATTTCGCCCTATTTCACTCTACTTCACCCCATTCCAAGGATCAGCCATGCATTTCTCGATTGACGGTTTCAGCCTGAACGCCGCCCAGGTGGTTGAAATAGCCCGCAACCCGGCCTGTTTGGTCGAACTGGCCGATTCGGCGCGCGCCGCGCTCGAACAAAGCCGGGCCTATATCGACAACACCTGGATGCACGATCAGGCACCGATGATGTACAGCTTTAATACCGGGGTCGGCTTGCTCAAGGACACCCGGATTTTGGTCGAGCACATCGGCCTGTTCCAGACCCAATTAATCCGCGCGCATGCCGCTGGCCTTGGCGAACCGTATGCAGAAGAAGTCTCACGCGCCACCATGCTGTTGCGCGCCAATGCCTTTGCCAGCAATTATTCTGCGCCCCGGGTCGAAGTGGTCGAGCGCCTGTTGGCATTTTTGAATGCCGGGATTCATCCGATCATGCCGCAAAAGGGTTCGGTCGGTGCCTCCGGTGATCTGGCCCCACTATCGTATCTGGCGGCAGCCTTGGTCGGCTTTGAACAGGCTGAAGTAATGTATCAGGGCCAGCGCATGGGGGCGCGCCAGGCGATTGCCTTGGCTGGCATCGGCCCGGTTGATTTTGAATTGAAAGCCAAGGATGCCTCGGCCCTGATCAATGGCTGCACCAGCAGTCTGGCGCAATCGATTCTGGCGACCCACGACGCGCACGCGCTGCTGGCCAATGCCTGCATCGGGCTCGGGTTGACGCTGGAAGCGATGCGGGCCGAAATGTCGGCCTTTGATGCGCGCATTCATCAGGCCCGGCCACATGCTGGCCAGGTAAAAACTGCCGAATTGATCCGAAACTTGCTCAAGGGCTCAACCCGCACCAGCCACGCCGCGCGCGAGCAGCAGTTGCCGGAAGAATTGCGCCGCACCGATATCGCCTACACGCCACGGATTCAGGATGTGTACTCGCTACGCTGCGCGCCGCAGGTGTTTGGCCCGGTGTTTGATGCGCTGGCGTATATCGATGGGATTTTGGCCACCGAAATCAATTCGGCAACCGACAACCCCTTAATTTTCGACAAGCACGATGGCGGCTTTGAAATTATCTCGGGCGGCAATTTTCATGGCCAGTATCTGGCACAGGCGATGGATTTGCTGGCGCTGGTGGTGACTGACCTCGGTTCGATTTGCGAACGGCGCATCGCCCGGCTGATTGACCCTACCCTGTCGTGGGGCTTGCCGCGCAATTTGATGAGTGGCTTGCGTGGGGTCAATACCGGCTATCCGGTGGTGGCCTGTTCCATGAGTTCACTGGTGATGGAAAACCGCACCCTGTGCAGCCCCGGCAGTGTCGATTCGATTCCGGCCAAGGGTAACAGCGAAGACCACGTGTCCAATTCCAGTTGGTGCGCACGCAAGGCGGCCACTGTGGTGGCCAATACCCAATATATTGTTGGGGTCGAGTTGCTGTTGGCGGCGCAGGCGATCAGCATGACCGAGGCGCAGTTGGCCGGGTTTGTGCTGGGGCAAGGTACACAGGCGGCGTTTGATGCGGTGCGGGCCAAAATTGCGCCGTGTCTTGATGGCGACC
>JACCDS010856865.1_pt1 | contig 12573 bp, 4 predicted proteins | sample 7446441 | NCBI WGS metagenome assembly JACCDS01 (sample SAMN15323445, study PRJNA562643) | freshwater metagenome | isolation source: river surface water | place: USA:Blue River Watershed | collected 2017-08-17
AAGACGGGCCTCGAGTTGGCAGGCCGTCCGCCGCTCGAGCCCTTTGCCTTGGCCGACGCCCCAGCGGGCACCGTATTCAAGATGCCCGCGCTGTCGGGCTCGTGGGCGCGCTGCCTCGAAGGCTTGCGTCACCCCCACACACTGCAGATTCGACCAATCACCTTCGATCACACCGTCGCCACCGGGCGGGACGACGTGGTGCTGGTTCACCTGAACCACCGGCTGGTGCAGATGTGTCTGCGCCTGCTGCGCGCCGAAGTCTGGGCACAAGACGATGTGAAGAAGCTGCATCGTGTCACCGTGCGTTCGGTGCCGGACGCACTGATCGACGGGCCTGCCGTGGTCGTCATCTCGCGGCTGGTCGTCACTGGCGGCAACCATCATCGCCTTCACGAAGAGCTGACTGTGGCCGGAGGCTATCTGGGCGACAAATCGTTCCGTCGTGAGGACGGCGTCACCAAAGTCCAGCAATGGCTGGATCAGGCTAAGCCACTGACGGCAGCAGACTCTCTGTTCGATGCCATCCGTGTGCGTTTCGATCGCGCGCAGAGCGCCATCCTGCAGGCGGTCGATGCCAGGTCGAAAGACCGGCTCAAGTTCCTGACCAACACCCTGCAGTCCCGTAAGCAGCAGGAAGTGGCCGACATCGGCACCGTGCTCGATGAGCTTGAAAGAGCGATTCAAGCAGAACTGAAAAAGGATCAGCAACCGGCGCAGCTATCGCTCTTCACTGAAGACGAACGAACACAGCTCAGGCGTGACACCGCCGCACTGGAGGCGCGTCTTGCCCGCGTTCCAGCAGAGCGCCAGCAGGAGGCTGAAGCCATCGAAACCCGCTACGCCAAACTCGATGACCGCACCTTCCCGGTCGCAGTGATCTTTCTGGTGCCTGCATCTGCCGTTCAGGGAGGTGCAGCATGAGTGCTCCCAGCGTGCATGATGATTGGCTGTCGCTGATCGAGATCTCTGGCCCCTTCCTCGCAGTTCCCGTTCTCAAGGAAGCCTTTCCGCAAGGGCTGGAAGAGCTGGATGCCACCAAGCGCAAACGTCTGCGCCAAGCCTACGAGGAATGGCGCGAAGCGCTGGAGCTGGAAGACGCGCAATTCGCCGAGTTACACGTGGCCTGGATCGACGAAGTTCTGTCGCGTGGCCTTGAGCTTGATGAAGATGGCAAAGGCGACGTTCTCAAGCGTGCCGACTGGTGCATCGCCAATCTGCAGGCCAACTTGCCCGAGCACGGTGTGACGCTTTCGCCCGATCTTGCCGTGGTCGATGAGCAACGTTCCAACAAGCCACTGCTGCTGATCCAGACCTATGCGCAGGATGTCGATCTCGATACCACCTTGAAGCAAGACGGCTGGGCCGCCACACCCGCCGATCGCATGGTCGCGCTGTGCCGCGCGCTGGGTTGTCGCCTCGGACTGGTGACCAACGGCGAGCGCTGGATGCTGGTGGATGCCCCGGTGGGTGCCGTCACCACCTTTGCCGGTTGGTATGCCCGCATCTGGAGCCAGGAGCCCATCACCTTACAGGCATTCGTGCACCTGCTCGGCATTCGTCGATTCTTTGTCGACGAATCCGAACAACTGCCTGCACTGTTCGATCGCTCCCTGAAGTTCCAGGACGAAGTCACCGACGCACTAGGCGAACAAGTACGCCGCGCCGTCGAAGTATTGATTCAAACCCTCGACAAAGCCGACCAGGACCGCAATCGCGAGCTCCTGCACGACGTCAAAGAGCCCGAACTGTATGAGGCCGCGCTGACGGTGATGATGCGCTTGGTGTTCCTGCTCTCAGCCGAGGAGCGCGGCCTGCTGCTGATGGGCGACGAGCGTTACGAAGCCAACTATGCGCTCTCCACCTTGCGCATGCAGTTGCGCAAAGAGTCCGAGGAAATTCTGGAGCGTCGCTGGGATGCGTGGTCGCGCCTGCTGGCAATCTTCCGTGCCGTGTTCGGCGGCATCGAACACGAGAATCTGCGTCTTCCGGCGTTGGGCGGATCACTGTTCGATCCGGATCGTTTCCCTTTCCTCGAAGGTCGTGCCAAGGGCTCGAGTTGGCGTACTGATGCGGCCACACCGCTGCCCATCGACAACCGCACCGTGCTGTTGTTGCTGGAGGCTATCCAGCAATTCCAGGGCCGCACGCTGTCCTACCGCGCACTGGATGTCGAACAGATCGGCTATGTATACGAGGGTCTGCTCGAACGCACCGTCAAACGCACCGATGAAGTCACGCTGGAACTGGATGCCACCAAGAGCGCCAAGACGCCGTGGATCAAACTGGCCGAGCTGGATTCGGCACGCTTGGATGGTGCCGCGCGATTGGCTGAGTTACTGCAAGAGCGCTCCGGCAGTTCTGTCAGCCGGGTGCGTAATGATCTGGCCAAACCCGTCGACGACACCTTGGCAGATCGCCTACTGACCGCATGTTTGGGCGAGACCAAGCTCCGCGATCGCGTCAAACCCTATGCCCATCTGCTGCGAACCGATCCATGGGGCTATCCGCTGGTCTATCCCGCTGGCGCTTTCATCGTCACCACCGGCTCCGACCGGCGCGAAACCGGCACCCACTACACCCCGAAATCGCTGACCGAAGCGATCGTCGCCGAGACTCTCACGCCAGTGGCCTATGTAGGCCCGGCAGAAGGCACGCCACGTGAGCAGTGGGTATTGAAATCACCCGCTGAACTACTCGACCTCAAGATCTGCGACCCGGCCATGGGCTCGGGCGCATTCTTGGTGCAGGCCTGCCGCTGGTTATCGGATCGCCTCGTCGAGGCTTGGTCTCAGGTCGAGGCCTCGGGCCAAGTTGTGAGTGTGGATGGTGAAATCTTGGACGCAGATGCGGCAAAGGAACTTCTGCCGCGCGACAGCGAAGCACGCACGGTGATTGCGCGCCGCCTCATTGCCGAACGTTGCCTGTACGGCGTCGATCTGAACCCGCTGGCCGTCGAGCTCGCCAAGCTCTCGATCTGGCTGGTGACGCTGGCAAAGGGGCGTCCCTTTGGCTTTCTCGATCACAACCTGCGGTGTGGCGACAGCTTGTTGGGCATTCTCCGGTTGGATCAGCTCACAGAGCTCTCAATGTCCCCCAACGGTAAAGGGCAACAACGACTCTTTGGGCAGAACATCAAGCGCGCAGTGCACGAGGCGATCAATTTGCGGCAACAGCTGCGAGCGATGCCTATTCGTGACATTCACGATGTCAAGGCGATGGCGCGGTTGGATACCGATGCGCGTCAGGCACTGGAAGTGCCTGAGCTAATCGCTGATGCTTTTATCGGTGAAGTATTCGCATCTGAGCGTAACGGCAATGTCTTGGAAAACGCAATCGCGTCTCTTGCAATCCAGGCGGGTCGTGCCGCTGATGGCGACATGGATGCAGCCCAATCGGTCCATCGACGTGCGGTGACTTTGCTTGCCACAGACTCACCGACCGACAAATCTGGACGTAAACCGTTCCATTGGCCCCTTGAATTCCCGGAAGTTTTTCCCGTAGGGTTTGATGCGGTCATAGGAAATCCCCCTTTTGTGAAAGCTACATCTATTGGAGAAGTTCTGGGATCTGCTTATAGGACATATCTAGGGACTACGGTAGGTCGTGGGAAAAAAGCCAGCTATGCCGATTTGTGTTCTTTCTTTTTTTTGCGCGCACATTCACTTATCAATCTGCTTGGCGGGACAGGACTGGTTGCAACAAATACCATCTCACAAGGAGATACCCGTGAAATGGGTCTTGATCAACTGTTCGCAGACGGATTCAGGCCATATTGGGTAATGACGGATGTACCTTGGAGTGGGGTTGCAAATGTGGTGGTGTCCTTGTTAGCCACAAGGCGTGAAAATCAATGGCTCGGCCTGCGTAGTTTGAACGCAAAAAAAGTTGACCACATTAGTCAATTTCTTACAGAGGGTTCGGGGGAAATTTTTCAACCCATGCGGCTTGCAAGAAACAATGGTATTGCGTTCAAAGGCTCTACTACTGGATGCAAGGGATTTGTGCTTAGTGATTCAGAAGCCAAAAACCTTATCGCACGCGACAGAATTTATGCGGATGTTGTTCAGCCATTTATTGGGGGGCAGGATTTTAATAGCAGCCCAAAAATGACAACCGACCGTTGGGTAATAAATTTTCGTGACTGGAGCTATGAAAAAGCAGCCCATTACCCAGTCTGCCTAGAGCTGTTAGAGGAACGAGTAAAGCCATATTTTGACGCGAGAACCGGTCAGATTCATGAAAAAGACTACTGGAAATTTTCAGACAAGAGACTTGAAAGCTATGAATCAATAAAAAATTTCGAGCGAGTTCTTTTCCATGCATTCACAAGTAAGCATTTGGCTTTTGGTTTTGTCAGGGCTGACATTGTCTACTCTGCTCCGCATGTGGTTGTAGCGTTGCAGGGGTATGAGCATTTTGCAATTCTACAATCGTCGCTCCACCTTCTTTGGGTTGTGGAAATTTGCTCGACGATGGGTACAGGCATCCGGTATGCCCCCTCTGATTTATTGGAAACATTTCCCTTTCCGCCCGAAACGCTCACGGATATTTCAGAGGGCGCGATAGCTATCGCTGGTAAGGAATACTATGAAGAGCGTTCAATATTTATGGAGCACCACGGAATTGGGCTAACAGACTTCTACAACCTATTTCATGATCCAGACGAGCATGATCCAGATATTGTTCGCATCCGAAATATTCACGCCGCCATTGATCGGCAATTGTGCACGCAATATTCTGTTGATGGACCATTTGAACATCAATTTGTTGAGACAAAAATTGGTGTCCGCTTCTTGCCATCAAACCAGTGCAAGTCATCAATCCTCTCAAGATTAAAAGAACTTAACGGCCAATATTTTCAAGAAGAGTCTTCTCAAGGACTTCTTAGTGGTCATTCAAAAGTAAAGTCTTCCAGGAAAAATTCGCGTAAGTCGGGTGTTGCCCAAGACAGCTTTGACTTTGGAAACGTGAGCCTTGTGAGTGGAACGACAACACCATCCTCTGACGCTTCGACTGCAGTCATTGAATATCTCAGGTCCCATTCTGGCTGGCACGCTAAGGCCGACGTCCTCGCAGCCACCGGCATCACGGACGGCCAGTGGAACGCTGCAATCGCCGATTTAATCTCGGGTGGCAGGGTTGAGCGCCAAGGCGATAAGCGCGGGGCACGGTACCGAGCGACAGATGCCGGGGGGGCTGCGCAATGATGCCCCAGGCCTGGTTCGAGATGGCTGAAATCCGCCGTCGAAAATTTGCATCGTCAGCTTGGATTCCACTGAGAGCGGTTCAACCAATCTGCGAGGAAGGAAAACGCGGCCACCCTGGATTCAAGGAAGAGTTTTTCGGCGCAGGTTCGCTGGCCGTTCCTGTTGAACTGAAAGACAGGGCAACCAAGCTTGGTTGGTCAGATGTCGGGATCAGTCATGAGCACCGTGCCTGTGTCGACGATGGACGCTACATACCGACCGACGTGTATGAGTACAGCCGAGGCGAGCAGATCGGCTTTTCACTGGTGCTTGAACAACGCTTGAACGACGCCGAGCAACGCGTGTGGCACCTGCATCAGGACTTCGTGATTGCCCTCGAACTCATGAGGGACGGTGATCGTTGGATATGCCCGAACGAGGGGTACACGGAGGTAGCTCGCCTGCATCGCCACCCAGATGGTCGACCATTCCTGATGGAGGCAAAGGCGGAATTCCTGCTTGACTACCTCTGTGCACGTGGCATGGGATTACTCGTGACCGCCTACTGGAGCCGAGAGGAGGTTGTCGAAGACATCGCGCATATCGATTGGGCGGAGAACCCGAAGCATGAAGGTACTGAAGGTGCGCGATGGGAGGGGCGCACATATGAGATCCACGAAGGCGGCATGCCATTTGGTGCGGAAACTGCGGTGTTTCATGTGTCTCGAACAGATGTTGATCCTAGCGAAGATGTGCCTGTGTTTGGGTTCCCTACGGACGATGTGACCGAAGGACGATCGTGGGCGTTCAAGCGTGAAGAGCGGAAGCTGTTCGTTGTGGAAGGCGAATACTGGCGAGATGAGTGGATCAATCCAGGCAAGTACAGCGCCCGAGTTCGTGGAGATGATGTTCCAGGCTCGGTGTTTTTCATTACCGATGCGGCAGGCACCCGCGAGTCAAAGGAAACCCTCACGAAGGAAAGCCGTTGGCTGTGGTTCCGTGCAGAAGTAATAAGCGCGCTCCTTGAGTATCGCGGCGGGCATTTGGGGTGGTACACCCGGGACACGGGCTCAGTCACCTGTTCACCCGACTACGGCGTGCACTTTGGCGTCAACTCGATTGGCCTGGCCAATGTGTACGCCAAGGACATCGGCCTCTTGCCAGATTGGCAGCAGAGAGTCTGGGCAGGCTTCAACGTCACACCAGAAGGCGGCGTTTCAGAGGAACTGCTTGCTTCGCAGATGCGGGCACAACCAGCAGATACCACCTCGCCAGAAACTGCACTTGCTCAAGCACTGGCTCGCATGGATGAGGTCTTTTTGGCAATTCGAGGCAAGTCACTGTTTCGTGAACACCCATACCGCAATGAAGTGTTGAGTCGCATCCATCGCTTTCGGTCGACCAGCGAAAAGGGGCTGTTCGCACTGGCGAAGGACATAGCACGGCTGACGGCTGACAGCATTGATATTGCCGCGCTCCAAGAGATCGCTGCACCACCAAAGAGCGAGAAGTGGGGATCACTCAAATCGCTTGAGAAGGTTCTGGCGACGGTATGCGCACCAGAGGAGGCACGCCGTGCGCTTACGCCACTGGTTGGGACATACCAGCTTCGCCTTGCCGACGCACATTTGCCGGGTAGCGAGTTGTCGGAAGCGATGAAGCTGGCTGGCATTGACAGTTCAAGCCCTACGCTACATCAAGGACAAACGTTGATTGCGAATTGTGCAGCTGCCGGAGCTGCCATTAGTTCGTTGATTGAGGGCCTGGCTAAGTCGACTCGAGAGGAATCACATGGAACCAAATGAACAAATGAACCTCATTGATGCGTTTACCGCAGAGCAAAAAGATGAGGCAGAGGCGCAGATTGCTCTTCGTCAAAAAGAAACGGACTTTGACATTCGCGAGTACCCCGTAGAAGTCATTGTCAAAAAATTCACCGACAAGATCGAAGGCGACAAGGCTGAGATATTCGTGCCTGATTACCAGCGCGAACTGGTGTGGAGCGAGGCTCAACAGTCTCGATTCATCGAGTCGATTTTGTTGAATCTGCCGATCCCTTATTTGTACGTGGCGGATATAACCTCAGGAGAGGATGCTGGCCGACTCGAAATCGTCGATGGCTCGCAAAGAATAAGAACCCTGGTGCGATTCATGGGCAACGAACTGAAGCTCGATCGGCTTGAAATACTGGACAAACTGATCGGTTTTCGCTTCAAAGACCTTCCTCTGCCCAGACAGCTCCGCTTTGGGCGCAAAACCCTTCGCATGATCGAACTCATCGAAGTTGACGAGGAAGCAAGGCGGCAACTTTTTGATCGACTGAACAGTGGCGGATCAAAACTGGAAGACATGGAAAAACGGATGGGGTCTCGCGACGGACAGTTCCTGACGTTTATCCGTGGTTTGTCCGACGTTCAGGAATTCAAAGACCTGTGCCCCATCAGCGAGGCCCGCGTAAGGCGCCGGGAATATCCGGAACTCGTGCTGCGTTTCTTCGCTTACCGGGATCAATATGAGAATTTTGACCGTCGTGTAGACGAGTTCCTGGACAACTACCTCGACGACAAGAATCAAAATGGCTTTGATAACGCGGCCTTCGAAAGCAGCTTCATGGGGATGCTTTCATTTGTTCGCCAGCATTTCCCATATCACTTCCGCAAGAATGCAAATAACTCATCGGTGCCTCGCATAAGGTTCGAGGCGATCGCCATTGGCGTTGCACTTGCCCTTGCTGAAAACCCGAACATTCAGCCCGGCAACATGGATTGGCTCGAAAGCGAAATGTTCCGCTATCTGACCCGATCCGACGCCAGCAATTCGCGCCCCCGGGTAATCAATCGAATTAATTTCGTCAGAGATAGCTTGCTTGGACGAGATATCGAATGGGCCAATGGGGTCGAGCCAACGGTATGACCACATCAATCCCAGCAATGGTCGGCGCAGAAGAGACATACAACTCTCGCTGCCGTGAGATCGAGCGCTTCTTTGAAATGCTGCAGTTCATGAGAGACAACCGGGATTCGAGGTTGTGTGGCGGCGAGTCATCGGATGCGGCGAACTCGAACACTTATGTTGTCGGCAGAGACCTCGAGAAGACGCTGAGAGCTTCCGCATATTTGATGCTGTACAACTTGGTGGAGGCAACGATGACAAATGCGATAGATGCCATACATCAACACATTGCGGATGAGCAAGTCGGCTTTGATGAACTCAAAGAGGACGTAAGAAAAATTGCCATCAAGGGCCTTCGAAAAGCAGTGTCATCAGAAACGCCATCGGAGTTGCTCGATTCGGCCATCCCGATATCCAGCGCGCTGATCTGGCTTGGCTTTGATAAAAAAGACCTGTTTTCCGGCAATCTGGATGGCCGCCTGATCAAGGACAAGGCAAAAGAGTACGGATTTCAGCTCGCCGATCATGACAAAGCGGCTTCGCGCGATGGCGTCAGGCTTCTCAACGTCAAGACAAAGCGAAATGAATTGGCCCACGGCGGTATTTCATTTGAGGATTGCGGCCAAGACACTTCCGTAGATGAGCTCGTCGCGATTTTCGATGAAATAAAAATATTCATCAAAGCCGTATTGGATGGCGTCTCAGACTATTTATCGACCAGAAGTTATTTGCATGCCGTGAATGCGAATACTGTTACGGCATAAATAAAAACTTATGGGTGAGGTGATGATGGACTTGATACAGAATAAAAATCCGAATGCATGGATTGCCATCGACCCTGGCATCGCTGCAGACCTCACACTTGCACCTTATACGTTGCGACTGAAAGGTGAGCATTCGCTGTATCAAGCCATCGCGGATGATGATTGGGTCTTGATCCTAAATGCCGCCGGTCACATCACACGAGTCGGGCGGGTGCTGCGACTTCGTTCCGATCTGGAGACCACCACGATCTACTTCGACCGCATGCTGTTGGTCGATCCGGCGGTTTCGATTGGTCTTACTTCGCTCACCCCGCCTTCGTCCGGCAGCGTTGGTCGCATTCAATGGACGGATTTCCTGGAGTCGCTCCCCAAGGCGTTGCACAAGACGATTGCCGAAGTGCCGATCATCGAGGATCAGGCTTACATCCGCGAACTGCTGCAGTTGGCCGTGATGGACGACCTGCTCGGCCCGGCTGGTGGCCCCCGCGAACGCATCGTCGACATGGGTGTGCGGGATCGCTACTTGGTTGGCAAACTGGCCCCGCGTGAGGCCACACAGGGCGGCATCGAGGGGTTGGACGGGCCACTGGCCAATGACGACACAGAAGAGCCCACGGAGGCCAAGGCTCCCGGACGTCACGAACCGGGGGCGGAGTTTGGAACGGCCACCGGGCGTGTTGAGCCGGAATCGGATTCGGCTGACGAGATCGACGCCGCCAGCAACCAGTCGCTGGTGCCCAGCAGCCTCGGCATGACCTTCTGCGTCGATGGTGATGCCGACCGGATAGAGATCGAAGCGCGCTGGGGCCGGTACGAGCGTGTACCGAATGATGAGCATGAACTGCTCAAGTCCAACGGGCAGAAGGCCAAGGTGTGGCAGCGCATTCCTTGTGGCGGGAAGATCGTGCTGCCGCTTACCGAAGGCGTGATTCCGCATCAAGCACCCGACAACGAGTTTCCCGAGGTGCGCGTGCAGGGTTCCATCCGGGCCAAGAATGCCAATGGCGATCGGCTGGTCACCTTGTTCCTGGTGAATGCACAGGAAGAGCCTGATACCAACCGCGACACGGCGTGGGTGTTCCAGCCCGAGCTGATCGTTCGATCGGAGAAGGAAGCCGCCAAGCGTGCCATCTTCCGGCGCAGGCCGGTGCTGGACGCCGACGGTATGGACCCCGAACGCGAAGCACTGGAGATGATCTACCGCAACCGCGTCGAATTCGCCGTCGGACATGGCGTTGCCGTCCACGCCGAAACCGCAGACGATGTGACGCTGGCCACCGAGGTGCGCACCACGGTGATGCCGCAGTACGAAGTGCAGGTGACGGAGACGCCGGGCCTTGATCCATCCGATCGCCCGGCGATGCGCCAGATGGTCAGCAGTGGCCTGCTCGATATGCAGCGGCTGGCGACCTTGGACATCGACCCGCTGGTCGACGCATTGAGCCTGCTGACGAAGGACTACGCCGCATGGATCGATGAGCAGCGGGCTCGTGTCGGGGCAGAAGTGACCGGCTACGACACCCAGTCGCAACAAGCGATGGATCGTTGCCAGGAGATCCACTCACGCCTGCAGCAGGGTATCGACACGCTGAAAGCCGATGAGAAGGCGCTGGCGGCTTTCCGGTTCGCCAACAAAGCCATGGCCACGCAACGCGTGCGTAGCCAATACGCGCTGGCCATGCGCCGGGGTGAGGATGTCACCCTCGACAAGTTCGATGTGTTGAAGAACCGCAGCTGGCGTCCGTTCCAATTGGCGTTTCTGCTGCTCTCGATCCCGTCGTTGGCAGATCCGAGTCATCCCGATCGCGTCCAGCCCGTCGAGGCCTACGCCGATCTGCTGTGGTTCCCCACCGGTGGCGGTAAGACCGAAGCCTATCTGGGCGTGGCCGCCTTCACCATGGCCATTCGGCGCATGCAGGGCAATCTCGGCGGCTACGACAGTTCACGCGGTTTGGCCGTGATCATGCGTTACACGCTGCGCCTGCTGACGCTCCAGCAATTCCAGCGCGCCACGGCATTGATTTGCGCCATGGAAGTGTTGCGGCGTGAAGCGCTGGACAAGGGAGACAAATCCCTCGGCACGGAACCCTTCACCATCGGCCTGTGGGTTGGCAACAAGGTGACGCCGGGTACGACCGAGGATAGCCACCGTGCCATCGAAGATGTGCGCAACCCCGGCAAATACAACGCCGGAGCGGCATCACCCGCGCAGCTCACCAGTTGCCCGTGGTGTGGCTCGGAAGTGGCCCCTGGGCGCGACGTCGAGGTCGACAAAGGCACTGGCCGTACCTTTGTCTACTGTGGTGACAAGAAAGGCCGCTGCGATTTTTCCAAGGGCAAATCCAGCAAGCAGCCACACCCAGGGATTCCGGTACTGGTCGTGGACGAAGAGATCTACCACCGCCCACCCACGATGATGATCGCCACCGTGGACAAGTTCGCCATGATGGCGTGGCGTGGTCAGGTGCGCACACTGTTTGGTCGCGTGGGCCAGGAATGCGAACGCCACGGCCTGCTTTGGCAAGGTGCCGATTGCAATGGCAATCACCAAGCGGGCAAGGGCTTTCCTTCCTCCAAGGTGAAGGCCATCAACCCGATTCGCCCGCCCGACCTGATCATTCAGGACGAGTTCCACCTGATCAGTGGGCCGCTGGGCACCATGGTGGGCTTGTATGAGACCGCCGTAGATGAATTGTGCGGCTGGACGCTCGATGGCAAGACGGTCAAGCCGAAGATCATCGCCTCCACGGCGACGGTGCGCAAAGCCAAGGAGCAAGTGAATAACGTCTTCATGCGTCGCGTTTCGGTGTTTCCCCCGCACGGTCTGGACGTGGAAGACAACTTCTTCTCGGTGCAACGCCCGATCGAAGAAAGGCCGGGACGGCGTTACCTCGGGGTGTGCTCGCCCGGTAGTTCGCGCCCCGCGATGCTGATCCGCGTCTACACCGCGTTCCTGACGGCAGCACAGGAGCTGTTCGATCACTTTGGCGAGCCTGCCGACCCGTACATGACCATGGTCGGTTACTTCAACTCCCTGCGTGAGTTGGGCGGGATGAAGCGATTGGCAGAGGACGATGTGCAGACACGTTCCTACCGCGTGCAGATGAGCATGGTGGAGCGACCCGCACTGGCACAACGCAGCATCAGCAACATTCGCGAGCTGACGTCGCGGGTTTCGAGTCAGGATATTCCCACGTACCTCGACAACCTGGAGGTCAAGTTCAAGTCCGAGTTCGACACCACTACCGGCAAGTATGTAACCCGCTGGCAGGAAGGCGACACGCGCGCCATCGATGTGGTGCTGGCGACCAACATGCTATCGGTGGGTGTCGACGTGAATCGACTCGGTCTGATGGCGGTGAACGGGCAACCCAAGGGAACCGCCGAATACATTCAGGCCACCAGTCGTGTCGGGCGTTCCTTCCCGGGCTTGGTCTGCACGGTGCTGACGTGGGCCAGGCCGCGCGACCTGTCGCATTACGAAACCTTCGAGCACTACCACGCCACGTTCTACAAACACGTCGAGGCGCAATCGGTGACGCCATTCTCGCCACGCGCGATGGATCGTGGTCTGACGGGCTCGTTGTTGAGTTTGATGCGTCTGGAGAACGACGAGTTCAGCCCGAACGAAGGCGCTGGTCAACTGAGCATGTCCAATCAGGCCGAGATCATCGATGCCATCAAGGTATTGGCGACTCGCGCGGGCAATGTCGCTGAAGACAACTCGCGTA
>JACCDS010417966.1_pt1 | contig 12570 bp, 8 predicted proteins | sample 7446441 | NCBI WGS metagenome assembly JACCDS01 (sample SAMN15323445, study PRJNA562643) | freshwater metagenome | isolation source: river surface water | place: USA:Blue River Watershed | collected 2017-08-17
GCTGGAGCGCTACGAGGTGTCGGCCTATGCGCGCCGCGGCCACCGCTGCCGCCACAACCAGAACTACTGGCAGTTCGGCGACTACCTTGGCATTGGCGCCGGTGCGCATAGCAAGCTGAGTTTTGCGCACCGCGTGGTGCGCCAGGTGCGGGCGCGCGAGCCGCGCCTGTACATGGACAAGGCCATGGCGGGCGATACGGTGGTGAGCGTGGAAGAAGTGGTGCGACGCGACCTGCCGTTCGAGTACATGCTCAACGCGCTGCGCCTGCGCGAGGGCTTCAGCCTGACCGATTTCAGTGCCCGCACGGGCCTGCCGCTGTCGGCCATCGACGGGGCCCTGCGCGACGCGCTGGACCAGGGCTGGCTGGCGCAGGACGGCGTCTGGGTGCGGCCCACCGAACGCGGCTTCGACTTTCTCAGCGACCTGCAGTCGCTGTTCCTGCCCGACTGAAGGCCGCGCAACGGCGGCGCGTGGGCGTGCTCTTTTTCAGGCAGCCGCGGTTTCCGGCGTGTCGACCGTGGTGCTGGCCAGGCGCAGCCACAGGCTGGCCACGGTGCCCACGCCAGCTTCGCTGCTCAGTTCCACCGTGCCGCCGTGGATCTCGGCGATTTCCTTGACCAGGTTCAGGCCCAGGCCGGTGCCAGGGATATTGCCCGAGGCGTCGGCGCGGTAAAAGCGCTCGAACGCGCGCGAGAGCTGTTCCGGCGTCATGCCGATGCCCTGGTCCCGGATGCTGATCACCGCGTGAGCCGCGCCCTCGCGCTGCGCCTCGCGGACCGACACCGACACCTCGCCGCCATGGGGCGAATACTTGAAGGCGTTGCTCAGCAGGTTGATCAGGGCCTGTTCGATCTTGCTCGCGTCGGCCATCACCGACACATCGAGAATCGCACCCACCTGCACCTGGCGCCCCAGCTCCCGGTTGGCGATGACGCTGACCGCGGCCTCGATGATGCCGCTCAGGGCGGTCGGGACGATGTGGAAGTCCTTGCCCTGGCGGGCCTCGATGCGCGAGAGGTCCAGCAGCTCCTGGATCAGGTTCTGCAGCAGCGTGCCCTGGCGGTGCACGGTCTGCAGCAGGTCCTTCTGTTTCTCCTCGCTGTACTTGCGGTGCAGCATGAGTTCGGTGAAGCCCAGGATGCTGGCCAGCGGCGTGCGCAGTTCGTGCGCGGCGGTGGCCAGGAACTCGCTCTTCATGCGGTCCACCTCGAACTGGTGGGTGATGTCGCGGAAGTAGACGAAGGTTTCGCGGCTGCCGGTGAGCTGGCGGCGGATGTCGCGTTCGAGCACCCGGCGCGCCGGCCGGGCCAATACCAGCGTGTGCTTGACGCCGTCGCTCGGCGCTTCGGCAATCGGCGTGTACTGTTCGGGGTCCTCGCACAGGCCGCGCATCCACTCGTCGAATCGGGCCAGGGGCATCCAGGCCGGCAGGTGGCCCACCATCTGGCGCAGGGCCGGGTTGCTGGTGATCAGCTCGCCCTTGGCGTCGAACACGGTGAAACCGTCGGGGCTGAGGTCGAAGGTGGCGTTCAGGCGCGCCGTGCGCTCGATCAGCCGTTCCTTGACCTCCATCTGCGAGGTGACATCCTCGATCACGTTGATGTAGTGCGTGATCTGTCCGTCCGCGTCGAGCACGGGCGACACCGACAGCTTGTTGTGGAACAGGCCGCCATCCTTGCGGTAGTTGTGCAGGGTGAGCTTGATTTCGCCGCCGTTCTGCACGGTGCGAGCCAGCAGAGCGAGGTCTTCCGCGCTGGTCTGGGCGCCTTCCAGGATGCTGGCGTCGCGGCCGAGCACCTCGTGCGGCGCGTAGCCGGTGATGCGGGTGAACGCCGGGTTGACGTGCACCATGGGCTGCGGGTAGCGCCGTGCGTCACTCACCGAAATACCGTTGGGGATGCAGTCGAGCACGCGGCCGTAGAGTGTGAGGTACTCCTCCGCCAGCTTCATGTCGGTCAGGTCCCGAACGATGCAGGTGTAACGCAGTTCCGGATCGCCGGTGACCTCGCCCACCAGCACCTCGACCGGGAAGCGTGTGCCGTCGTGGCGCAGCGCGTCCATCTCGACGCGACCGACCCGGCTCTGCGTGCTGTGGAACAGCATGCCCTCGTCCATGATCTGCTGCAGCCGGGCCGCATCCATGCCGGGTAGCCATTGCACCAGCGGCTGGTCGCCCAGGGCCGTGGCGTCCAGGCCGAGCATGCGTTCGGCCGCGGGGTTGCTGCTGTGGATACGTCCGTCAGCCGTGACGCCGACGATGGCGTCGGCCGCGGTGTCGAGGATGGCGCGCAGGCGCTGGAAGCGCAGTTGCTGTGCGTCGATCTGCTCGGCCAGACGCTCGGAGACGGCATTGAGGGCGCGGCCCAATTCGCGCACCTCCCTGCTGCCCCAGCGCATGCGCACGGTGGCGCCGGGCTTGGCGGCCATGACGGACGTGAATCGGGCCAGTTCGTCAATGGGGCCGAACACCCGGCGCAGGAAGATGGCAAAGAGCCAGAGCATGATCCCCAGCAGGGTCACGGAGACGATCACCGAAACCACCCACTGGCGTGCGGCCTCGCGGATGCGGTCGGTCTGGCTCAGCTCGATGCGAACCCATCCGCGGCGCCCCCATTCGTCGGTGCTCAGCCGCTCGGTGCCGGGCAGTGCCACCTCCAGCATGGGAGCGCTGGCGTGAATGGTCATGCCCGACACCTCGAAGGTGTTGCCAGGCGCCACCCCCGCTTCCGCTTCGGCGAAGGTGGTGACATGTCCGGTGGGCGTGGCCTGGGAGCGCATGACCACCTGGCCGCCAGGGCGCACCAGTTCCACGCCGCGGACCCCAGGCAGGGTGACCAGCTGATCGAGAAACAGCTCCAGCGAAGCGTAGTCGCGCTCCAGCACCAGCGAAGCGGTGGCGCGTGACGTCATGCCAGCGAGCGACACCGCCCAGTCCACGGCTTCGCCCTCGGCCTGTTTCAGTCGCGACATGTAGGACAGGTAGCCGATCAGCGATACGCTGAGCACCGCCGCGGCCAGCACCAGCGAGAGGATCTGGGTGCGCAGGCTCCTGTGGGCAAACCAGCGACCGGCGGCGAGCAGGGGATGGACCATGGTGTCCTCAGGGGAGGTTGTGGACGACGTAGGCCTCCAGCGCCAGTTTTTCCAGCGGCTGGTAGTCGCGTGCGTACACCGCCACAACGGGTGCCGGCATGAGCACCTCCGCCAGTTGGGCTTTGATATCGGCCGGCAGGTCCGTGCGTGTCAGCTGTTCGGTCAGGCAGCGCTGCAGCGCCATCGGGACACGGGGGTGTGCCACCAGCGGGTGTGGGGGCACCGCGGGCGTTTCGTACAGCACCTTCAGCTGCTGCTGGACGGTGGGGGTTTCAGCTTTGAGGGTCGACACGATGCCGCCAGCTGCCATGGCTTCACCAGTGAGCACATGCCGATAACCATTGGTGTGGGTTTTGCTGTAGTAGGTGGTGAACCTGATGCCGTGCTCGCGTTCGAGCAAGGCGCGCATGTACAGGGATGCGCCGAAGGCATTGGGCGAAGGGAAGGCGATCTTGGCGTCCTGCAGGTCTTGCAGTTGCCGAATGGGGCCGTTGACCTTGACAACCAGGATGCCTTTGAGTGCGCTGGCGCCGTCGCGCACCAGGGGGCTGTAGCCCTGTGCCTTTTTGGCCATGACCGCGTGGTACGGGTTCACGAAAGCCAGGTCCAGCTGGCCTCTGATGAAGCGTTGCTCAAACTCGGGGGTGCCCGGTGAGAACACCAGATCGATGCGGGTCTGGCAGACCTGCTCCAGCCAGGTGGTGACCGGGCTCCACTGGCGCTGCGTTTCGACCGCCGGGAACTGGGGCACCACCCCGAGCGTCAAGGTCTGGGGAGATGCAGCCGTCTGGGCGGCTACCGATCCGCCCCAGGCGATCAAGGCTCCGAGCAGAGCGCTGACCGATCGACGTTTCATGTCGGGGTACCGAGCATGTTGTCCACCAGGTCCAGCAGTTTGAGCGGGCTGAAGGCCTTGGTGAGGTAGGCGTCGGCCCCGGCCTTTCGGCCCTGTTCCTCGTCCTCCTTCTGCGCGCGGGCGGTCAGCAGGATGACCTTGGTCTGGCCGGCCAGCACCGGGTCGCTCTTGACCTTGGCGCAGACCTGGTAGCCGTCCAGCTCGCCGGGCATCATCACGTCCAGCAGCATCAGGTCGGGCTTGAGGTCCTGGGCCATGCGCCAGCCGTCGCCGCCGTTGTCGGCCTCATGGACCTCGGCGTCGTCCAGGTGCTGCAGCGTCAGCCGGATGAGTTTTCGGATGTCGGCCTGGTCGTCGACCAGGAGGATTCGGAAGGTCATGTGGAGCTCCGTTTGCGGCTGCGGGCCATCAGTTTGGACAGGTCTTCGGCATAAATCTGGGCCTGCAGCAGGTCCAGGTGTTGGGTGTTGCGCAAGGGTGCGCCGGTGGGCAGTTCCAGCATCACGTCCAGCTCGCCGGCCACGTCTTCTTCGATGCGCAGGCGGCCGCCGTGCAGCTGCAGGATGCGCTGGGTCAGCGGCAGGCCGATGCGCAGGCGGTCCGGCTCCAGCGCCGGCTTGCCCGCCTGCGCCGGTTCGGGCCGGAAGAGGGTGGCGGCGTGGTGGGTGAGCGTGGCGGCCGACAGCGCCCCAATGTTGTGGATGTGCACCAGCAGGTGGTGGCCGGCCGCGCGGAACTGGATGCCCACCACCACCGCCTGCGTGGCGGGCACACCCTCGCGCGCGTGCTGCACGGCGTTGTGCAGACACTCGAACAGCGCGCGGCGAATCAGCCGGCCGCTGCCGTACACCGGGGGCAGGTCTTCGCGGTCGCCCTCGATGGAGAAACTCACGCCCATGCTCTGCATCAGCGGCGCCAGATCCTGCGCGATGCCGCGCACCAGCTGGGGCACCACCAGCCGGTCGTCGCCGATGAGCACGTCATCGCCGAACACATTGACCAGATCGGTCAGCCGCTCCAGCCGCTCGCGCAGGTGTTGCACGCTCTCGGTCAGGGGGGCCGGGCCGGCCGGTGCGGCCTGGGCGAGTACCTGGCGGATAGGCGGGTCCAGCTCGGTCCGGATCAGTTCCATGATCTGCTGCAGCGACAGGCGCTCGGCGGCCGCCGGCGCCGGGGCGGCCGAGCCGGTGTCGGCATCCTGCGCCACCTCGTTGACCGCCATGGCCACCATGCCGGCGATCGGCCGCGGTGCGCAGCGGCACTGCAGGCGGGCCACGCCGTTGTCCGAGAGTGCGTCCACCCGCATGTCCAGGTGCAGCACCGTCTTGCCGGCGGCGATGTCGCGCACCAGGCCGCGCACGTTCGGGTCGCTGCCCAGCAGCAGCGCAGGGCGGCAGGCCATCTGCTTGGCGGCCTGGTTGCTGAACACCACCTGGGCCTGGGCGTTGAACAGCAGCAGCGGGCTGGCGACAAAGTCCAGCAGGACCAGCAGGGGGTTCTGGGTGGTGGGAGTGGCGACGGCGTTGGACATGTTGCGTATGGCCGTGCGGCGGGGGTACGCCCGCCACTGAGGCTTTACGCGGTTATCGGCCGTTGGCCGGCGAGCTTGAGGCCTGCCCCGTCACCCACCCGGCCAGCGCCTCCAAAACCCGCGAGTTTGTCCGATCTTTCGCATGGCGGAAAACGGGCGCAGTGGGGTGGGAAAGCGGGTTGCCAACAAAAAACGGCCCGGAGGCCGCGTGCTGGTTGGTGTGCTGGCGGAGACGGTGAGAAAGAAACTCACTGCCTCACATGACTTTGTAAATCAATGATTTAGGCGTGGACTCGGGAGCCATTTTGGCACACCTTGTTGCACCACTTGAAGGGACTTTCCGTGTCAAGAGCGGGCCAGGGATGGCGCGCATGCTGCGCGCCATCCCTGGAGGTAGAGGTACAGCCGTATTGGTGCTGATCAGCACCAATACGGAGGGTCAACTTCAGGCCATTGCAGGGACCAACACGTCCCACCACATGTTGCCGTTCACGGCATCGCCGGGGACCAGGCTCTCACTGACGGGGAGCAGGCATGCATCCACTTCCGCGACCTGGCTGTCACGCAGCAGGCCGCTGCGGTGGGCGTCGAGGAATGAGGCTGCCATCCAGCGCAGCGCGGCTTCGTTTGTGGCGACCACGGCCAGTCTGGCGAGCCACAGGCCAGGCGCAATCTCGACCTGACGCTCACCGCCTAGACAGTCCTGCACCAGGGCCACGGTCTTGTGACGTTCTGGCCGCGACTTAGCCGAGTTCTCGCATTCCAGCCAAATGCAAGCGCCATCGTCAGCGATGACGAGGCCGTCGGCTTGTTTGCCCTTTAGGACGCGGCACGGGCCGCGCTCGCTCGCAATCTCGTGTTCGGTCACGATGCCCAGGCCTTGCTGCACCGCTCGGATGAGGTACCAGTTGCTACAGGCGCGGTGGATGGGGTTGCCCAGCGCCAGCGTGTTGCCGCTTTCGGCCCGCATGCCTGTCTGCTCCGTGAGCAGCCGAGCGCCCTTCGCCGACAGCAGGTAGGCCGCGCCACCTTTTGGCAGCGGGCGGCTGATGACGAGCTTGTCATCCATCAGTGCCTTGAGCATGCGCCGGGCCATGGCTTGCGCCTGAGCGGCGTCGGCCCAGACCAGTGCAGCCAGCATTCGGCCGGTGAGCCAGCCGAAGCGGGCCAACCAGGTTAGTGCCTCGGTGCGGTTGCGCTCGCCGATGACGCGCTTGTCCTGCGTCACGGGAGCCGAGTCGTCGGCCGGTCTGCCAGTCGGCAGAGCGGCGAGGGGGAAGGTGTCGTTCATGGGCTTGTCTCCAGGTTGATGAGCACCCTTGTGCTCTTTCACCTGTAGCGACTGCGCGCCATACGTACCTAATCCTGCCCGGCAAGATCTTGCCGGGCAGGTGCCGACCCCTCGCTTTCCCCGTCTGGACGACGGGCCGCTCAGTGCGACGCTAGGGCGCCGCTCCGGCTTGAATACCGCGCCCTTGTGCCGCTTCGCGGCCGGGCAAGGGGTTCCACACCTCCCGCTCGTATCACATGCCCCTGCGGGCCCTGTCATCCGGGGCCGATGTCCCACGCTTACGGGCGGGCTGGACGCCCGCGTCTGGCGACTGCGCAACCCCTTGCCCGGCCGCTGTACGTCGGGGGCGGGGTGTCCACGCGCGTACGCTCTGGCACCCCCGGATGAACCAGTCCGACGTGGGCGTCGGCACGCGCTTGGACCGCGCTCAGGTCCACCGGCTCCCCGCCGTTCTCGTCCCGCGTGGGGCGGGAGCATCGACCGGGACTGCGCGGCGCCGGCCGCTTGTCCCACTGCTGCGCAGCGGCTCCCTGGGCGACGCTGATTGCGTCGCTTCGCTGCCCTGTGCAGGGCACACGACCAGCATATAAACCGGGCTCTCTAGATTGAGCGTGGAGGAGAGGGCTCAACACCCCGCGGCCACGTTCAAGCGCACCAAGCGGGAGACACGGGTGCGGCGCTGGGTGGCACATCCGGAAGCGCGTCGGGGGCGGGTGCAGTTCGCTTCTTAAGTCCGGTTGTGCTGCGGCGTACACACGCGACCGCAGCGCCTGAAACGACGGGCTGGCTCCATACGTCCAGCGGCTCGAAGGCAACCACCTCCAACCCGCCGATCCGGCGGGGTTGGGGGGTGTTTTGCCCTCTCTCAGAGCTTCCACCACCATCCAGCTTGAAAACTTCTTCCCTTGGATGGAACTTCTACCTACCGCAAATGCGGGGCGTTCGACCGTGGCATGAGCTTCGTGGGGTGCAGCCCGAACAAAAAGGCCCGCGATGCGGGCCTTTTTGTGAATGTGGCACGGCTCAGTCGTTCCAGTCGCCGGGCAGCGCGCGGGTCTTGAGCATGACGACACTACGGCCGTAGCAGTCGATGGTGGGGTCGTTGCCAAGAATTCGCGCACCTACAGCGGCGGCGTCGAGGTCTTCCTCGTCGTAGTGGTCTTCCGCGTGGTAGTTGGCGCCGCAATGCTGGTCCATCACCATGAGGTAGTCCATCAGGTCGCCGGTGATGTCGGCCGCGTTCACGGCCACCTGCTCGGGGGTGATGAACAAGACCAAGGCTTGCCAGCCGATAGCCCGGTGCAGGCTGCGGTTCAGGCCGAGGGTGCTTGCGCAGAACGAGTGGGTGCCCGTGGTCCAGCGCAGCACTTGGCGGCGCTGACGGAGGTCGGTCGAGTACTGCGTCGCGGGCTCCATCCGGGCGTGCGACAGGCCGTCGATGGAGCCCTTGAAGTCGTGACCGAGCCAGAACGTCCAGACCTGTGCCTCGTGGTCAGCCTCGGGAATCATCCACGGGAAGGCCTTGCCGGTCAGTGGGATGGCCGACGGGCCGAGCTTCTGGGCGGTGGCGCGCTCTACGAAGCGGGCGAACTCAGGGTCGTGGTAGGCGACGTCGGCCGTTGACGCGACCGAGCCCAGGGACAGAACGGGGGAGGGGGCGACAATGGGGAGAATATGGGACATTGGAAGGTTCCTTGGTGAATGGCCCGAGGGCCGGGAACCAGTACATGCCCCTGACTTAGCCTTTTTGACTCGACCCCCACATGGCAACCAAGACGACAAAAAAGCCTACCGCCGCACCCGCAACCCCGTTCCCCTCGGCGCCCGACACACTTCACCAGGTCGGCAACTGGATGTGGATACCGCTGCGCAAGGAGTGGCGGGATGTGACCACCAAGCCCGAGGAGGTGGTCCGGCAGAGGTTCATCCGCATCCTGGTCGAGCACTACGGTTACGACCTCGCGCAGATCGACCAGGAGCGCCGCACCCAGCATGGCCACAAGAGCCCACGCGCCGACATCGTGGTCTGGCAGTCCGCAGCCGACAAGAACGCCAAGCCTGTGAGGGCACCGGTGCTGGTGGTCGAGTGCAAGACCGACAGCATCGAGATTCAAGAGCGCGACTACTACCAAGGCGAGTCGTACACCCGCGCCTCGGGCTGCGAGTTCTTCGTCGCCACCAACGCCCGGCACACCTCCGTTTTCCGGTTGTTGCCTGGCCTACCGGGTGGTTTCGTCGCCATCAACGAGATACCCAAGGCCACAGACTGGGGCGACGCCAAGCGGCTGAAGGAAATCAAGGAGTCCCTGCGGGCCTTCAACCGCAAGGAGTTCCAGGACCTGCTGCTGGGATGTCACAACATCCTGCGCGACGTGCACAAAATGGACCCAGGCCGGGCCTTCGACACCATCAGCAAGGTGCTGTTCATCAAGATGTACATCGAGCGGTCGGGCCAGCACGGCACGTTCAGCGTGGACTACCTGGACCGGCGCGCTGCGGTCCGCCTGCCCACGGACCCGGCCGTGCACGATGGCCTGTTCGAGCAGACCAAGGCCTACTACCAGGCCGACGAGCTGATCACCGCCGCCGACAAGCTAGACATCTCTGAGGCCACATTCCGGCGCATCGTCAAGGAACTGGAGCGGTTCGACCTAGCCAAAACCGGCGACGACATCAAAGGCCTGGCCTTTGAGCGCTTCCTCGGCACTACCTTCCGGGGCGAGTTGGGGCAGTTCTTCACGCCACGCCCGGTGGTCGAGTTCATGGTGGACCTGCTCGACCCGAAGGAGGGCGAGCTCATCTGCGACCCGGCAGCTGGGCCTGGGGGCTTCCTCATTCGAGCCTTCGAGCACGTCCGCGCGGTGATCGCGCGCGACGTGCAGGACAGGAAGGACGCAGAACGGGCACGAATCGAGGCGCTGAAGTTGCCCGAGGAAGAGGAGGAGCGGCAGATTGAGGCCGCTTTCGCCGAGCTGAACCGCGAGCTGCTGCCCAGCGGACCCGACAACAAGCCCATCAGCACCCGCGTGGGCCGTCTGGCATGGCAGTGCATCTACGGCACCGACGCCGAGCCCCGCGCCGCCCGCACGGCCAAGATGAACATGGTCATGCACGGCGATGGGCACGGCGGTATCCACTACCACGATGGTCTGGTGGACATCAACGGCATCTTCGATGGCCGGTTCGACGTGGTGTTGACCAACCCGCCGTTCGGCTCCAACGTGGGCAACGACCAAGTGCTCGGCGGTAGCGAGGAGACCCGTATCCCTACCGACCCGGCCTACGTCGCCGCCTGCAAGAAGCGCTACGGCAAGGCCTGGGAGGAGAACTACAACCGCCTGTTGCAGTTGGAGACCGAGGAAACTCCCATCCTCGACTTGTTCGACATTGGCGCTGGCAAGCCGAACCGACCCACGGAGCTGATATTCGTCGAGCGCTGCCTGAACCTGCTCAAGCCAGGCGGTCGGATGGGCATCGTTCTGCCGGACGGCAACCTTAACAACCCATCGCTGTCCTGGCTGCGCCGCTACACCGAGGGCCGTGCCAAGCTTTTGGCCGTGGTCAGCCTCCCCGAGGAGACCTTCGTCTCCAGCAGCGCGACGGTCAAGACTTCGCTGGTGTTCCTGAGCAAGTTCACCGACGACGAGGCTGTCGCGTGGAACGAGGCATGGACTCAGGCCCATAAGGAACTAGATCAGCAGTTCGATGCGCAGCGCGATGCGCTCTATGCCTCGTACGCGTCCCGTGTCACGTCATGCGACGACGCACACCTCGGCAAGCTTCTGGCGGACCTTGCAGCTCTGGGAGTCAATCGCGGTCTGCCTAGGTGGACACAAGGCGAGCCGCCGCTTTACCCCAAGGCTGTCGGTCCCACGCAGCAGGCGCGGCCACTTTGGGGTGGTGTACCCGCAGCAAAAAACAAGGCGGCGGCAGCCGAGCTCAAGCAGCAGGCACAGGCGGCGCTCGCGGCAGTCGCCAAAGTTGGGGACGCGCTGCTCTCCGAGCTGAGGGGGAAGTACCGCGACGTGGATGCTGCCCACACCGCAGCCCTCTGGGCACGGGTGCGCGAACTGTTCGACTATCCTGTGTTCGTCGCAGCGCCCAAGGCGGTCGGCATCACGTCCACAGGTGAAACGGGCGAGGGAGTTACGAACACGCTGCCTTCCGTGCTCGAAGGCTACAAGCGCTTCGAGAAATGGTTGGCGTCCGGTGCGCCCGAAGCGACGCAACCGGAGTTCAACCAATGATGGAGGTGTACCGGTGGCGTCAGCTGGAGCGCTGGGACGCTTTCTCTATTCCCCACCTGCACATTGCTCCTCACCTGCCGCAAGTGCGCATCGGCGACTTGTTGGAACCTCGTGCTGAGCGCGTTGATCGCGGTGAGTGGTCCTTTGACAAGCTTTGCCCAATTACCATTCACTTCGGCGGGGCCATATCGCGTCGAAAGGTGAAAGATGGGACCGACTACACATTGCCGCTTTTGTGGGTTCGACCCGGCGATGTAGTGCTGTCCAAGATTGACCTGAAGAACGGCGCGGTCGGTGTGCTCGAAGACGGGTGGGACAACGTGGTTGTCACGACCCACTTCAAGGTCTACAAGCCAGACCTTACACGCCTTAACCCGCGTTACTTCCGCATGCTGTTGCAGACCGCCGATTTCAAGGCTTGGTTGTGGGCTAGCAGGTCCGGTGCTGACGGTCGAACCGAGGTCAAGCTCGACATCTTTGAGAGCCTGAGCATCCCGCTTCCGACCCTCACAGAGCAGGACGCTCTTGTCTCGGCATATGAAGCGGCCTTGGTAGAAGCAGCCACCCGGGACGACGAAGCAGCGCGGATCGCGCAAGCGAGCCAGCGCGCCTTCGAGGAGGCGCTTGGGGTGGCACCGCCACCGCCATTGCCCGACCGGCCGGTGTTCATCGCGCGCTTCAAGGAGGTGGAGCGGTGGAGCCACGAAGGCGTGCTGCGGGACGTGACCCATACCACTGCGACCTCTGCCAAGTGGCCCATGGTGTCGCTGTCGAGCGTTGGCAAGGTCAGCTACGGCCTGCAGAAGTCGCCAGCCAATCGGCCCGGCAAGCACTCGCGGCCTTACCTGCGCGTCGCCAACGTCCAGCGGGGCGTGCTGGACCTCGCGGAAATGAAGTACATGGACGTGCCTGACGAGGACATGCCCAAGCTACGACTCATGGACGGGGACGTTCTGCTGTGCGAGGGCAACAGCCCCGACCTGGTGGGCCGTGGCGCCATCTGGCGCGATGAAATTCCAGACTGCATCCACCAGAACCACGTGCTGCGGGTCCGCGTGGACTCGAACAAGTTGCTGCCCGATTTCCTGCTCGCAGTCATCAACTCCAGCCACGGGCAGGCCTACTTCCGGTCGAAGGCCAAGCGGACGACGAACCTGGCATCCATCAACAGCACCGAGGTGGCCGCTTTGCCGGTGCCGCTGCCCCCGACAGGCCGTCAGGAGGCATTGGTCAAAGCGCTGGCCGACAACGAAAAGGCCTCCAAGGCGGTTGCCTTGGAGGCCAGTGAGTTGCGCCGCGCGGCGTGGGCGGCTTTCGAGGCGGCCCTGTTCGAGCCAGGGGTCTGAGCGCGCTAGGAGGCAGGGCGTTAGAAACTGTCCACGTCAAGGTGCGGCCAGACCTTACGAAGGTCAACCAGCAGCTCTCGGGCGCTGTTCCAGCCCTGCAAGTACTCACACTCGTACATTGCTGCCTCCGGGGCGTGGCGGTCATGGATGAAGACTTCACGGGCCCGCCCGAGCAAGGCGGTCATATGGGCCAGTTCATGCGCCA
>JACCDS010476807.1_pt1 | contig 12570 bp, 11 predicted proteins | sample 7446441 | NCBI WGS metagenome assembly JACCDS01 (sample SAMN15323445, study PRJNA562643) | freshwater metagenome | isolation source: river surface water | place: USA:Blue River Watershed | collected 2017-08-17
GTGATCGCCGGTTACAAGAGCTGGCGGAAAAAGAAAAGCTCGCGCATCGCTTGGAAAGCCTGCTCAACTTTTTACCCGGTGGCGTGGTGGTACTGGATTCCTCAGGCCGCGTTTCCGAATGCAACCCCGCAGCGCTTGACTTTTTGGGCGAGCCCCTGCAAGGCGAACTTTGGCGCGAAGTGATTAAACGCAGCTTTGCGCCACGTCAGGATGATGGTCATGAAGTCTCTTTGCACGATGGCCGTCGCATTAGTATTCAAACCCGCAATCTCGGTGAAGACGGGCAAATCATTCTGTTGACCGATCAAACCGAAACCCGCCGTTTACAGGGCGAGTTGAGTCGCCATGAGCGATTGTCCGCACTGGGCAAAATGATGGGGGCACTGGCACATCAAATCCGCACTCCGCTGTCCTCCGCTATGTTGTACGCCGGTCATTTGTGCGATGGCAAATTGGATGATGTGCGTCGCCAACAATTCTCTGAAAAAATTCTCGGGCGCTTGAACAATATCGAGCGTCAAATTCAAGACATGCTGTTTTACGTGAAAGGCGAATTGCAATTAAACGATGTAATCAGCGTAGCGCAATTACAAAATGAATTGGCCGAGGCGATGGAAGTGCCGCTCATGACCAGTGAATCCAGTTGTGAGTGGGTTATGAATTGTCGTGAAGAATACATTCAATGCAATCGCGATGCGCTCGTAGGCGCGGTATTGAATCTGGTGAATAACGCCATTCAAGCCGTAGAGCGCAAAGCGCATTTACGCATTGAATTTAATACCTATCCCCATGCGCTGAAGAGTGCTACCGACAAACACCGTTTGCCGCTGGAGCAGGAAGCGCCACGCTTGTGGATTCGAGTGTGTGACAAAGGCCCGGGCATGGCGCCGGAGCTGCTCAATGCGGTGGGCGATTTATTTGTAACTACCAAAGCCCAGGGGACTGGTTTGGGGTTGAGTGTGGTGCAGGCGGTTGCGCGTGCACATCACGGAAAATTTTTATTGCAATCGACGGTTGGTAAAGGGACTTGCGCAAGCTTGTTAATTCCTTTTGCAACCTTTCAATCCCAGGGGAATTAATCATGGCGTTAGCATTGCAACAAGCTGGCTTTGAAAATGCGATCAACGTATTGGTTGTCGAAGATGACAATAACCTGCGTGAAGCCTTAACCGATACGCTGCAGTTGGCAGATTATGCAGTGATTGCCGTAAGCAGTGCGGAAGATGCACTCAAACAGCTCGCACTTTACAGCGACATTCGCATGATTGTGTCTGATGTAAATATGGGCGGCATGAGTGGTCATGAATTGTTGCGCTGCGTAAAGCAGGACTATCCACAAATTCCCATGATGTTGATTACGGCTTACGCCAGCATTAGCGAATCGGTTGATGCAATGAAGCAGGGCGCGGTGGATTATTTGGTAAAACCCTTTGCGCCCAATACCTTGGTGGAAACCGTGGCGCGGCATTTGGGCGTAGCGCAAATTTCCGGTGACGAACCGGTGGCCATGGCGCCTTCCAGCCAGCAACTTTTGCAGCTTGCAAAACGTGTTGCGCAGTCAGATTCCACGGTGTTGGTGGTGGGTGAATCAGGCACAGGTAAAGAAGTGCTGGCGCGTTATATTCACGATCATTCACCCCGTCGCCATCAACCTTTTATCGCGATTAACTGCGCGGCGATTCCGGAAAATATGTTGGAAGCCATGTTGTTTGGGCATGAAAAAGGCGCTTATACCGGCGCCCACACCAGCAGCCCGGGGAAATTTGAACAGGCCAATGGCGGCACTTTGTTGCTCGATGAAATTTCAGAAATGGATATTGGCTTGCAAGCAAAATTATTGCGTGTTTTGCAGGAGCGCGAAGTGGAGCGCTTGGGTGGGCGTAAAACTATTAAGTTGGATGTGCGTGTGATTGCCACCTCTAACCGTGATATGCGTAGTGAAGTTGTTGCGGGAAAATTCCGCGAAGACTTGTACTATCGCCTGAGTGTATTGCCTTTGCAGGGGGCACCGTTGCTCGATCGCATGGAGTATATTATTCCGCTCGCTGAAAAACTCTTGCAAAAACATGCCCACAAACAAAATCGTCGCGGTGTGAATTTGTCACCCTCTGCACAACAAATGCTGCTCGCTTATCCATGGCCGGGCAATGTACGCGAGCTGGATAACATTATGCAGCGCGCTTTGATTTTGCAGCCAGGTAAATCGATTCAGGCAGAAGATTTAGGCTTGGGCGGTGAAGGCACCTATTCGCAAAGCCCGATCAGCTACAGCCAAAAGCCGAATTTATTGCAAGCGGCGCAGGCGGTTAACCCAGTTATGGATGACGGCGGAGACAGACAGCCATCTTTTGCGGCCCAGGCTTTTGCCAATGCCAGCTTCCGCGCCAGTCAATTTTCTGTCGGTGCAGTGAACAACGAACATTTGGCGCTGGTCAGCAATCAACCAGTGCAGCATTCATCGCTGAATAATCCTGCATTAGGTAACGACCTTAAGCAGCGCGAGTACGAAATTATTATGAATACCTTGCGCAATGAGCGCGGCAGCCGGAAAAACACGGCCGAGCGATTGGGAATCAGTGCACGCACCTTGCGCTATAAAATTGCGCGTTTGCGTGAAGAGGGTTATGACATTACCGAGTGATATTGCTTGCTCTGATCTATTAACAACGCCCGCTGGTAATTAAACCAGCGGGCGTTGTTGTCTGGGCGTTGCTGTTTGTGCTGAGTTGTCTGGGATTATTTCGATGTGTATTTGGTTAGTGCATAAAATCAAATTCGTATTCACTGATTTCCCTGCGCAGTTTTCGCTCTTCCCACTTCTCTTCTAATTTGCGGCGACATTCCATGTTGCGACGCATCTTTTGTTTCTTGCTTTTTGATACCACGACATCGGCGATAAAGCTCGCCATGGCGTCATCGAGTATTTCCAATTCAGCGTGCATAGTAAGCAGATTCATACCTATCTCCTGTAAATGCAATGGTCGAGTGCAGCAAGGGCAAGCCTATTTTTGTTCCATGACAAAGCAATGAACGAAACACGACAAATTGATTAATTCGCACGCAGTATTTGCGCGCAACAGGCAAGTGATTGCCGAGCGGCAAATGTTGGCCTGCTTTGTGCAAAATCCTCCCCAGAGAAGAAATAAGCGGGCGTAATGCCAAATTATTGTCACCCGCTATTGGGCTGAATGAGTAAGAAGGGGGAGTTTCACCATGACCGATCGCGTTGATATCAGCAGGCTTCTGGGCGATATGCGTGCTATGAAAGCGCAAACCCAGGCGTTCCAGCGCCCGCAGGGCATAGGTGATACCCCTAATGGGATGCGCAGCCTTGGCGCCTTGCCGGTAGAAGGGGCCACCAAGGTGCCCAGCTTCGGCGATTTAATGACGCAGGCAGTGAATAAAGTGAATGAGGTGCAAAAAACCTCCAGTGCCATGGCCGATGCTTACGAGCGCGGTGTGGCGGGTGTGGACATTACCGACGTGATGATTGCCTCGCAAAAGGCGTCGGTGTCATTTCAAGCGGCGGTACAGGTGCGCAATAAATTAATCGATGCCTACCGCGACGTTATGAATATGCCTATTTAATTCGCAACCCATTCCAGAATTACCGCTAGAACATTATCGATAAGGTATAGAAATTATGGCTACTCCCGCCGCGTCAGATACAGAAAAATTACCCGCCCAATCGCGTTTTGGCGGTGATTTTCTTGAAGGCCTCAGCAATCTGAATTTACTGCGCCAGATTGGTTTGATGGTGACACTGGCTGCCAGCGTGGCGATTGGTTTTGCCATTGTCATGTGGATGCAGGGCGATGATTACCGTCCACTCTATGGGCGTATGGATAATCTGGATGCCTCCAATGTGGTGGATGTGCTGGAGCAAAACCGCATTAAATTTAAAGTCGATCCTAACAGCGGCGCCATTCTGGTGGCGGCCGATGATGTGCATATGGCGCGCCTGAAATTGGCGGAGTTTGGTTTGCCTTCAAGCCCGGTACAGGGTTTTGAATTGATGGATAAAGAACAGCCACTGGGCACCAGCCAATTTGTGGAAAGTACACGCTACCAGCGCAGTATTGAAGGCGAATTAGCGCGGACGATTACCAGCATTAACAGCATCCGCAGCGCACGGGTGCATTTGGCCATTCCGAAAAAAACCGTATTTGTGCGTGATACCGCCAATCCAACCGCCTCCGTTTTTGTGGAAGTGTTTGCCGGTAGAACGGTAGATGCGGCGCAAGTCAAAGCCATTATGAATTTAGTTGCATCCTCTGTGCCCGGTATGAAAATGGAGGATGTCACCCTGGTGGATCAGCAGGGTAATTTATTGTCCACCGGCGAGGAAAGTGCAGATCTGCTCTTGGCAGCCAAGCAACATCAGTACTCCAAAGAAGTAGAAACCAGCATTATTCGCCGCATCAATGGCATTCTTGAACCTGTTGTGGGCGGTGGCAACTTCCGCGCCGAGGTAAGTGCGGATGTAGACTTCACCGCCGTAGAGCAGGCGGCCGAAACCTTCAACCCGGATTTACCGGCCATTCGTTCGGAGCAAACCCTGAACGAAACCCGCCGCGCGGGCGATGTTGCTGCAGGTATTCCCGGCGCCTTGACCAACCAACCGCCGGGCACGGCGGCGGCGCCTGAGCAAATCGACCCGGCGACTGGCCAGCCCATTGCTCCTGCCACACCGACCAATAATCGCGAACAAGCGACTCGCAATTACGAGTTGGATCGCACCGTTAGTTATACAAAACATCAGCAGGGCACACTCAAACGCTTAACCGTGGCCGTGGTTGTGGACGATAAAATAGTCAAAAACGCGGAAGGCGTTGAAACCGCGGTACCATGGACAGAAGCTGAATTGGAACGCTTGTCTATACTGGTACGTGACGCTGTGGGTTTTAGCGCGGTACGCGGCGACAGTGTGAACGTGTTGAACTCACCTTTTGCCAATCGTGCACTTGATCCTAATGCCGGAATGGAAGCCTTGCCCTGGTGGCAAGAGTGGATCATCCCCAACATCAAATACATTGCCAGCGTACTGGTGATTTTGTTGATTGTGTTTGGATTACTGCGCCCCATGTTTAGAAGCCTTGCCAAACAAGGCGGGGCGATTGCCGAGGAAGAAGAGGCGCGCCAGTTGGCAGCACTTGAAGCGGCCGGTGCCGCAGGCCTGGATGGCATGTCTGATGAAACCGTAACCCTGACCGGCGGCCATGCGCTGATGTTGCCCGGGCCAGAGCAGGGTTACGAAGAACAACTTAATGCAATTAAAGGCTTGATTGCCGACGACCCGGGCCGCGTTGCCCAGGTGGTTAAAAAGTGGATAAATCGCGATGACTGATGCAAATGATAAAGCAGTCGCTACAAAACCCGCGCTGAAGATGCGCTATGTCGATCAGGCAGCGATTCTGTTGATGTCGCTGGGCGAGGCAGACGCTGCTGAAATTCTCAAGCACATGGGGCCGAAAGAAGTACAGCGCATCGGTGGCGCTATGACGCAGCTGCAAAATGTGCAGCAGTCCGAAGTGCAGTTGGTACTGGCGAATTTCCTCGATGAAGTGCGCACCCTCACGGGCCTTGGTGTCGGTGCCGATAATTACATTCGCAAAATGCTGGTTACCGCTCTGGGCGAAGACAAAGCCAACAGCCTGATTGACCGTATTTTGATTGGCGGCAATACCACCGGCCTGGATACCCTGAAGTGGATGGATGCGCGCTCCGTGTCCGATATGATCCGCAACGAACACCCCCAAATTCAGGCGATTGTTATTGCCTACCTGGAAGCGGATCAGTCCGCCGAAATTCTGACGTATTTCCCCGAAAAAGTGCGCCTCGACATTATGATGCGCGTCGCCTCGCTCGATACAGTGCAACCGAGTGCGCTGCAAGAACTGAACGATATTCTGGAAAAACAATTCTCCGGCAATGCGGCATCGCAAACCAAAGCCATGGGTGGTTACAAAGTGGCGGCGGAGATTATGAACAACCTGGACGGTTCTATCGAAGCCGAATTGATGGAAGGCATCAAAGAAATCGACGAAGACATGGGCAACCAGATTCAGGACCTTATGTTTGTCTTCGACAATCTCAAAGATGTGGACGATCGCGGTATTCAGGCGCTGTTGCGCGAAGTGTCGTCCGATGTATTGGTGGTAGCGCTCAAGGGCGCCGACGACGAACTCAAGGAAAAGATTTTCAAGAATATGTCCAAGCGCGCCGCCGAATTGCTGCGCGACGATCTGGAAACCAAGCCGCCCATGCGCTTGGCCGATGTGGAAGCAGCGCAGAAAGAAATCCTTATCACGGCGCGCCGTATGGCCGATGCTGGCGAAATTATGCTGGGCGGCGGTGGCGACCAAATGGTGTAATGGGGCGCCCGTTTTCCCTTGTTATGTTGTTATCGCCTTTTTTGAGTTACTGAGAGCCATTCATGTCGGACACCAGCTTACCCAATCGCATTGCCGCTGAGGATGCAGATAATGTCACCGCCTGGGTGTTTCCACCGGTGTCGGACAACGGGCGAGTATTGTCGTCGGCAGAGAAGGAAGCGCGTGAACGCCGTGAGCGCTTGTTGCGCCGTGAACGTGAAACTATCGAGACCCTGGAAATTCCCGAGGAATCGCCCCCGCAAGTAGGCATGACCGCCGAAGAAATGCAGGCGATTTTTGACAGCGCCGAAAAAGACGGTTTTGCCCAAGGCCATAAAGACGGTTTTGCCAAAGGCAGCACTGAAGGTTTTGAGGCCGGGCGTCAGCAGGGTTTGATGGAAATGCGCGCCCAGCTAGTGGCGGAACAGCAGCGCTTCCAAAAACTGGCAAATGCACTGGTGGAGCCTCTTGCCGCGCAGGATGAGGATATAGAACATCTACTGCTGGATGTGATTTGCACCCTGACCCAAAGCGTGGTGCAGCGCGAACTGCTCACCGATTCCTCCCACATCCTCGCGCTGGTGAAAAGTGCGATTGATGCCTTGCCTATTGGCAGTAAAAATATTCGTGTCTGCCTGAACCCCGATGATTTGGCCGCAGTAGAAACCTATGCGGCGGAACAGCAGTTGTCCTGGCAGTTTTTTGGCGACAGTGAATTGTTGCCCGGCGGTTGCCGCATAGAAACGCCCGAAAGCCGGGTGGACTTTTCAGTATCCACCCGTTTGCAAACGGTATTGGAACAGTTCCTGACCAAGCAGCTGGCCTCGGGTGATGATGCCGATGAGCCGGATTACGCTCTGTCCGATGTGGCTCCGCTCACACCAGAACCCGGCAACGAGGCCTGATCTATGGCTGAACGTCGATCCATCAGTTCACGCTTGCGCAGTTATGCACCGCGCGCGGTGACGCCAGTAGAGCCTCAAGCTGAGGGCCGCATTACCCGTTCCGTGGGCCTGACACTGGAAGCCGTAGGGTTGAATGTGTCGGTGGGGCGACAGTGTGAAATTATCAATAACGATAATCGCCGCATTGAAGCCGAAGTCGTGGGGTTTTCTGGCGATAAGGTGTTCTTAATGCCCATTAAGCGCGTGGAAGGCTTGCAGCCCGGTGCGCGCGTTGTGCCTGTCGCTACCCAAATGGGGATGCGCATTGGCCCGCAATTGTTGGGGCGGGTTGTCAACGGTATCGGGCAGCCGCTGGATGGCAAAGGCCCCTTGATTGGCGACGAATTCCTCGACTTTACACCCAGTGAAATCAACCCCTTGCAGCGTCATCCCATCAGTGAACCGCTGGATGTGGGGGTGCGTGCTATTAACGCCTTAATCACCGTGGGGCGCGGCCAACGTTTGGGGCTGATGGCTGGCTCCGGCGTGGGTAAAAGTGTGCTCATGGGCATGATGACCCGTTTCACCACGGCTGATGTGGTGGTGGTGGGCTTGGTGGGGGAGCGTGGCCGTGAGGTAAAAGAATTTATCGATCACATTTTGGGGGAAGAAGGGTTGCGTCGTGCAGTGGTGGTGGCATCGCCCGCAGATGATGCGCCCCTCATGCGGTTGCGCGCCTCACAACTATCCAGCCGTATTGCCGAGTACTACCGCGATCAGGGCTTGAACGTGCTGTTGCTCATGGATTCGCTCACCCGCTTTGCCCAGGCCCAGCGTGAAATCGCCCTGGCGATTGGCGAACCTCCGGCGACCAAGGGTTATCCGCCCTCGGTGTTTGCCAAAATTCCCCAACTGGTGGAGCGCGCCGGTAATGCCGCCGAAGGCGGTGGTTCTATTACCGCGTTTTACACCGTATTGACCGAGGGCGATGACCTGCAAGACCCCATCGCTGACTCGGCGCGCGCTATTTTGGACGGCCACGTGGTGCTGTCGCGGCGTTTGGCGGAAGAGGGTGTTTATCCGGCGATTGATGTGGAGGGCTCTATTAGTCGTGCCATGCAAAATATTGTCGATGATGAACATTTGAAAATGATGCAGCGCTTCAAGCAATTGCTGGCTCGCTACCAACAAAACCGCGATTTGATTTCAATCGGTGCCTATACGCCCGGTACTGATCCGGATACGGATATGGCCATCGAACGCTTTCCACACCTGCGGGCGTTTATCCAGCAGGGAATTCGTCAGGGGGTGCATATGCCAGAGTCTATTGCCAACCTCAAGGCGCTGCTCAAGCCGCCTGCCAACTCCAAGGGATCCAGCCCCTTGGCCGCCCAGCATCGCGCTAAATAGTGCGCTTGCAACCGCTAGAATCAAAACGACAATTTTATGGCTGAATCGCGCGCAAAACGTATGCAGGTGGTGTTATCCCTTGCCAAAAAGCAGGAGGATGAGGCCGCCAATAAGCTCAGCCAATACCGCGACCAACTGGCACAGGAACAGCGCCAACTAGTTGACCTGCGCGATTACGCTTCCCAATACCTGAATGCCCAGGGCGCTTTGCGTCAGGGAGTGCTGGCCCATGAATTAATCAATTACAGCAGTTTCATCCATCGCCTCAATGAAGCCTGTAAAGACCAGGAAGCCAAGTTGGCGCGTATGGTCAAGCTTATGGAATCCCTGCAACAACAGTGGCAAGTGAAGTATCAAAAGCGTAAGTCGATAGAGGACCTGATTGTCAGGCTACAACAGGAGGATGAGCTACTCGCCGACAAGCGCTTGCAAAAGGAACTGGACGAGCTGAGCGCGCAACAGTTGTTACGCCAGCAGGACATCACCTGACCAGCAGCACATGGCTTAAATAGGGTATAGGTAACCCAAGAATAAGCTTATAAAGTAATAAACGCTAAATTGGTCTTGGTGCACGGTTTTTATGGTCTATCCTTAGCTGGCAGGCTGTAGTTGCTCAAGTTTTTTCTATCGCAGCCGCCATTGAAAGGTCCAGACGTTTTTTGAAGAGGTAAGACATGGCGATCACGTCAACAGTATCCCCTGACGGCAATCAAGTCACTATTTACATACAAGGTCGCTTCGACTTCAGTTCCCACCAGGAATTTCGCAGTGCCTACGAAAAGCTTGCACAAACTCCCACCCAGTATCGCGTTGACCTGCAGGGTACATCCTATTTGGATAGCTCTGCCTTGGGTATGCTGTTGCTGCTGCGCGATTACGCGGGCGGTGAACAATCCAGCATTCAAATTGTGAATTGCGCGCCGGATGTGAAAAAGATTTTATTAATCTCCAACTTTGAACAATTGTTTGATATCCAGTAAAAGCGCTTCCCCCCGCGTTAATGTGCCGCTCACGTGAAGTATGGATGCGATTTTATGAATGACGTACGCCGTTTAAAAATTCTGGTCGCTGATGATACGGATACGGATCGTTTAATTCTTGAAAGTATTGTGCGCAAGGAAGGGCATAGTGTGGTGTCCGCACGCAATGGTATTGAAGCCGTTGCCGTCTATGCTGCCGAAAAGCCCGATATCGTTTTGTTGGATGCCCTGATGCCGGAATTGGATGGTTTTGGCGCGGCGCGACAAATCAAAGAATTGGCGGGCGATGAATTAGTCCCGATTATTTTCCTGACCTCCCTGTCCGATACCGAATCGCTCGTGCAATGCTTGGATGCCGGCGGCGATGACTTTCTCTCCAAGCCCTACAACCGGGTGATACTGCAAGCCAAGATTAAATCCTTCAACCGCATGCGCGAAATGCACAGCACCATGCTCACCCAGCGCGATCAAATCGTGCAGTACAACAATCGCCTGCTGCAAGAGCAAATGGTCGCCAAGCATGTGTTTGATAATGTCGCCCACAGCGGTTGTTTAAATGCAGGTAATGTTCGCTATTTTTTGTCCTCACTCGCGGTTTTTAATGGCGATGTATTGGTTGCCGCCATGCGCCCGTCAGGCAGCATGATGGTATTGCTGGGCGATTTTACCGGCCACGGATTACCCGCTGCCATTGGTGCTATGCCACTGGCCTCTACCTTTTACGGCATGGTGCCAAAAGGGTTTTCCATGACGGATATTTTGCGCGAGATCAATTCGAAGCTGAAAAATATTCTGCCAGTGGGCATTTTCTGCTGCGCGACCATCATGGATATCAACTTCCGTAAAAAGCGCCTGAAAATCTGGAACGGCGGCCTGCCGGATTGTTTTATCTACCACCATAAGGATCGCCGGATCAGCGCGGTGAAATCCACGCATTTGCCCTTGGGGGTGTTGTCCAACCGCGCCTTTAAAGACAACTGCGAATACTTTGAATTGGAGAAAGAGGATCGCATTTTTGCCTGGTCTGACGGTATTCACGAAGCGCGCAACAGCGCCGGGGATATGTTTGGGGAAGAGCGCTTGAGTGCGGTGTTCGACAATAATCGCCAGCCGGAAAATTTATTTAACGAGATCATTGAGAGCGTTCAACAGTTTGTCGGTAGCAATGAGAAGGATGACGACCTGTCGCTGTTGGAAATCCGCATGGATGAACCGGCGCGGGTAAACAGTTTTGCCCAGGAAGCGAGTGACCGCTTTGGAAGTTCGGAAATTGAATGGGCGCTGGGGTTTGAAGTAAAACCCACCAGCTTTAAAGTGTTTGACCCCTTGCCCATGTTACTGAATGTATTGATGGAAGTGCCCAGCCTGCGCGCGTTTAGCAGTACGCTCTACACCATTCTGGCCGAGCTTTATACCAATGCACTGGATCACGGGGTGCTGGGGCTGGATTCCAAACTCAAAACCACCGCAGAAGGTTTTGCCGATTATTACCGGCTGCGCGAAGAGCGCCTGAATGCGGTCACTGAAGGCTTCGTGCGTATTCATATCACTCACAAAACCAATGCCGATGGCGGATTGTTAAAGGTGCGTATAGAAGACAGCGGTGAAGGATTCGATTACAGCGAGCGCGATGTAAATACCTTATCAACATTTGGTTACAGTGGCCGTGGCATCGCACTTGTGGAGAAACTTTGTGGTAGGGTAACTTACCTTGGCTGCGGCAATGTTGTCGAAGTCGATTTCTCCTGGGTCAGTGATGATTAATCTATAGAGCGAAGGGCCGAACATGGAACATCTGGATTACGATACTCTCGATACCCTTCGACAAGTGATGGAAGATGATTTTGGTCTGCTAATCGATACCTTTATCCAGGATTCCAATGACCGCATTCTGGCCTTGCGTGATGTTATTTCCGGCACTGACCCGGACCCCATCCGCCGCGCGGCACACAGTTTTAAAGGCAGTAGCAGTAATGTCGGCGCGATTCGTTTGATGGCGTTGTGTTCCAGCCTTGAAAAGAAAGCGGTATCCAATAAGCTTGAGCAGCTTGAGCAAGACCTGGAAGCCATCGAACAAGAATTTGCACAAGTGCAGGAATTATTGCGCGCCCTCGACTAGCCACACATTGGCACCCACCTTGCAATTCCCCTCCTGAACCGAACTATTTAGTTGATCATGCGGCAAGCCCTTGCCGTGATCGGATCAGGAGTAATCGATGAATAATGGCAGCCTCTTGGACAATTTACTGGCTACATCCAGCGCCAGTACAGTCAATAAAAAAACAACCCGGACGCAAAAGCCGGGATCAGCAACAGAAGGCTTCCAAAGTACCCTGGATCAAGTGCGGCCAAAAGTTGCCGCCCGCACGACAGACACGCGAGCCAATGCCGCGGATACACGCGCACGCGCCGCACAATCCAGAGCGGATGCCCAGTCTCGAGCGGATGGACAACAGTCTCGAGCAGATAATGCTGCTGTTAAACGCGATGCTTCCGCGCAGGCATCCAACAAAACCGCCAATCGACCCGAGCGCCCTGACAATAGCGGGGTGGAATCCAGCAAGCCCCAAACTCCCGGAAGCAAACAGAAAACCCAGACAGATGCTGCATCGACGGATGATCAAACCGCTACCGAACAAGCTGCTGTGGGGCTAGTGCAACCCCAGGACGTACAAGACGCAGCACCGAACGCATTACTGTCTGGTGTATTGGCCGGCTTGGCGGGTATGAGTGACGCTGTGGGCGAGGCTGAAGGAGAGGCGAGTACAGAGGAGTTGTTGGATGTGAGCTTATTACCAAGCAATCCAATCCCCGAGGATGTCTTGGCGTCAATACTCAACCCAGCCGCCCAAACAGATGTCATCCTGCCGCCGGCATTGGCTAGCCAAATCGCTGGTGTTATGGGCAGCGCTTCTGGCGCGA
>JACCDS010041508.1_pt1 | contig 12568 bp, 6 predicted proteins | sample 7446441 | NCBI WGS metagenome assembly JACCDS01 (sample SAMN15323445, study PRJNA562643) | freshwater metagenome | isolation source: river surface water | place: USA:Blue River Watershed | collected 2017-08-17
CATGAGGCTGCCCTTGGCGGCCATTTCGTTCAGGCGCAACACGCCGGTAGTAGTCTCTTCAGTCACACCGATGATCTGCGCGCCCTTGCGGCTGTACCAAGTGGGATCGACAGCCAATTTGGCCTTGATGGCGTTGAAGAGGCAGGTCTCTTCTTCGCTGGTGGGGTTGGCGATCAAGGAGGCGTCTTTTTCAGCGCGCTTGCCCAAGTGCATCAACAATGTGGCATCGCCGCCGTCGTCCAAGATCATGTTGGGGCCTTCGCCTTCAGTGCCGGCTGCGCCAAAGTCAAAAATGCGGTGGGTGTAGTCCCAGTAGTCGGCCAATGTTTCGCCCTTAATGGCGAACACGGGCGTGCCCTTGGCAGCGATGGCGGCAGCGGCGTGGTCTTGTGTCGAGAAAATATTGCAAGAAGCCCAACGCACATTGGCGCCCAAGGCTTGCAGGGTTTCGATCAGCACGGCGGTCTGAATGGTCATGTGCAAGGAGCCGGTGATGCGCGCGCCCTTCAGGGGCTGGCTCTTGGCAAACTCTTCACGGATGGCCATCAGGCCGGGCATTTCGGTCTCGGCGATTTTGATTTCTTTGCGGCCCCAGTCGGCCAAACCGATATCGGCGATCACGCAATCGGCGTTCAGGGCGGTGTTCAAACGTGCATTCATGTGTTCAGCTCCAAAGCAATGTGAATGAGCCACACGCGTGGAGAAAGCACTGAATGGGAAAAAACAGGCTCACCGCACGTCGAGTGGATGAGCGTCGTTGCTGTTGAAGTGATCCGAGCCTCACGCCCCGCTGCCAACTTGAAACCAAGTCAGGGGGCGCTGCAACGCTCCTCGGATGGCCGTCATTATACGAAGAACGATTCGGGGGACAAGGCCAACCCGTAAAATCACCCTTTTCGCCGACCCGACATGGGTTTGGCGACCACGGTTGGCCATTGGGCCGCCCGCTCGACCTCAGGCCCCCCTTGTGACTTACGCCAACGAGACCCGGCGCCGCCGGACTTTTGCCATCATTTCTCACCCCGACGCGGGTAAAACCACACTGACCGAAAAGCTCTTGCTGTTTTCGGGTGCTATTCAAATTGCCGGCTCGGTCAAAGCCCGCAAGGCCTCACGCCATGCCACCAGCGACTGGATGGAAATCGAAAAGCAACGGGGCATTTCGGTGGCGTCCTCGGTCATGCAAATGCTGTACCGCGAGCACGTCATCAATTTGCTGGACACGCCCGGCCACAAAGACTTTTCTGAAGACACCTACCGCGTCTTAACAGCGGTCGATTCGGCCTTGATGGTGATCGACGCCGCCAACGGTGTGGAAGCGCAGACCCGCCGCCTGATCGAGGTTTGCCGTCAACGCGACACGCCCATCATCACTTTCGTCAACAAGATGGACCGCGAAGTGCGCGACCCACTCGACATCTTGGACGAAGTCGAGCGCGAGCTGGGCATGCCTTGCGTGCCCATGACTTGGCCCGTGGGGCAAGGCAAGTCGTTTGGCGGCATCGTCAACCTGCGCACCCAGGCCATGACCGTGTTCGACTCGGGCAGTGAACGCTTGCCACAAGACTTTGAAACCATTGCCCTCACCGAGCAAGCCCAACTGGCTGAGCGTTTTGGCCTGGAATGGCAAAGTGCGATGGACAGCATGGAACTGGCCACCGGCGCATCGCCAGCCTTTGACGAGGCGGCTTTCTTGGCCGGCAAACAAACCCCGGTGTTCTTTGGCTCTGGCGTGAACAACTTCGGTGTGATGGAAGTGCTGGACGCCTTGGTGGATTTGGCGCCCTCGCCCAAGCCCCGCACCAGCAATTTGCTGGTCAACAAACAACCCGTGGTGAAAGAAATTCAACCCGAAGACAGCGCGTTTTCGGGTGTGGTGTTCAAGGTGCAAGCCAACATGGACGCCAACCACCGTGACCGCATCGCCTTTGTGCGCATGGCCTCGGGCAAATACACCCCCGGCATGAAACTCAAGGTGCAACGCACCGGCAAAGAGCTGCGGCCCACCAGCGTGGTGACCTTCTTGTCGCAGCGGCGCGAGGCGGTGGACGAGGCTTACGCAGGCGACATCATTGGCTTCACCACGCATGGTGGCGTTCAGTTAGGCGACACCATCACCGATGGGGCCAACTTGCAATTCACCGGTCTGCCTTTCTTTGCCCCCGAGCTCTTCATGACCGTGATCTTGAAGAACCCGCTGCGCACCAAACAACTGCAAACCGGTCTGGACCAGCTTGGCGAAGAAGGGGCGATTCAAGTCTTCAAGCCGGAAATTGGCGGGCCCATGTTGCTGGGCGCGGTGGGCCAGTTGCAGTTTGAAGTGGTGCAGCACCGACTGAAAGCCGAATACGACTGTGATGTGCGACTGGAAGGCTGCCAATACACCGGCGCACGTTGGATCACCGCCGACACCCCCGCCGAATTGCGCGAGTTCACCAACGCCTACCCGCAGCGCATGTCACTCGATGCCGCTGGCACCTTGGCCTATTTGTGCACCAGCCCCTATGACGTGCGCTTGGCGCAGGAACGGTTTCCAAAAATCCATTTCCACCCCTTGCGTGAGCACGCGGGCCTGTCCTTGGGCAGCGCCAACTGACGCAGCCCATACGCCACATACGCCACATGCGCCACATGCGCCACATGGGCCCCTTGCGCCACATGCAACATATGCGCCCCCTGCAAGACTGGTCACCGCAAGGCATCGTCGGTGTCCTGACCGACATTGATGACACGCTGACCACTGCCGGTGCCATCACCGCTGAGGCCTTGCAGGCCTTGGCCGATCTGCGCGAGGCGGGCCTGCCTGTGGTGGCAATCACAGGCAGGCCTGTGGGCTGGAGTGAGCCCTTTGCGCAAAGCTGGCCAGTGAACGCCATCGTGGCCGAAAACGGCGCAGTGGCTTTGCTGCACGAACCGCACACGGGCTTACGCAAGCTCTACCAACAAAGCCCTGAGACACGCCGCACCCATTTTGAACGCCTGCAAGCGGTGCTGCAAAACATAGAACAACGCATTGAAGGCGCGAAGAGAGCCCGCGACAGCGCCGGCCGAGAAACCGACATCGCGATTGACCACAGCGAGTTCAACCAGTTGTCCCCAGAAGCCATCGCACACGTGGTGCGCTTGATGGAAGCCGAAGGCATGACCGCCACCGTCAGCAGCATCCACATCAACGCTTGGTGGGGCTCGCACAACAAACTCACAGGGGCGCGCTGGATCGTGCGCGAGCTGTGGGGCCGCGATCTGGATGCCGAAATGTTGCGCTGGGTGTTTGTGGGAGACTCCAGCAACGACCAAGTGATGTTTGAACACTTTCCCAACAGCGTGGGCGTGGCGAACATTCGGCACTTTGAAAATCAACTGCACTTTGCCCCACGCTTCATCACCGCCAGCGAGCGCGGTGCTGGCTTTGCCGAGATGGCTCGCCACTTACTGATGCACCGGCATCTGTACCAGCATCGGCACCAGCATTGAGATGACCCTTAACCCCTTCGTGGCATGCCGCGCGAACCCCTGACACATGAACTGGACCTGCGCATGACCGCCCCTGTCGAATTAACTTGGATTGAAAAAGACACCCCACGCTCGGCCTTGTGGCGCTCAGACCAAGTCTTGCCCAAAACCGTGGTGCTGTCCGACGACACCTTGACGGCCGACACGGCATTTCGCTTGGCCTGCGCCGGCACGGGCCTGTTGTGGCGCAGCGACTTTCAAAACGCGCGTCAGCTTTTGCAAGCTTTGGCCCGGCGCATCGACAAACCCAAAAAAGTCCGCGCCAAGAAAAACGAGGCCAGTGTGCCCACCATTGCGGGCGCAGCCTTTCACACCCATCGCCAAGCGCAAGCCCAGCGCACACGCATCTTGAGCCAAATCTTGATTGAGCTCGAGGGCGACTACAGCATTGCTTTGCGGCGTGCACCCGATGTCAAGCAAGCCTGTGCGCAGGCCTTTGGCCCTGCCAATGGCCAGTCCAGTGTGGTCTCGCTGCGCAGCCTGCAAGGCATGATCGGCGCACTCGAGTGGCGCAAAAACGGCGTTGAAGTGCCCGCCATGGGCGAGGCTTTGCGCATTTATCCGCACTATGGCGTGTTCTCTCCCGTTCGCGGCGAATACATCGACTTGGTCGCACAAGCCCCCTTGCCCGACGCCTTCAAGGCCTCGCCCTTGGCGTTTGACATCGGTGTGGGCACAGGTGTTTTGTCGGCCGTGTTGGCGCGGCGTGGCGCCCAGCAAGTGGTGGGCACCGACGTTTCTGAACGCGCCTTGGCGTGCGCCTTGGACAATTTGCAACGCTTGGGACTGCAAAACCAAGTGCAACTGCTGCACGCCGATCTATTTCCAGAAGGCCAAGCCTCTCTGGTTGTTTGCAACCCGCCTTGGTTGCCTGCGCGCCCCACCTCGGTGCTGGAACAAGCGGTGTATGACGAAGGCAGCCAAATGCTGAAAGGCTTTTTGCAAGGCCTGTCCGCCCACCTCAGCGAAGGCGGCGAAGGCTGGTTGATTTTGTCTGACCTGGCCGAGCACTTGGGCCTGCGCTCACGCGAGGCCCTGCTGGGCTGGATTGCCGATGCCGGACTGCAGGTGTTGGGTCGCTTGGATGTGAAGCCCGTGCATGCCAAAGCGCAAGACAGCACCGACTCCCTGCATGTAGCAAGGACCGCTGAGGTCACTTCGCTTTGGCGCTTGGGCGTGGCGGGCTGATCACACCCGCGCCAACACCGGCCCCAGCGCCACGCCGGTGTGAGTGCCCAAGCGCACCAAGGCTTCGGGGGTGCTGGCGGCCACCACACGGCCACCGGCGTTGCCACCTTCGGGCCCCAAGTCAATCACCCAGTCCGCTTCAGCAATCACATCCAAGTCGTGTTCGATGACGATCACGCTGTGACCTGCATTCACCAAACGGTGCAACACGCTGATGAGCTTGTCTACATCGGCCATGTGCAGGCCCACGGTGGGCTCGTCCAACACATACAAGGTGTGCGGCGCTTTGTTACCGCGCTTGCCAATGTCATCGCGCACCTTGGTGAGTTCAGTCACCAACTTGATGCGCTGGGCTTCACCGCCACTGAGCGTGGGCGAGGGCTGTCCCAGCGTCAAATAACCCAAGCCCACGTCCTTGAGCAATTGCAAGGGGTGCGCAATGCTGGGCATGCTGGCAAAGAAGTCGACCGCTTCGTCCACTTCCATTTGCAAGACATCGCCAATGCTTTTGCCGCGCCAAGTCACCGCCAATGTTTCAGGGTTGAAGCGCGCGCCACGGCATGACTCGCACGGCACTTTCACATCGGGCAAAAAGCTCATTTCGATGGTGCGCATGCCCTGCCCTTCGCAACTGGGGCAACGCCCCTCGCCGGTGTTGAAGCTGAAGCGCCCAGCGGCATAACCACGGGCTTTGGCCTCCAGGGTTTCGGCAAACAATTTGCGAATGGTGTCCCAGAAACCAATGTAGGTCGCCGGGCACGAACGCGGCGTTTTGCCAATCGGCGTTTGGTCGACTTCCAGCACCCGGTCAATCGTCTCAAAGCCTTGCACATCGCTGCACGCCGTCAAGGCCACGCGTTGGCCGGCATCTTGCGCGGTGCGTCCTGCAAAGGTGGATCGCTGGCTGACCAGCGCCTGCACGTTGGTCAACAACACATCGCGGGCCAAGGTGGATTTGCCGGAACCACTCACGCCCGTGACAGCCACCAAACGTTTGAGAGGCACTTGCACATCGACCTGGCGAAGGTTGTGCAGGTTGGCACCGGTGAGGGTGAGCCATTGCAGATCCGCACCCACCGCACCCACCGTTTCCGCTACTTCTGCGCAACTGCATGGGGTGTTTCATCGCATGCAATAAATACCGCCCGGTTTGCGAATCTGCAGACGCCGTGATATCAGCCACCGCGCCTTGCGCCACCAAGCGGCCACCGCGCTTGCCAGCACTCGGGCCAATGTCGATGATGTGATCGGCTCGGCGAATGGTGTCCTCGTCGTGCTCGACCACCACCAAGGTGTTGCCCTTCTCGCCGAGTTTATGCAGGGCGTTCAACAAAATCTGGTTGTCGCGCGCATGCAGGCCAATCGTGGGCTCATCCAGCACATAGCACACCCCTTGCAAATTGCTGCCCAACTGGGCGGCCAAGCGAATGCGCTGAGCCTCGCCGCCCGACAAGGTCGGCGCGCCACGGTCCAGCGTGAGGTAGCCCAAACCCACCTCTTCGAGAAACTCAAGTCGGCTCTTGATTTCTGGCACCAGATCACGCGCAATTTCAGCATCGCGACCCGTCAGGCTCAGCTTTTCAATCCAATGCCGCACCTCGGTCACCGACAAACTGGCAATGTCGGTGATGCGCCAGCCCTGTCCCGGCGCAGCGCCAAGGCGCACTGCGCGAGCCGTGGCGTTCAAGCGTGTGCCCTCGCAAGTGGGACACGCCACATCGGCCAAGTCTTCGATTTCTGGCTCGGCAAACGTTTGCTCGCGCCCTTTGTCCTTGTCGTCTTGCACCGAGTCGTCAAACACTTTGCGTTCGTCTTTGCTCAACTTGACGCCCGTGCCCACGCAATCCGGGCACCAGCCATGCTTGCTGTTGTAGGAGAACAAGCGCGGGTCGAGTTCGGCATACGAGGTAGCGCACTGTGGGCACGCGCGCAAGGTTGAAAACACCCGTTGCTGACCAATGCGCGCGGTCGATGTGCCGTGGAACATCGCTTCGCGCAAATCGCCCAAATCGCTCAACACATGCACCACGCCTTTGCCGTGCTCGAGGGCCTGCGCAAGCGCCTGACGCAACGCGGTCTCTTGTGCGGGTGACACATCGAGACTGGCCACGGGCAATTCGATGTTGTGCTCTTTGAAGCGGTCAATGCGCGGGAAGCCTTGGGTTGGCAAAAAGTCGCCATCGACCCGCAAATGGGTGAAACCACGAGGGCGCGCCCAGTCGGCCAGCTCGGTGTAAACGCCTTTGCGGTTGCTCACCAGCGGCGCCAGCAAGCCAATGTGCTGGCCACGGAATTGCGTCATCAGTTGCGCCACGATGCTGTCGGGCGTTTGGGGTTGCACCGGCATGCTGTCGTGCACGCAGTGTTGAATGCCCAGCTTCACATACAGCAAACGCAAAAAGTGCCACACCTCGGTGGTCGTGCCCACGGTTGATTTGCGGCCACCGCGCGACAACCTTTGCTCAATGGCCACCGTGGGCGGAATGCCATACACCGCATCCACTTCGGGTCGCCCCGCGGGCTGGACGATAGAGCGGGCGTAGGCGTTCAGGCTTTCCAAATAACGGCGCTGGCCTTCGTTGAACAAAATATCAAACGCCAAGGTCGACTTGCCCGAGCCACTGACACCGGTGACCACGTTGAACTTGCCGCGCGGAATGTCGACACTCAGGTTTTTGAGGTTGTGTTCTTTGGCGTTGACGATCTGGATGTTGTTGTTGAGCACAGGAGCGCGCCGAGCAACCGGAGCCAATGAGAGGGCAGACACCTCACCTCGAACACTCGCCAGCGAGGCTGCGGTGTCGGGGGGTGACGATTTTGGCGTACCCCCGCCGTATGAGGAACCCGCCGACACCGCAGCCTCGCCCCCACCAACGTACACATCCGCACTCGACCTCTCGGCCACACCATAAACCTCGCCCATCGAAGCCGCGTACTCGCGCAGCGCCAGCCCCGTGTGCGATGTCGCGTGCTGACGCACATCGTCCGGTGTGCCCTGCGCCACGATCAAGCCACCGGCATCGCCGCCTTCAGGCCCCAGATCGATCAGCCAGTCACTGGCGCGCACCACATCCAAGTTGTGCTCAATGACGATGAGCGAGTGTCCCGCTTCGAGCAACTTGCGCAATGCGCGCATGAGTTTGGCAATGTCGTCAAAGTGCAAACCGGTGGTCGGCTCGTCAAACAAAAACAAGGTGCCTTTACGGGCCAAACTCTGGCGACTCTTGGCCGCACTTCTCGCCGCCTCGGCCAAAAACCCGGCCAGCTTGAGGCGTTGCGCTTCGCCGCCAGACAAGGTGGGCACAGGTTGCCCCAGACGCACATATTCCAGCCCCACATCGACAATGGGTTGCAGCGCACGAATGACATCGCGGTCTTGCGCAAACAAGGCCGCGGCTTCGCTGACGGTGAGGGCCAGCACATCGGACACATTCAGGTGGCGTGGGGCTTGCCCCAGGGCTTGGCGCTCGACCTTGATTTCGAGAATTTCAGGCCGGTAGCGTTGGCCATCGCAATCCGAGCAACGCAAATACACATCGCTCAAAAACTGCATTTCGACATGCTCAAAGCCCGAGCCGCCACAACTGGGGCAACGCCCGTCACCGCTGTTGGAACTGAACTTGCTGGCGGTGTAACCGCGCTGGCGAGACAGGGGCGCCGTGGCAAAAATTTCTCGAATCGCATCCCACGCGCCCACATAACTCACGGGGTTGGATCGGGCCGTTTTGCCAATGGGCGACTGGTCTACAAACACCACATCGCTCAGGTGGTCGGCGCCCAACACGCGGTCGTGCGCGCCGGGGGTTTCGGTGGCTTTGCCAAAGTGGCGCATCAAGGCCGGCGCCAGCACGTCTTGGATCAAGCTGGACTTGCCCGAGCCACTCACACCGGTGATGGTGACCAAGCGCTGCAGCGGAAAGTCGACGCTGATGTTTTGCAAATTGTGCTCACGCGCACCCTCCAAAATGAGCCGCGGGGTGCTGTCGCTGACCATGCGTTTGAAGCCCAAGCCGACTTGCTTGCGTCCGCCCAAGTAGGCCCCCGTGAGGGTGTCGGCTTGTCGCAGGTCATCGGTGGTGCCGTCGAACACAATCTGTCCGCCACGCTCGCCGGGGCCAGGCCCCATGTCGATCATGCGGTCAGCGGCCAACATCACGGCCGGGTCGTGCTCGACCACCACCAAGGTGTTGCCGGCATCGCGCAAGCGGTGCATGGCCTGAGTGATGCGGTTCATGTCGCGCGGGTGCAAGCCAATGCTGGGCTCGTCCAACACGAACAAGGTGTTGACCAAACTGGTGCCCAGTGCAGTGGTCAGGTTGATGCGCTGCACCTCACCGCCACTCAGGGTGCGGCTCTGACGGTCGAGCGTGAGGTAGCCAATGCCCACATCGCACAGGTACTTCAGGCGGGTGGTGATTTCTTCCAGCAACAGTTGCAGGGCTTTTTGTTCGGCGCTGGGGCCGTCTGCGGTCAGTCGGTCAAAGAACTGCCGCAGCCGGTCCAGCGGCATGATCATCATGTCGTGCAGGCTCAAGCCCGGCAGGGCTTCCAACTGGGCCCGTGTCCACTTCACGCCGGCCGGCATGAAACGCTTGTCGAGTGGCAAAACAGCGGTGGCCTCAGCGTGGCTGCCAATGCGCCACAGCAAGCTCTCGGTTTTGAGACGTGCGCCATGGCACGTGGGGCATTCGGTGTAACTGCGGTACTTGGACAGCAGCACACGAATGTGCATTTTGTAGGCCTTGCTCTCCAGGTACTCAAAGAAGCGCTTGATGCCGTACCACTGCTGGTTCCACTTGCCTTTGTAATCAGGCGAGCCCTTGATGACCCAGTCTTTTTGTGCAGCGGTCAGCTTCTCCCAAGGCGTGTCGCGGGGAATGCCTGCGGTCTCGGCATGGCGCATCAAATCGTCTTGGCACTCTTTCCATGCAGGAGTTTGAATGGTCTTGATGGCACCGGCACGCAAGGTGAGTTTTTCGTTCGGAATGACCAAGCCGTAGTCGACGCCAATGACCCGGCCAAAACCACGGCAGGTGTCGCACGCCCCCACCGCCGAGTTGAAAGAAAACATGGAGGGAATGGGATCGCTGTAGCGCACATCGCTGTCCGGGCAATGCAGCCCGGTCGAAAAACGCCACTGCTCAAATTCGGCCGGTGCAGCCTCGGAGGCCGGCGGTTTTTCGGCATACACATTCAAGCGACCGCCGCGTTTCAAGGCCACCTCGATGGCTTCGATGACGCGGGCTTTTTCGGCATTGCCCAACCGAAAGCGGTCCGCGATCACATCCAACACTTTGCGCGGGCCGGTGGGTGTGGCCACCTCCCGCTCGGCCTGCACCTTGGTGAAGCCGCTGGCCGACAACCATTGCGCCACTTGCTCGGCGCTGGTGTTGGCGGGCAACTCAACCGGGAAGGTCAGGTACAAGCGCGGGTCTTGCGCCTGCGCCGCACGCGATGCCAGCTCGGCATAAATGGTTTCGGGGGTGTCATGCCGCACGGCTTGGCCGGTTTCTTTGTCAAACAGTTGCCCCAAGCGGGCAAACAAGAGTTTGAGGTGGTCGTTCAACTCGGTCATGGTGCCCACCGTGGAGCGGGAGCTGCGCACCGGGTTGGTTTGATCAATGGCAATGGCGGGAGGAACGCCCTCGACCTTGTCCACGGCCGGTTTGTCCATGCGGTCTAAAAACTGCCGTGCATAGGCACTGAAGGTTTCGACATAACGGCGCTGGCCTTCGGCGTAGAGGGTGTCGAACACCAAACTTGATTTGCCCGAACCGCTGGGCCCGGTGACCACCGTGAGTTCGCCGGTGCGAATGTCCAAGTCGAGGTTTTTGAGGTTGTGCTGACGGGCACCACGAATACGGATGAGACCTTGGGACATGGGTTGGCTTTTTTCGGTGAAGGCCAAACATTCTAGGGCGCAGCCACATGCCCAGAGCGCGGCGCAAAAAAAAGCCACGCACAGGCGTGGCTTTCATGAGGGCCCCCGTCAAAGTGGGGGGCAACCCAAGCAGAAACTTGGCTTATTTTGCGTCGCTGGCAGCAGGCGCTGCGGCGTCGGCTTTGGCTTTGGCTGGCTCAGTGTGCACCGCGTCGGCACCGTGCTTTTCACCGCTCATGTCCAAGCTGTCGCCGCCCTTGCTGATCACAAACAAAGCCACGCCGGCGAAGATCACGAAACCCACTGCAATTTTCCACATAGTTCAACTCCAAGAATGAAAAAGGCCCTCCACAGAGGGAAGGCCTAAATTTAGCACCCGAGTCACCCCGGGTTGCTTACAAAACAGATCAGTCGTCTGCGTAGATGTCGTTGTCTTTGGTTTCTTTGACAAACAAGCCACCAATGACCACAGTGACACCCGCGATGATGATGGGGTACCACAAGCCGTTGTACATGTTACCGGTCTGGGCCACGATCGCGAAGGCGGTTGTGGGCATCAAACCACCAAACCAGCCGTTACCAATGTGGTAAGGCAAAGACATGGAGGTGTAACGGATACGGGTGGGGAACATCTCAACCAGCATGGCGGCGATAGGACCGTACACCATGGTCACCAGGATCACCAAGTAAGTGAGGATGATGATGACGGTGACTTTGTCAAACTTGGCCATGTCGGCTTTGGCAGGATAGCCTGCGGCCTTCAAAGCGGCGCTCAGGTTAGCGCCCAACAATGTGGCACCGGCGGTCTTCTCGTTGCTCAGGTCTTTGACAGACTTGGTGGCAGCTTCGATGGCCTTGGCATCTTTGGGTTCAGCAGCATTCAGAGCAGCCAGCTTTTCCTCGGCCTTGGCCTTGGCAGCAGCGATGTCTTCAGCGCTGTACTTCACATTCACCACAGTCTCGCCCACTTTGATCACTGCAGGAGTGCCAGCAGGCGCTGCAATGTTTTCGTAGGACACAGAAGCACCAGCCAAGCGTTGCTTAGCGATATCGCAAGAAGAAGTGAATTTCTTGGTACCTGTGGGGTTGAACTGGAACGAGCACTCAGCTGGATCAGCGGTCACAGTGACTTGAGCCGATTGTTGAGCAGCGTACAGATCAGGGTTGGCCGCTTTGGTCAACGCCTTGAACACAGGGAAGTAAGTGACAACAGCCAACAAGCAACCAGCCAAAATCAAAGGCTTACGGCCGATTTTGTCCGACAGCGAGCCGAAGATCACGAAGAAAGGTGTGCCGATGATCAGGGAGATCGCGACCATGATGTTGGCGGTGGCGCCGTCCACTTTCAACGCTTGTGTCAAGAAGAACAAAGCGTAGAACTGACCGGAGTACCAAACCACAGCCTGACCCATGACCAAGCCGAACAAGGCCAAGATCACGATCTTCAGGTTTTTCCACTGGCCGAAAGACTCGGACAGAGGAGCTTTAGAGGTCTTGCCTTCGGCTTTCATTTTCACGAAAGCAGGCGATTCGTTCATGCTCAAACGGATGTACACCGAGATGATCAGCATGATCACCGAGACCAGGAACGGAACGCGCCAGCCCCAGTCAGCAAAAGCTTCTTCGCCGACGATGGTTCGTGTGCCCAAGATCACCATCAGTGACAGGAACAAGCCCAAAGTCGCTGTGGTCTGGATCCAAGCGGTGTAAGCACCACGCTGACCCTTGGGGGCGTGCTCGGCCACATAAGTGGCGGCACCACCGTACTCACCACCCAAAGCCAAACCTTGCAACAAGCGCAAGCAGATCAGGATGACGGGAGCGGCCACGCCAATGCTGGCGTAGTTAGGCAAGATACCCACGATGAACGTGGAGATACCCATGATCAGGATGGTGACCAAGAAGGTGTACTTCCGGCCGATCATGTCGCCCAAACGACCAAACACCAGCGCGCCAAAAGGGCGCACGATGAAACCGGCAGCAAAG
>JACCDS011764508.1_pt1 | contig 12566 bp, 11 predicted proteins | sample 7446441 | NCBI WGS metagenome assembly JACCDS01 (sample SAMN15323445, study PRJNA562643) | freshwater metagenome | isolation source: river surface water | place: USA:Blue River Watershed | collected 2017-08-17
CGCTGCAAGCCTTTGAGCGCAACACCCAATTGCAACCCATGAGTCCGCACGGCTGGTGTCAGCTGGCCCGCGTTCACATGGAACGTCAGGAGCCCGAAGAGGTCGCGAAGATCATTCGCCACCTTCAAGGCTTTGAACCCAAAGTCGCAGCCGAATTGGCACGCGAAACCGGCGTTCGAGCAGCCTGACAACCAGCATCGCCTGCGTTGCAAGGGTGAATCACCCGCAGGCGACATTGTGTGCCCCTACCAGCGTAGGGGATTCCGAGGAGACATTTGATGCAAATGACCGAAACCCATCGGCGGTATTGGCAGAAGAACCTCAACATCACGGCTGTCCTGATGGCGGTCTGGTTTGTGGTCACCTTCGTAGCCAGTTACTTTGCCCGAGACCTTAACTTCACCTTCTTCGGGTGGCCCTTCAGCTTCTGGATGGGTGCCCAAGGCTCTCTGGTGATCTATGTGCTGATCATCTGGTTTTACGCCAGGTACATGAATCAGTTGGACCAAGAACACGGCGTTGCCGAAGTCGAGGAGGACTGACATGGCTGGTATGGCACCTGAATCCGGAGGCGGCATGTTCTCGGCTTCGAGCAACAGCGCTTTCCAAAAACAACTGAACAAAGTCTATGCCTGGTACACAGGCGGCTTTGTGATCTTCGTGATCGCCTTGGCCATCCTGGAGCAAATGGGATTGCCGCGGAACTGGATTGGTTACATCTTCCTGGCGGCCACCGTGATGCTATACGCGGGCATTGGCGTGATGAGCCGCACCAACGATGCAGCCGAATACTATGTGGCAGGACGCCGCGTGCCCGCAATTTACAACGGCATGGCGACCGGCGCCGACTGGATGTCGGCGGCCTCGTTCATCGGCATGGCCGGTACCCTGTACCTGACGGGCTACGGCGGCTTGGCCTTCATCATGGGCTGGACCGGCGGTTACTGCCTGGTGGCTTTGTTCCTGGCACCCTACCTGCGCAAGTTCGGCCAATTCACCATTCCTGACTTTTTGGGCGCGCGCTACGATGGCAACCTGCCCCGACTGTTGGGCATCCTGGCGGCCATTTTGTGTTCGTTCACCTACGTGGTGGCGCAGATCTACGGCGTGGGCCTGATCACCACCCGACTGACCGGCGTGGCTTTTGAGGTCGGTATTTTCCTGGGCTTGGGCGGTATTTTGGTGTGCTCTTTCCTGGGCGGCATGCGCGCCGTGACCTGGACCCAAGTGGCGCAGTACATCATTTTGATCGTCGCTTACATGATCCCCGTGGTCTGGCTGTCGGTCAAACAAACCGGTGTGCCCGTGCCGCAAGCGATCTATGGCTACCAGCTTGAAAAAGTGACGGCCAAAGAGCAAGCGCTGATCGACGACCCGAAAGAAAAGGAAGTCATCGCCATCTTCAAGGCCCGTTCGGACGAAATGGCCGAAAAGCTCAAGGACGTCAAGGCTGCGTTGGAGGCCGACAAAGCCGCCGCCACCAAGAAGCTCGACGACCTGAAGGCTGCCAACGCCCCGGTTGAAGAGATCAAGGCTGCAGAAAAAGCATTGGCTGCCTTGCCCGCTAACGAAGAAGCTGCCAAGAAAGCCTGGACGGCGGCCAAAGCTGCGGCCGATGCACGAGCCAAACCTTTGGCCGGCATGCCCCGCCACGCCGCCCAGTTTGCAGGTGACCCGAATGGCGACGCCAAAGCCAAAGAAACCTTTGACACCTCCCGGCGCAACTTTTTGGCGCTGGTGTTCTGTCTCATGGTCGGTACCGCCGCTTTGCCGCACATCCTGATGCGCTACTACACCACCCCCTCCGTCAAGCAAGCCCGCAGTTCGGTGACCTGGTCGCTGTTCTTCATCTTCTTGCTGTATTTCACCGCACCCGCTTTGGCGGTCCTGGTCAAGTACGAGATCTTCACGGTCTTGGTGGGCACACCCTTTGACAAACTACCTGCGTGGGTGAGTCAGTGGGCCTCGGTGGATCCGGCCTTGCTGTCGGTGACCGATGTCAACAAAGACGGCATCTTGCAATTGGGTGAGATGCGCATCGGCGGCGACATCGTGGTCTTGGCCACACCGGAAATCGGCGGTCTGCCTTATGTCATCTCTGGCATGGTGGCCGCCGGTGGTCTGGCCGCTGCACTCTCGACTGCCGACGGCTTGCTGCTGACGATTGCCAACGCACTGTCGCATGACCTGTACTTCAAGATGATCGATCCCAACGCCTCCACGGCGCGCCGGGTGACCATCTCCAAGGCTCTGCTGCTGGTTGTGGCCTTGGCCGCCGCCTACGTGGCTGCGCAAAAACCGGCGGACATCTTGTTCCTGGTTTCAGCCGCGTTCTCGTTCGCTGCTGCCGCTTTCTTCCCGGCCCTGGTGTTGGGGATCTTCTGGAAGCGGGCAACCAAATGGGGCGCCGTGGTCGGCATGATCGGCGGCTTGGGCATCACCTTCTATTACATGGTGACCACCCAGCCCTGGTTGCGCAGCATCTTTGGCGTGACCTCACCCATCGAGCTCTGGTACGGCATATTGCCCATCTCGGCCGGTGTATTTGGCGTGCCGCTGGGCTTTGCGCTGATCATCATCGTCAGCCTGTTGACCCCGGCCCCGCGCCGCGAGATCCAGGAACTGGTGGAGCATGTGCGCTACCCCAGCCTGGCTGGTGACATTGACACCAAAGCCACGTGATGACATGAGCCCCACGGGGCTCATGTGTTGAACGTTCGGGGCCTTCGGGCCCCGATTTTTTTGGGTCGATCCATCGATGTGGCTTTGGAATGAGAGCGCTGCGGCTTCAACCCGGATTTTCGATGCCTGATGGACTATCTGGGTTCAACCTTGGATGCGCTGGCCGATCTGGCGCCAGACGGCGCGCTTTTGCTCATCCGGCAAGCCCCCCCAGGCGGCGATTTCGGGCAGGGTGCGCAGGCATCCGGTGCACCAGCCGTGCACCTTGTCCATGACGCAAACAGACTGGCAGGGCGAGGGCAAGTCGGCGGGCTGTTGCAGCACTTCCGGCAGGCGATCCAACAAGCGCTGATGGATGGGCGTCATGACCTCATCCCTGGCGGCGCGACAGCAGGGCACGCGCCACCCTGGAAGAACTTTGGCGCCCCAATTGGCTGCTGATGTAGTGCCCGGCGTCGGCCAAGGCGTTCAGGTCGATGCCCGTCTCGATCCCCATGCCGTGCAGCATGTACACCACGTCTTCGGTGGCGACATTGCCGGTGGCCCCTTTGGCATAAGGGCAACCGCCCAGACCGGCCACCGAGGTATCGAACTGCCACACCCCCAATTCGAGCGCAGCCAGGGTGTTGGACAGCGCCTGCCCATAGGTGTCATGGAAATGTCCTGCCACCTGATCCAGTGCGTAATGGCGCAAGGTGGCCTCGAAGGCCGCCTGCACCTGACGCGGCGTGCCCACGCCGATGGTGTCGGCGACATAGGCGTGCTCGATGCCAATGCCCTTCATCAGTCCGGCCAAATAGCCCACTCGCTCGGGGGGCACCTCGCCCTCGTAGGGGCAGCCCAGACAACAACTCATGGCACCGCGCACCGCCACACCGGCGGCATGGGCGGCTTCGACCACCGGGGCAAAGCGCTCGATGCTCTCGGCGATCGAACAGTTGATGTTTTTCTGGCTGAACGCTTCGCTGGCCGAGCCAAACACCACCACCTCATCGGGGCGGGTCAGCAAAGCGGCCTCCAGACCCTTGAGGTTGGGCGTGAGCACCGAATAGCGCACGCCGGGTTGGCGTTGCAAGCCGCTCATCACCTCGGCGTTGTCGGCCATCTGAGGCACCCACTTTGGGCTGACGAAGCTGGTGACTTCAATGTGCCTGAGACCGGCGGCCTGCAAACGATGCACCAACTCGATCTTGACAGCTGCGGGGACCGGAGTGCTTTCGTTTTGCAGCCCGTCGCGCGGGCCGACATCGGTGATTTGGACGCGAGTGGGCAGGTTCATGGTGTGATTTTAGAGAGTCAATGCAAACCGGACAGCCACAGGGTTTCAGTCCCCGGTCTTCAGGCGCAACAACTCGGTACCTTCGCTCACCTGATCTCCGGGGGCGTACAGCAATTCGGCCACCACGCCGTCAGCGGGTGCGTGCAAGGTGTGCTCCATTTTCATGGCCTCCATCACTGCCACGGCTTGACCGGCCTGCACGGCATCGCCCACCTGGACGGCAAATGACAACACCTTGCCCGGCATCGGAGCCGTCAATTGCCCGCCAGCTTCGACACTGTCGCCTGCATGGGCCAATTCATCGATGCGCTCAAGGGCACACGCGCCCTCGGGCACAAACACATGCACTTGTTCACCCCACACATGCACCTGGGCCTTGAAGCGCTGAGCCCCCCAAGTCACATCCAGGTCGTCACCTTGGCGCACCGCCGACCAGGCTTGCGCCGGCTCAGTGCCCACGGCCAAGGCCATGACAGCGCCGGTGGACAAGGTGGCTGTGACGGTGTCTTCACCGACACGCCAAAGCCAACGCCGCTGGCTGAGCCCGAACGGCATAAAACCATCGACCCGAGCCAGGGGGTCCACCCAGTCGCCCCGGGATGCAGCTTCGACCTCGTTCAGGTAAGCCCATGCCACCGCGGCCGCTACCGCCCGCTGTCGAGTGACCGGGCTGGCGCCAAACAGACAAGCCTGCTCGCGTGGGATCAGCGCCGTGTCCAAGCGGGCCTGCGCAAACGAGTCGGTGGCCAGCACGCGGCGCAAAAACTGCACATTGGTGGCCAAGCCGACGATGCGGGTTTGAGCCAATGCCGCATCAAGGCGCGCCAGCGCCTGCTGGCGGTCATCGCCGTGCACGATCAACTTGGCGATCATCGAGTCATAATAAGGACTGATCTCATCGCCCTCGCGCACGCCATCGTCAAAACGCAGATCAGCCACCTGAAAAGCGGCTGCTTGTGGCTTGCGGTAGACCCGCAAAGTGCCCGTGGACGGCAAGAACTGGTTGTCGGGGTTCTCGGCACAGATGCGCGCTTCGATGGCATGGCCACGGCGCGGGATCTGATCCTGACGCAGCGGCAAGGGCTCGCCGGCCGCCACCCGCAACTGCCACTCGACCAAGTCCAGGCCCGTCACGGCCTCGGTCACCGGGTGCTCAACCTGCAAGCGGGTGTTCATCTCCATGAAATAAAACTTCATGGCCTCGGGCTGGTCGTATGCGGTTTGCTCGACAATGAACTCAACCGTGCCCGCACCCACATACTGCACCGCCTTGGCCGCGGCTACGGCAGCCTCACCCATGCGCTGGCGCAAGGCTGCGGTCAAGCCGGGGGCCGGTGATTCTTCGAGCACCTTTTGATGGCGCCGCTGCACCGAACAATCGCGCTCGAACAAATGCACCACTTCGCCATGGCTGTCGCCAAACACCTGGATCTCGATGTGCCGCGGGCGTTGCACGTATTTCTCGATCAGCACCGCATCGTCGCCAAAGCTGTTGCGGGCCTCTCGCTGACAAGACGCCAGAGCAGCCTCGAAGTCAGTCCCCGACTCAACCACCCGCATGCCCTTGCCGCCACCGCCTGCGCTGGCCTTGATCAGCACCGGATAGCCGATGCGGTCGGCCTCACGGCGCAACAAAGCCGGGTCCTGATCGGCCCCGTGATAACCCGGCACCAAAGGCACACCCGCCGCCTCCATCAAACGCTTGGACTCGGCCTTCAGGCCCATGGCCTGGATGCTGCCCGGATGCGGTCCGATGAAAACAATGCCCGCCTCGGCACAGGCATGGGCAAAGGCCTCGTTCTCACTCAAAAAACCATAGCCGGGGTGGATCGCCTGAGCCCCCGTGTCTCGCGCAGCCTGCAAAATGCGCTCCCAGCGCAAATAACTGTCTTTGGGGGCCGCCTGGCCAATGGCCACCGCCTCGTCGCACCAGGCCACATGCTTGGCCCCGGCGTCCGCCTCCGAGTACACCGCCACCGTGCGCACGCCCAATCGGCGTGCCGTGGCCGCAACGCGACAGGCAATTTCTCCCCGGTTGGCAATCAGAATTTTTTTAAACATGGCGACCTCACTCCAACCACTGGGGCTTGCGTTTTTGCAAAAACGATTGCACGCCCTCTTTACCCTGGGCACTGGCACGGATGTCGGCAATGCCCGCCACCGTCTGTGCCACCAGCGCATCGTTGATCTCTTGCCCCGCCACATCGCGCAACAATTGCTTGCACGCCTGCATCGCATGGGGGCTGGCCAGCATCAGCGCTTGCGTCAGCGCGGCCACGCGCTCATCGAGTTGGGCTTCACTGGCCACGACATCATGGACCAGGCCCAGGCGCAGGGCCTCAGAGGCATCGAAGCGCTCTGCGGTTAAAAAATATCGGTGTGAAGCGCGCGCGCCCATGGCCCGAATCACATACGGGCTGATGGTGGCGGGGATCAATCCCAGCTTGACCTCACTCAGGCAATAGCCCGCACTGTCCAGACTGACCGCCATGTCGCAGGCCGCCACCAGGCCCATTCCCCCGGCGTAGACATCGCCCTGCACACGGGCGATGGTGGGCTTGGGGCATTCATACAAAGTGCGCAGCATATGGGCCAGTTCGCCGGCATCGTCGATGTTTTGTTGCCGGTTGTAATCGGCCATGCGGCGCATCCAGTTGAGGTCAGCGCCAGCGCAAAAAGCCTTGCCTTCGGCGGCCAGCACGATGCAGCGCACGGATGGGTCGGCGCCGGCCTGCTCGAACGCCTGGCGGATTTCGCCGATCAGGGTTTCATTGAAGGCGTTTCGCACCTCTGGACGCGCCAACGTGATGGTATGCACCCCGTGCGAGGTATGGGTTTTCAAGTGATCCATGGCGTCACATCCTGAACAGGCCAAAACGGGTGTCTTCGATCGGGGCATTGAGCGCCGCACTCAGACCCAGCCCCAGCACCCGGCGCGTGTCGGCAGGGTCGATCACCCCATCGTCCCACAGGCGGGCGGTGGCGTAATACGGATGACCCTGGTCTTCGTACTGGCGCCGGATGGGCGCCTTGAAAGCTTCTTCTTCGGCGGCACTCCATTGGCCGCCTTTGGCCTCAATGCCGTCGCGGCGCACCGTGGCCAGCACGCTGGCTGCCTGCTCGCCCCCCATCACGCTGATGCGGGCATTGGGCCACATCCACAAAAAACGCGGCGAATAAGCGCGACCACACATCCCGTAATTGCCCGCCCCAAAACTGCCGCCAATGATGACGGTGAACTTGGGCACCGCTGCGGTGGCCACAGCCGTCACCATCTTGGCGCCATTGCGCGCAATGCCTTCGTTTTCGTATTTGCGTCCCACCATGAAGCCCGTGATGTTTTGCAAAAACACCAGGGGGGTTTTACGCTGGCAACACAACTCGATGAAGTGCGCGCCTTTCAAGGCCGACTCGGAAAACAAAATACCGTTATTGGCGATGATGCCCACCGGCACGCCTTCGATGCGGGCAAACCCACAGACCAGCGTGGTGCCAAAGCGGGCCTTGAATTCATCGAACTCGGAGCCATCGACAATGCGGGCGATGATGTCGCGCACATCAAAAGGTTTGCGCGCGTCGGTGGGGATCACCCCATACAACTCCCGGGCATCAAAGCGCGGGGGCTGAGCCGGGTGCAAGGCGATGTTGGGGGTCTTGGTGCGATGGAGGTTGCGCACCGCCTGCCGCGCCAACGCCAGGGCGTGCAAGTCATTTTGGGCCAGGTGATCGGCCACACCCGACAAGCGGGTGTGCACGTCGCCACCGCCCAAGTCTTCGGCACTGACCACTTCACCGGTAGCGGCTTTAACCAGTGGCGGCCCGCCTAAAAAGATGGTGCCCTGGTCTTTCACAATGATCGTCTCGTCGCTCATGGCAGGCACATAGGCCCCGCCCGCCGTACAACTGCCCATGACCACGGCAATCTGCGCCAGGCCTTGTGCGCTCATTTGCGCCTGGTTGTAAAAAATGCGACCAAAGTGATCGCGGTCCGGGAACACCTCATCCTGGTTGGGCAAGTTGGCACCGCCCGAGTCGACCAAATAAATACAGGGCAATCGGTTTTGCTGCGCAATCTCCTGAGCCCGCAAATGTTTTTTGACGGTCATCGGGAAATAGGTGCCCCCCTTGACCGTGGCGTCGTTGCACACCACCATGCAGTCGGTGCCGTTGATGCGCCCTATGCCCGCAATCAAGCCGGCCGCCGGGGCGTCATTGCCGTACATGTTCAGCGCCGCCAGCGGGGCGATCTCCAAAAACGGCGAGCCGGGGTCGAGCAACTTCAGCACCCGGTCACGGGGCAGCAATTTACCCCGACCGGTGTGTTTGATCCGGGCGGCTTCGCCGCCCCCTTGGGCAACTTGGGCCTGTTGTCGCCGCAAATCGTCCACCAACGCCTGCATGGCACTGGCATTGGCCTGAAACTCGGCCGAGCGGGGGTTGAGTGAACTGTGCAACACGGGCATGGGTGATGTCCTCCAAGCCCGCTATTGTGATTGACGTTTACGTAAACGTCAATTGGTGCAATTCTGCCATGTCGGCGATGACCCGGCGGGCGCCAGCGGCCTTCAGATCGTCGGCCTGGCCCAAAACCGCATAACCCCAAACGGTGGCTCCGGCCGCCACCCCGGCCTGAACCCCGGTGACGGTGTCTTCGATCACCAGGCAGCGTCCGGGGTCCACGCCCAAGTGTTGGGCAGCCGCCAGGTAGACATCGGGGTGGGGTTTGCTGCGCGGCATCTCGTGCCCACTGAACACCCGCCCGGCAAAAAACGACAGCAGCCCCACCTGCGCCAGCATCATCTCGACCTTCTGGCGATCGGCCCCCGAAGCCACCGCCAGGCGACCCCGGCTGAGCCGATGCACATGCTCGACAGCTTCGGGCACACCCGCAATCACCTGCAATTCGGTTTGCAAGGCCAAGTTGCGCCGGCGCATGAATTCGGTCATCCAGTCCTCCGACCAAGGTTGCCCGGTGTGGTGCTCAATCAATTCACGCCGACTGCGCACGGTATGCCCGACAAACAGGTCCCAACATTCTTGCGCGCTCAGGGACCAGCCGCGCTCGACCAGCATGGCGTGCAACACCCCGTTGGTGATGGGCTCGCTGTCGACCAGCACCCCATCGCAATCGAACAGCACAGCCTGAAACTGCGTCATGGCTTCAGAGCGCCCGCTGAATGATGATTTTTTGCACGTCGCTGGTGCCTTCATAAATCTGGCAGACGCGCACATCGCGGTAAATGCGCTCGACCGGAAAGTCGTTGACGACGCCATAGCCGCCCAGCGTCTGGATGGCCAAGCTGCAGACCCGCTCGGCGACCTCGCTGGCAAACAATTTGGCCATGGCCGCTTCACGCAAGCAGGGCCGATCGGCGTCGCGCAAGCTGGCAGCGTGCCAGATCAGTTGCCGTGCGGCCTCGATTTGGGTGGCCCCATCGGCCAGACGAAACCCCACCGCCTGATGCTCAAAGATGGCTTTGCCGAAACTCTGGCGCTCTTTGGCATACTGAATGGCAAAGTCCAGTGCGCTGCGCGCCATGCCGACGCTTTGGGCGGCGATGCCGATGCGCCCGCCCTCCAGGGCACTGAGTGCGATCTTGTAGCCCTCGCCCTCTTGGCCAATCAGGTTCTCGGCCGGGATGCGGCACTGTTCCAGCACGATTTGTGCGGTATCGCTGCTGTGCTGGCCCAACTTTTCTTCCAGCCGGGCCACCACCCATCCCGGGGTGTCGGTGGGGACAATGAAAGCACTCATGCCCTTTTTGCCGGCCCCCTTGTCAGTGACGGCGATCACAATCGCGACCTGACCATTCTTGCCGCTGGTGATGAACTGCTTAACGCCATTGAGCACATAAGCGTCACCGTCCCGGGTGGCCGTGGTGCGCAAGGCTGACGCATCCGACCCGACATGAGGCTCGGTCAGGCAAAAGGCGCCCAGCATCTCACCGCGCGCCAGCGGCATCAGCCAGCGACGCTGTTGCTCGGCGTTGCCATAGCGCAGCAAAATGGCGTTGACCGGGCAATTGGTCACGCTGATCGCCGTGCTGGTGCCGCCGTCCCCGGCGGCGATCTCTTCGAGCACCAAGGCCAGCGTCAAATAGTCCAAGCCGGCACCGCCCAAGTCTTCGGGGACACAAATGCCATAGGCTCCCAGAGCAGCCAAGCCCTGATGGACGTCTTTGGGGAAATGGTGTTCTTTGTCCCATTGGGCGGCATGGGGCCAAAGTTCGCGCTGCGCAAAGTCGCGCACTGCATCGCGAATCATTTCCTGGTCGGGGCTGAGCAACATGGTTTTCCTTTCACCAGGGGATGGTGCTTCCGTCGTGGTTGATGAATTGGCCCCGCTGTGACTTGCCGACGCGGGACAACACCTGGCGCAAATGACGTGCGCTTTCTTCAGGCGTCAAAGTGGCGCCTGGACCGCCCATGTCGGTGCGCACCCAGCCGGGGTGCAACGCCACCACGGTCAGGTCGGGATACTGACCCTGAGCGCTGCGCACCACCATATTCACGGCCGCCTTGCTGACCCGATACAAGACCGAATCGGGTGAGGTTGTGCCTTGCAAGCTGCCCATGATGCTGCTGACCACCGCCAGCACCCCTTGATTCGGCTGGATCAGGGGGGCCACCTGCGGGATGGCCTGCAACACGCCCAACACATTGGTGTGCATGATGTGGTCGAAACGCTCGCGCGTGACCGGCTCGCTGATCGGTTGGCGATCGATGATACCGGCGACATGGATCACCAGGTTCAGCTTTTCGCCGTCGAGATGCCACGCCAGGCCACTGACACTGGCCGGATCCGCCACATCCAGCGCAAACGCACGGTCCACCACCGCCTGCAGTGCCTGGACATCGTCGGGCTGGCGCCCGGTGGCGATCACCCGCCAGCCCGCCTGTTTGTATTGCAGCGCCAATTCGCGGCCGATGCCGCGCGAAGCCCCCAGGATCAAGACCCGGTTCATGAACCTTCCATCAGTTCGACCGCCATGGCGGTGGCTTCGCCGCCGCCGATGCACAACGTAGCCATGCCCTTTTTCAGGCCGCGCGCTTGCAAGGCATGCAGCAACGTGACCAAAATGCGCGCACCGCTGGCGCCAATCGGGTGGCCCAGCGCACAAGCACCGCCGTTGACATTGACGATGTCGTGCGACACCTTGAGTTCGGTCATCAGGGCCATGGGCACGACAGCAAACGCCTCGTTGACTTCCCACAAGTCCACGTCTTTCACCGACCAGCCGATCTGTTGCAACAGCTTCTGGCTGGCGCCCACCGGGGCGGTGGTGAACCACTCGGGCTCCTGGGCAAACACGCTGTGACCGACCACGCGAGCCAGCGGCTTGCAACCGAGCTTTTGAGCCGTGCTCGCGCGCATCATCACCAGCGCCGCAGCACCGTCGTTGATCGATGAGCTCGAGGCGGCGGTGATGGTGCCGTCTTTTTTGAAGGCCGGGCGCAAGCTCGAGATCTTGTCGAGTTTGACCTTGCCTGGCCCCTCGTCCAGGCTGACCACGCGGTCACCACTGCGTTCTTTGACGGTGACCGGTGCGATTTCGGTGGCAAACGCCCCGTTGCTGCCAGCGGCCTTGGCGCGCTCGACGCTGGTGGTGGCAAATGCGTCTTGTTGCTCCCGGGTGAACGTGTATTTGGCTGCGCACTCTTCGCCAAAAGTGCCCATGCTGCGACCCGGCTGATAAGCATCTTCCAGCCCGTCGAGCATCATGTGGTCATAAACTTTGTCGTGACCCATGCGATAACCCCCACGGCCCTTGAGCAACAAGTAGGGGGCATTGGTCATGCTCTCCATGCCACCGGCCACCACCACGTCGGCACTGCCCGCACGCAACATGTCGTGGGCAAACATGGCCGCGCGCATGCCCGATCCACACATCTTGGACAGCGTGACGGCACCGGCGCCTTTGGGCAATCCGGCCTTGAATGCGGCCTGACGGGCCGGGGCCTGCCCCTGTCCGGCCATCAGACAGTTGCCCATCAGCACCTCGTTGACGGCATCGACCGAGACACCCGCACGCTCAATGGCGGCGCGAATGGCCACACCACCCAAATCATGGGCAGCCAGGCTGGAAAAGTCGCCCTGAAAACTGCCCATGGGGGTGCGGGCCGCACTGACGATCACAATGGCTTCAGACATGAATGACTCCTGGTTTTAAGATGATGGGAAAGGGGATAAAGCCGGCTGGTTCTGAAAACGGCGCGAAGTTTCGTAGGGGAACACATCGAGCATGTGTCCGGCCTGGATGCGCTCTTTATGGCCGCGCCAAAACGCAGCGTCAAGCAATTCGGCATGGTGCTTCATGAAAATGTCGCGCACCTTGGGGTTGCCCAGCAAAAAAGGACCGAAGGTTTCCGGAAAGACATCGTTTTTGGCGACGCTGTACCAGACCTCGCCCGACATTTCATCTTCTTCGTCGCGAGGCGGCGGCACTCGACGGAAGTTGCAATCGGTGATGTATTCGATCTCGTCGTAGTCGTAAAACACCACCTTGCCGTTGCGGGTGATGCCGAAGTTTTTCCACAACATGTCGCCCGGGAAAATATTGGCCGCCACCAGGTCCTTGATGGCGTTGCCATACTCAATCACAGC
>JACCDS010254952.1_pt1 | contig 12565 bp, 9 predicted proteins | sample 7446441 | NCBI WGS metagenome assembly JACCDS01 (sample SAMN15323445, study PRJNA562643) | freshwater metagenome | isolation source: river surface water | place: USA:Blue River Watershed | collected 2017-08-17
ATCTGATTGGCCTTGGACCAAAACGGATGATTTTTAACCCAGGAACAGAGAATCCTGAATTTTTTTCCAAGGCAAAATCAGCTGGTATTGAGGTACTTGAAGCCTGTACCTTGGTTATGTTGACCACGGGTCAATTTTGAAATTTCTCCTTCAAAAAGGTATCCATATACAGGATATGGGGAAGGGAAATCAGGGAAATCAGCACGAAAAATAGCAGGTACAGTTGACTTGATTCTAAGAATTCAAGTCCAGTAATTAGGATTCCTGCTATGCCCAGCAAACTTATTCCAGAAAAGGGGAGCAATTGTTTGCCAAATTTCATGGGTGAATTGAAGGCAGGTATTTGCCGCAGGTAGGCATACTCAGCCAGCATACTGGGGAGGGAGTGCCAAAATCCAAAATACATGCTGAAACTAATCAGCAGCGGGCTGAAATAGAGAATTGGGGCGAGAATCAAGTAATCCAGTCCATCGGTTAAGCCGAAAGGCTTGGCACTGAAGCCTTGAACGATCAGGGAACTCACCAACAAGAAACCCAACATCCCCAACCTGAATTCTTCAGAAAGATCCAAGGAAATCATGGAACTCAAGATTTCCTGTGTCATGGCCCAATCTCCAAAGAGAATGAGGAATAGAAAAAATCCTCCTTTGAGCAGGTAAAGCAGCCCTTCCCGATTTTCTAATTTTCCTTGTTCGAGGAAGTGCGATTGGCCGAAATGGTAGGCTGACATCCCCAGAAAAGCGATCAGGGCTACTTCAGGTACCAGCCACCACAAGAGCCCATAGCCAAGCATGAGTAGCAGGTAACGTAGGATGAAGAAGACCAGTCCCTTAGGTCGAATGTCCGGGTTGTGGATCAAGTGATCTATGCCGCCATGTGGAATGCCAACTAGGAGTAGGACGAGTCCAAATACAACAATTTGGAGGGATTGGGACAGATCGGGGAACAGGAGAAAAAGAATTGCAATTCCAAGTCCAAGGGCCTTGGCCAAGTATTCAATACGTGCCATATCGGGTTAGCCCTTTTAAGAAAATACCAAATTTCAAGCGAGACAAGAGCTGGATTTCTTCCCAAAAACTCGTTTTTTCACCCAAAAAGCGAAAGACTAAGTCGGGAGAAGACGTTGAAAAAAGATTGATAAATAACCCAGGAAGGCGCTTTGGCCAGTGATGCGCTATACTGAGCAGGATATTGTCGTAGAAAACAAATCGTAATTTCCTTGGGAATCGAAGGTCTTGATTGGTCCCTTGTTCCAAGCGAGTAACCAGTTGATTGCAGTTTTCTTGAATTTGAGCGAAGGTATAACCTGTGGAGGGCTTGGTCCAGCCAGCGGCTGTGCCAATTCGAACATGGCGAGGTCCAGAGGTTTGTGTCTGAACCCGTGAAGTCATTGGTATCTGACCAGATTCCTGAAAAGTTATTTCGTACTCAAGCGCTCCATATTTTTGTTTAAGGAAATTGGTAAGTGAGTCCAAAAGTACCTCTTCCTCGCGGGCTTCGTTGGTGTAGGCGGTGTATTCAATTAAGGCTTCCTGAGTAGAGAAGGGGAGCGTGTAGATGAAATCAAAGCCTGAGCTGGAAGGCGTATCAAAATCCATCAAGCCCATGCATCTTGGGTCAAAAACTGGAATCTTACTTTTTATTTTTAAACCTATAAAAACCTGGTTTAAAGTATTTTGATAAGAATAATCTTTAGTAATACGTGAATCAAATACAAAATTGCTCCTATAAGTTCCTGAGGTGGCTGTTTCCACCTGAACTTCGTTTTCTTCGCAGCGAATAGCACTTACCTCTTCCTTCAAAAAATGCACGTTGGGGAAGGTTTTAATTTTCTCTAGGACGTGAGCGTAGAAGTCGTGCGAATTGAGATGGTAATAGGATAAATTTCCTAACCTATGTTGGTGTTGTTGTTCTCCCTGCTGTAAGTAAAATGAATTCCAGGAAAACCGAGCCGTTTCTGGGTGAATGGGGAGGGCTGCTGTATCCCAGTAGCACCAGGTTTTGTTTGGAACCTCTCCAAGAGTCGGTTCTAGGATTAGGATATCGGAATCTCTCAAACTACTACCTAGTAGATGGTAGACCAGGCTCAAGCCTGCACATCCTCCTCCTGCTAGTATGTAGTCGTATTTTTTCATATAAAAAAAAGGCTGCCTATGCATTCACACAGGCAGCCTTGTTTAATCTTATTTCTTGTTGCTTTCAGCAACTGCTACTGAATAAACTACCAAACCAAAACCAATTTTGTTAATCGCATCGGCAAGGTTATAGAACAAATCAATAGAGCTTACTTCAAACATGCCAGATAGCAAGTTTCCTGGAAGGACCATGTAACCGATAGGGTAGATTGACCATCCCAAGGTGATGAAGATCTTCAACAAGAACATTGCTCTACCTAGTGCTGCGCTGTTAGAGCTGCTAGCCAATTTCGCAATGTCACCTGCAAATACTTCATACACAATGTATAAGTAACCTACTGTGGAAAGAATTCCCCAAAGGATGTTGTTGTCAATACCGGAAGTTTCTCCGATATAACCTGTTACCAACATCACAATTGATGCAAGGATCAACTTGAAAAGCGTAGAACCTTTCGCACCAAAAGGCTTAGTCAATAGGTAAAACTCAACGCACATCAAAGGTACAGTCAAGGTCCAGTCTACATAACGGAAGGCCGTAGGGCTAGATCCAGTTTGTAGGTAGAAGTCTCTCATGTAGTAATAGTGTACTGCTGCGATACCCGTGATGAGTCCGGATACCAATAGGGAAAGCTTCCACTTTCCTTCCACTGAGCTTCTTTCAGCGAAGAAGAAAACTGCAGAGGCAAACATGGCCATGTACCCGATAAAGAAGGTAATGGCTACTGGATCTGAGTTGATGATCTTGTCTAAACCGACTAGATCAGCCAATAACGTGTAATTCATAGTTTTTTTGGTTTTGGTTGATGTTAACTAACTTTTACAACTAGATAAGTTTTCAGATAAAAATTTTGTTTAAAAAAAAGCAAGAAAAATTTAACAAAAAAAACCAAAAGCTGAAAATCAGTAACATACAGCTGTATTTCAATCACAAAATATTTTTGTCGATTCTAAAAAAAATAAAATTTTCAGAATAATATTCTGTTTTTAGCTTCCCTTATTTTTCCTTGATTTCTTCAGGTAGTCCTTTGCAAAAACACCTTCAGAAGTCACTTTTTTTTTCTAAATTGCGGCTTATCTAAGAAGTCATTTACCCATAGTACCAACCCACCCAATTCAAGGGAATTCTACCAAACCATGAGTGAAGAAAAATTAAGCAATCCAGAAGATTATGGCGCTGGTAATATTCAAGTATTAGAAGGCCTAGAAGCAGTTAGAAAGCGTCCCGCCATGTACATCGGGGATGTAGGAATCAAAGGCCTACACCACCTGATCTGGGAAGTAGTCGATAATTCCATCGATGAAGCACTGGCAGGACATTGCGATACCATCCGAGTTACGGTGAATGAGGACAATTCCATCACTGTTGAGGACAATGGTAGAGGTATTCCTACAGATATGCACCCAAAGGAGAAGAAATCAGCCCTAGAAGTTGTATTAACAGTGCTTCATGCCGGAGGTAAGTTTGATAAGGATACCTACAAGGTCTCTGGTGGTCTACACGGAGTTGGGGTTTCCTGCGTAAATGCGCTTTCTACTGATTTAAAAGCTACGGTATACCGTAACGGAGTCATAACTGAACAGGAATTCAAAATTGGTGTACCTCAATACCCAGCAAGAGAAGTTGGGAAAACAGACAGGCGAGGAACCACTATTCATTTCAAGCCAGACGGTAGCATTTTCACCGTCACCGAATTCAAGTACGAGACCATCGCCAATCGATTGCGTGAGATGGCCTACCTCAATGCTGGAATACGCATTCACCTTCAGGACCTTCGGGAAATAGAGGATGGTCAGCCCAAATCGGATGAATTTTTCTCCGAAGGAGGTCTAGTTGAGTTTGTTCAGTATTTGGATGAAACGCGAGAAAAAATCATTGAAACACCGATTTACATCGAGTCCATTAACCAAGAGGTTCCTGTACAGGTGGCGATGAATTACAACAGTTCGTACACCGAGAATGTGGTTTCTTACGTGAACACCATCAATACCTACGAAGGAGGGACACACGTTACTGGATTTCGAAGAGCCTTGACCCGTACGCTAAAAGCGTATGCAGACAAGTCAGGCATGTTGGATAAATTGAAAATTGAGGTGTCTGGGGATGATTTCCGTGAAGGTCTTACTGCAGTCATTTCAGTAAAAGTAGCAGAGCCACAGTTTGAAGGTCAGACCAAAACTAAATTGGGCAACTCCGATGTGGTGGGTTTTGTAGACTCGGCAGTATCTGAGGTGCTTCAGGCTTGGCTTGAAGAGCATCCGCGTGAAGCAAAGATCATCGTTGGTAAAGTAATTCTTGCTGCACAAGCTCGGCATGCGGCCCGTAAGGCCCGTGAGATGGTGCAGCGTAAAAACATTCTAGGTGGTGGTGGCCTTCCAGGAAAATTGGCCGACTGTGCCAATTCCGATCCTACTGTATGTGAGTTGTACCTAGTCGAAGGGGACTCTGCAGGGGGATCTGCCAAGCAAGGGAGAGACCGAGATTTTCAAGCGATCCTACCACTTAAGGGGAAAATCCTTAACGTGGAAAAGGCGCATGAACATAAAATCTACGATAATGACGAAATCAAAAACATCCTGACGGCGCTTGGGGTGAAGTTTGGAACCGTCAATGACGACAAGGAACTAGATCTGTCAGGACTCAGATACCATAAAATCATCATCATGACGGATGCGGACATTGACGGTTCACACATTCGAACCCTCATTCTGACCTTGTTTTTCCGCTACATGCGTCCGTTAATCGAAAAAGGTTACGTCTACATTGCTCTGCCTCCTTTGTATTTGCTCAAAAAAGGTAAAGACGAGCGCTATTGCTGGACCGAAGAGGAACGCAAGCGTTTGGTCTCGGAAATGGCCAAAGAAGGTAAAGAGGATAGCGTAGGTATTCAGCGTTACAAGGGTCTTGGGGAAATGAACCCTGAGCAACTTTGGTCTACGACCATGGATCCAAATACGCGAACTCTGAAACAGGTGACCATCGATTCTGCTGCGGAAGCAGATCACTTGTTTAGCATGTTGATGGGCGATGAAGTGGCTCCGCGAAGAGACTTTATCGAAAAGAATGCGAAGTACGCTAAGATTGACAGTTAATCTTTGGGGGCTATTTAGCCCCCTTTTTTTCTTGAAAAATAGAAGGCATAAGTAACGAACCCAAAAATTTTACGTAAGACCAGTCTGAAAAACAATTCGGCATGAAACTGTCAGCAGATAAATACGAGTCCATCATCCAAAAAAGTGACCTGATCAGTAGGGATCTAAGCTGGGTGAAATTCAATGAACGAGTCCTCGATCAATCTAAAAAGAGTTTTCGGAGCATCTTCGAAAAATTAAAGTTCTTGGCCATTACGGCATCCAATATGGATGAGTTTTTCATGATCCGTGTGGGCTCCTTGTACAACTACCTGGATTATGAGAAGGAGCGAGTGGATTACTCAGGATTACGGGAAGAGCCATTCAAGGAGAAATTGATGAAGGATTGCCAGCGTTTCCATGGGGAGCAACAGCAGCATTTTATTCAAACCATCCTTCCTGAATTGCATGAAGAGGGGATTTCCTTGGTCAATGTTTCCAAACTCGATCCCGAGGAACAAGAAAAAGTAAGGCAGTATTTTCTGAAGGCCATTTACCCCATGCTCACGCCCATGGTGTACGATGGCTACCGCACCTTTCCGATCTTGATGAATAAACTGCTCGTTTTTGGAGTAGTCACCACCAGTCCTGGGGAGCGGAAGGACATGCGCAAAATGAGTTTTGTTCAGATTCCAGCAAACATCCCACGATTTTTTGAAATCGAACGAGAGGATTCTTTAACGCTTATCCCCATCGAAGAAGTCATTCGAGAAAATTTGATTTCCCTTTTCCGAAATGTGGAGATTGAATCAGTCAGCCTCTTTCGAATCACCCGAAATGGGGACTTTACCTTGGAAGAAAGTGAAGACATGGATGCCAACTTCCTGGAAGAAGTGAGGCGGAAGTTGATGGAGCGAAAAACGGGCCGGGTGGTGCGAATTGATATTGAGGAAGGCTACTCCAAATGGATGCTGAATTCCTTGCTTGAGCGCTGGAACCTACGTCCCGATTGCGTTTTTATGGTCAAGCGGGCGAGTATGATCGATTTTACTGGCTTATGGCAGATTGTGGGAAACAAACGTTTTCGTGAAAGATTGCCACAAATCCCAGATCCAGTCAAGCCACTTTCCTACCCGGAAGAGGGGAGAGCAGATATTTTCGAAATTCTGAAGGAACGAGATATTTTGCTTCATCATCCTTACAATAACATCGACTCGATTCTCGATTTGATTGAAAATGCAGCCGAAGACCCAGATGTAATGGCCATTAAGATGACCATTTACCGTCTCGCAAAAGATAGCCGCATCACCAAAGCCTTACTTCGTGCTGCAGAAAATGGAAAGCACGTTTCGGTTTTATTTGAAGTAAAAGCGCGTTTTGATGAAGAGAATAATATTCGAGAAGCGAAAAAACTGCAGAAAGCGGGATGCTTCGTTATCTATGGAATTTCCAATCTAAAAACCCATACCAAACTCTTGCTCATCGTCAAAAAAGACGATCAAGAGATTACACGCTACGTGCATTTGGGATCTGGAAATTACAATGAGGATACAGCCCGCCTCTACACCGATATTGGCTTACTCACTACCAATGAAGTGCTTGCAAATGATGTGTCGGAGTTCTTTAATGTAATCACAGGGCATTCTGTACCCAGTGATTACCGCAACTTGATCACCGCGCCACGTGATATGCGGAATCAGTTGATCTCCTTTATTGAGGAAGAGGCCAATAATGCTAAAAATGGTCTTCCTAGTGGTATCTTTATTAAAGTCAACTCACTGGAAGATTCAGAAATCATCTATGCACTCTACCGGGCTTCCCAGCAGGGAGTACCTGTGAAGTTGATTGTTCGTGGCATTTGTTGCCTCCGACCTGGAAGAAAAGGCCTGAGTGAAAATATTGAAGTAATTTCCATTGTCGGAGATTTCTTAGAACATAGCCGTATCTACCATTTCCACAACAATGGAAAAACGCGCACCTATTCCGGTAGTGCTGACATGATGGTGCGCAGCTTTGACAAACGATTGGAATCCTTGTTTAAAGTAGAATCCCCATTGTTGGAAAAGCAGTTGATGAATATTCTATCCTACAATTTGAGAGACAATGCCAACTCCTACACCATGCAAGAGGATGGAACTTACGTGGCTAAGGCACCGCTTGAAGGAGAACATAAGTTTAATATTCACGAGGAGTTCTTTAAAGTAGAAGTGAATGAGGTACTTCATGTGAAATTGGTGGAAGAACAACAAGCTGTGACCGTTTCGGAAGAAGAGGGAGGGAGTGGAGTTGGGTAAATTTTCTGTAATGATTTAAAAATGAACAGAATAATTCTGTACATGAACTGCAGAATTAAACTTTTTTATTCTGAATTGGAGTTAATTGGGATGGATTGAATTGGAAAAAATAAAAAAATTCAATTTTTTCTATTGGATTTTGATTTATTCAGAATTGTGGTATTTTTGAATCTATTGTGGTAGTTAAATAATAGTTGGTTTAGTTTTCAAATAAAGGGCAGGAGATTTTCTCCTGCTTTTTTACTTTCTACCTCTTCTATTTTTTCTTTTGGGCTCCACTTAAGCACAAAAAAAAGCCCAAACTTTCGTTTGAGCTTTGGAGTACAGACGGAAGGATTCGAACCCTCAACCCTCGGAGCCGAAATCCGATATTCTATCCAGTTGAACTACGTCTGCGTACTAGTATTATAGCGCGGCTTTAACTCGCTCAGCGGCTTCCTTCAAGGTAATGGCCGAGAATACTTTCAAGCCTGAATCATCAATAATTTTTGCTCCTTCTGCAGCATTAGTTCCCTGAAGACGTACAATGATGGGAACGCGAATATCTCCGATGGATTTGTAAGCCTCTACCACACCATTGGCGATACGGTCGCAACGAACGATACCACCAAACACGTTGATTAGGATTGCTTTTACGTTCGGGTCCTTCAAGATGATTCGGAAGCCTGCCTCAACTGTAGTTGCATTCGCTCCTCCTCCCACATCTAAGAAGTTGGCAGGCTCACCACCAGAAAGTTTGATCATGTCCATGGTGGCCATGGCAAGACCTGCTCCGTTAACCATGCAGCCCACGTTACCATCCAATTTCACATAATTGAGTCCTGACTCACCTGCTTCTACTTCCAAAGGATCTTCTTCAGCCAAGTCTCTCAATTCTGCCAATTTAGGTTGACGGTAAAGTGCGTTATCATCTACGTTCACCTTAGCATCTACTGCCAAAATCTTATCGTCAGACGTTTTTAGCACTGGATTGATTTCAAATTGAGAGGAGTCTGTAGCAACATAGGCCGTATACAACGAGCTAATGAACTTCACCATTTCCTTATGAGCAGTACCGCTCAATCCTAATTTGAAAGCGATTTTTCGTGCTTGGAAGCCTTGCAATCCTACTTTAGGATCGATCCATTCCTTGATAATTTTCTCTGGATGGTGCTCAGCGACTTCCTCGATGTCCATACCCCCTTCGGTAGAAGCCATGATCACATTGGATCCAGTGGCTCTATCCAAAAGGATAGATAGGTAATATTCTTTGGGTTCAGATGCTCCAGGATAATAGACATCCTCAGCGATCAAAACTTTATTTACTTTTTTTCCTTCAGCACCTGTTTGGATAGTGACCAAAGTTCCTCCTAAGATGGCAGCAGCTTTTTCTTTCACATCCTCCAATTTCTTGGCAAGGACAACACCTCTGGATCCAGTTTCTTTCACCTCACCCTTACCTCTACCTCCAGCATGGATCTGTGCTTTAATCACGAACCAAGAAGTGCCTGTTTGTGCATTGAGCTTCACAGCAGCCTCATGTGCTTCTTCTGGGGTGCTGGCTACAATACCCTCTTGAATACGAACTCCGTATCCTTTTAATACCTCTTTAGCCTGATATTCGTGAATATTCATCTGTGGAAATTTTTGCCCGAAGATAAGCGTGTAAAGGCAATATAGCAAACTGGAATCTTTGATTTTTTGGAAAATAGCCTGTTAATTCCTGGATTAGAAGGATTTGTTTTACATTTAAAAAATCAAAATTCGGTAGCATGCTGATTGCCAAAGGAATTCATAAATCATACGGTTCGCTTGAAGTTCTGAAAGGAGTTGATTTGGAAATTTCCAAAGGAGAAATCGTTTCCATTGTAGGTGCTTCAGGGGCTGGTAAAAGTACCCTTCTTCATATTCTTGGGACCTTGGATCGACCTGATCAGGGCGAACTTTCTTTGAATGGGCAAAATTTAAAGGAACTCAAGGGAGATGCTTTGGCGGAGTTTCGAAATGCCCAAATTGGATTTGTGTTTCAGTTTCACAACCTACTACCTGAATTTACCGCATTGGAAAACATTTGTATTCCTGGATTTATTCAAGGCAGGGAAGAAAAAGAATTGAAGAAACGTGCTGAAGAATTGGCTGAGATTCTTGGGGTCCGGCATCGATTGGACCACAAGCCTTCCGAACTTTCTGGAGGTGAGCAACAGCGAGTGGCCGTAGCCCGTGCACTAATCAATAATCCAAGTTTGGTGTTTGCGGATGAACCTAGCGGGAATTTGGATACAAGCAATGCCAGAGCCTTGCATGATTTATTTTTTAAGTTGCGCGATACCTACAATCTTTCCTTTGTATTGGTGACCCACAACGAAGAGTTGGCGGCCATGGCAGACCGAAAAGTGGTCATGAAGGATGGACGAATTGAAGGCGCTATTTCTGCTTGAGTTGCTTAATCATGGCCGTTACATGTGCCTTATTTTCAAATAATCCTTGAAAAACTCCTGCGATTTGGTGATTGCTATCTAACAGGTAAGTTATCCGTGTAGGCATTTTGATCAAAGGAAGTAGCGCGTCGTAGGCTTTACAGACTTTACCTGATTCATCAGCGAGTAGCTCAAAAGGAAGGCGATGTGTCTTTTTAAATTTCTCATGCGTGGCCAGGGAATCTCGGCTGATCCCAAAAACAGGGATGTCTAGGTCACGGAATGCGGCAAATTGATCTCTAAATTCACAGGCTTCAGTAGTGCATCCTGGTGTGAAGTCCTTTGGGTAAAAATAAAGAATGACGGATTTTCCAATCAGGTCTTTGGAAAGGGTGATGCTCCCCAATGTGGTCGCAACAAGCGTGAAATCTGGGGCTGGAGTTCCAATAGCTAGGGCCATACTAATTTTTTAATTAAAACAGTTTTGATTAGCGAAGGTTTTTAAACTACTCCCTTTTGCTAGGTCAAGCTAGGAAGAATCTTTTAGTTTTGTATATCAAATTCCCCACGTAGCACTTTGCCGTTGAAAATCAGCCCCGTACAGTCCATGCTTTTGGCAAGCGTATTTTTTGCGCTGATGAATGTGTCCGTCAAATTTATCCCACATATCCCGGCAATTGAAATTGTATGGTTTCGATCTGTTTTTAGCGCAGTATTTACTGTGTTAGTTTTGCGTCAAAAAGGAATTCCACTATTTGGAACACATAAGCTAAGCTTGGTAGCCAGAGGCATAGTCGGGTCTATCAGTTTAATTTTGTTTTTCTATACCCTCCAACGCATTCCCTTAGCTACTGCAGTGACCCTGCAGTACCTATCTCCCATATTCACCACGATTTTGGGCATTTTTATTTTAAAAGAGAAAGTACGGGCTAGGCAGTTTGTGTATTTTGGATTAGCCTTTGCAGGGGTGTTGCTGATTCAAGGAGTAGATCCACGAGTAGATGGTTTGAGTGCTGCGCTGGGATTGATTTCTGCGCTGGCTTCGGGAGTAGCCTACAACCTGATCCGTAAGTTGAAAGGAATTGAACATCCCATGGTGATCATATTTTATTTCCCCTTGGTGACCTTACCCATTGCCTCTGTGCTGATGTATTTTGAGTGGGTGACTCCCATGGGATGGGATTGGTTGATTTTGTTGTGGATTGGGTTTTGCACCCAAAATGCACAGTACTTTATGACCTTAGCCTATCAGTCTGGCAATGTGTCTCGAATTTCCAGTTTAAGTTATTTGGGAGTAGTCTATGCCTTGATTTTTGGGTTTTTGCTATTTGGTGAAACCTTCCCGATACCTTCTTACGTAGGGATGGTTATGGTATTCGTTGGCATAATTTTGAATTTACGGGTAAAATAGTTTGTAGTTTTGCAGTTCATTATTCTTCCTTTTTGATGAAAATCACCAAAGATCTCTACCAAAGCAACCTGGTCTTGCTGACGGATTTTTACCAACTGACTATGGCCTATGCCTATTGGAAGTCAGGAAAAGGGGAGCAAGAGGCCGTCTTTAACTTGTTTTTTAGGAAGAACCCCTTTGAAGGTGGATTTACGCTTGCAGCAGGGCTGGATTACGTGGTGGACTTCTGTAGAAACCTGCGTTTTGGTGAATCGGAATTGGATTACCTCCGTCAAATGAAGCAGAAGGACGGGACTCCCTTATTTGAGGAGGCATTTTTGTCCTATTTGAAGGACCTTAGATTTACCTGTGATGTGGATGCGGTGGAAGAAGGAACCGTGGTATTTCCCAATGCTCCTTTGGTGCAAGTGAAGGGTACGTTGATTCAATGCCAGTTGCTGGAGACCCCCTTGCTCAATATCATCAATTTTCAGACGCTCATTGCCACCAAGGCTGCGCGTATCAATTTGGCTACCCAAGGAGCACCTGTTTTGGAATTTGGATTGAGACGTGCGCAAGGCATTGATGGGGCGCTTGCTGCAAGTAGGGCTTCCTACATTGGAGGTTGTAGTTCTACCAGCAATGTGATGGCGGGGAAATTATTTGGAATCCCTGTTTCAGGAACCCATGCCCATAGCTGGATTCTTTCTTTTGATTCTGAATTGGAAGCATTTTATGCGTATGCCGAAGCCTTTCCTGACCATTGTGTGTTTTTGGTGGATACGTATGATACACTTACTGGTGTGAAAAATGCCATCCAAGTGGGATTAAGTCTCCGCCAGAAAGGGAAGGAGATGCTAGGTATTCGAATTGATTCGGGTGATTTGGCTTATTTTTCAATTCAAGCGAGACAGCTATTGGACGAGGCCGGTTTTCCAGAGGCCAAGATTTATGCTTCCAATGATTTGGATGAGTACATCATTGCTTCGCTTAAATCTCAAGATGCTGCGATTGATGTATGGGGAGTGGGAACCAAGTTGGTCACTGCCTTCGATCAGCCTGCATTGGGTGCGGTGTATAAACTTTCTGCAGTTAAAAATGCTCTTGGAACCTGGGAGCCCAAGGTGAAAGTGTCCCAACAATCCTTGAAAATAAATATTCCGGGAATCCATAAAGTAAGACGTTACTTCAGTAAAGGGAAGGCTGTAGCGGATATGGTGTATTTGGAAGGTCAGGCCATAGATCCCAAAGGAATCATGATCATAGATCCGAATGATGCGA
>JACCDS010343512.1_pt1 | contig 12565 bp, 10 predicted proteins | sample 7446441 | NCBI WGS metagenome assembly JACCDS01 (sample SAMN15323445, study PRJNA562643) | freshwater metagenome | isolation source: river surface water | place: USA:Blue River Watershed | collected 2017-08-17
CAGGAAAGCCTGAACTGCTGGGTCATTCAGTGAGTTTTTCACCGCACCAGCACCAAAACCTGCCAGTGGGTTCCATGGTGTACAACGAGTCAGCGAGATAGGCGCTGCAGCAGTACCACACTGCACGATACCTTGTGAGTTCAGGAAAGAAGGACCTGTCGCTTTCACGACGTTTGGTACATGGAAGTCACCACGGGCGATTTGCAGCAGGCTGCTTTCGCTGAACAGTGCACCTACGTCCCAGTCGAAATAACGTTCGCCAATTTCAAACGAACCTTCAAATGCGCCAGTTGCCCGTAAGGTGTCCTGGTTGCTGGTTGTAACCCGAGGAACTTCCCAGCCACGGCGAGTGTAGCTGACATCGGCTTTTACCGGGTTAAAATAGCTGTCTTTGCTGATTACTGAGCTGGCAATGTCACCAAACGGAGCAGCTGACTGGAACGGGTAACCCGCTACCTGGCGAGTCGCCGAACGGTTGGTATAGCCGATATCAGTAGTAAATCTTACATCTTCAGCAAGGTTGTAAGTCGAGCTCAGGTACAGAGAGCGAGCACTCAGTGGGCTGACAACATGCATCTGCTGGTTGGCGATACTGGTATCTCGTTGATCCGTCGCTGTTGCGCCTTGTTGTACGTGGAAATCAGCTGGGAAGGATGCAGCTGCGCCTGGACGATTTGCCACCCACCACTGACCATTGTGGAAGAAACGACCAAACTGACCTACAGGTGTGGTGTTGTTCGCGTCTGTCAGATCACGGTCAGGACGGCTTAATGCAGAGAAGTAACGGTCTTTTGCCCATACTTCGTCTTCGTCACGCCACTCAGCACCAAAAGTAATTGAACCTTTAGAACCAGCAACACCACCAACCAGACTCATATTGGTCTTGGCGCCGTCGCCTTCGTCGTATTCACCGGTGTACGCGGTTACTTCCAGGCCTTCATAATCTTTACGGGTAATGATGTTGACCACACCGGCCATTGCATCAGAACCGTAAATGGTAGAAGCACCATCTTTCAGTACGTCGACACGCTCAACCATCGACATCGGGATGGCTGATAAGTCTTGTAAACCGTCAGTGGTAATACCTAAACGCTTACCGTTGACCAGCACCAGCGTACGGGCAGCACCCAGGTTACGCAGGTTAGCGTAGTTACCACCGACACCTTCACCAGAGCTCAGTACTGAAGAGCGGCTGATTGGAGGCGCACCAGTGCTTGACATGTTTTGCAGAATGTCAGTCACAGAGGTGAAACCCTGAGTTGCGATATCCGCACGGCTCAGAGTGAAAACTGGCTGTGCCGTTTCCAAATCTGTCTGACGAATGCGCGAACCAGTGACATCAATACGCTCAACTTTAGCAGCCTCTTCTTTTTTGGCTTGCTCCTGAGCGAACGCAGCACCGCTGAAGGCAGCAGTCGAAGCTGCTCCAACCACCAGTGCCAGACGAACCGCGTGGGTAACTTTGGTATTAATAAACATTTATTTATCTCCCTGGACCACTTAAAAAAGTGATTCTCATTGTAAAGTTAATACAGGCGTATTAACGTAAAGTATCGTTTCAGCAGCAATACTTTGAAATAAATATCGGATTTTTTTTAGAGGGTCAATGCTTTTCATCGGAACTTACGCTGATCAGAGTTGTCATTGCGACGAACTGACCAGAAAAATGGCAAGAAACTGATACAGCATTAACCAACAAAAACAAAAACTTAGCGCTTAACACTCCGTATTTTCCTCGTTACACGCCGTTTATCGCAAAGCTTCCACAAAAACGCCTGTTGTCTCCCCCACAAGTTTTGTCGTTGCCACACCGGAAATCACCGTTTAGACTGCCAGCACTGTAATTTTATACAGAGCCTCATATGCTGAGCGATACTCTGAAGCAACAAATCCGCACTGTCCATCAACACATTAAAAGTCAGTTGGACGGCTACCAGCCAAGGCCAGGTCAGAACCGGCTGATTGCCGAGATGGCGAACATCCTGGCGGGCAGCTACCACAGTTACGACCGGATAGGGTTGATAGAAGCGGGGACCGGTACCGGCAAATCTCTGGCTTATTTGATGGCTGCAATACCACTGGCACTGGCGCAGAAAAAAACGCTGGTGATTTCGACGGCAACTGTCGCCCTACAGGAGCAACTGGTAGGTAAAGATTTGCCATTTTTTTTAAAGCACAGCGGCCTGCAGTTCGAATTCAGTCTGGTCAAAGGCCGCCAGCGCTACGCCTGTATCCAGCGACTGGCACAACAAATTCAGCAACCCGAACTGTTTCAGGCGGCGCAAAACAGCCAGTTTGAGTCTTTGTTTGAGCAATGGAAGACACGCAAATGGCTGGGCGATCGCGACTCACTGCCACAACCTTTGCCGGAACCGGGCTGGCAACTGTTGCAAGCAGATGCATTCCACTGCCCGCGTCAGCACGCCGCGCACCGTAATTGCCCTTTCCATCTGGCACGGGCTGAGATTGAAGACAGCCAGGTGCTGGTGGTCAATCATGCCCTGTTGCTGGCCGACCTTGACAGTGGCAGCTCGGTATTGCCACCACCGGAAGAGTGCATTTATGTGCTGGACGAAGCCCATCATCTGGCAGACATCGGCCGGGAGCATTTTTCTGCCAAAGCCTCGCTCAGCAGCGACGCCCGTGTTTGGCAGGAAAAAATACAAAAAATCAGAACCCAACTGGACAAGCTGCTGCCGCAACACGCGGCAATCAGTGAGTTGTTAAAACTGGCCGACTATCAAAGTGAGTTTTTCAGTCTGTACCAACCGATCCAACGCCAAATACCAGCGTTATTTGAGACCAAACAACAAGATGATCACTTGCGCTTTGCCGACGCCGTGTTGCCTGAATTACTCGCCAGGCAAGCGGAACCACTGGCCGCCTGCAGCCAGAAAATAGTGGTCAGTATCGACAAATTGTTTCAGTTGCTGCTGGAAGCAAGTAACGAAGGCAAACTCAAATCCGGTCAGCTCAGTCAGCTGCAACAGGAGCTGAGCCAGCTGCAGCAAAAATTCAGTGCCCAGCAAGGCTTATGGGCCGCCTGGCAGCAACATCAGCAGCATGTTTCACAGGCACGCTGGCTTGAGGCTGATGGCACGCAGCTGTATGGCCATGCCTGTCCTTTATCCGTCAGTTTCCAGCTGGAAGATTTATTGTTCAGCCAGGCCCATGCCGTACTGCTCTGCTCTGCCACTCTGAAAACGCTGGGCAGCTTTGATTACGCCTGCCGGGAGCTGGGGCTGACGGAGCATCCGGGCCTGCAGAAAATAGAAGTCGAATCTCCTTTTGCGTATCGTGAGCGCGCCGTCATCCATATTCCCCGCTTGCAGACTGAGCCTACCGCAGATGATTTTACCGAAGAGCTGTGCCGTCGCCTGCCTGAATTTTTGCAGCCAGAGCAAGGCAATCTGGTGCTGTTCGCCTCTTACTGGCAAATGGAACAGGTGGCAGAAGCGCTCCGAAAACAAGGTTTCAGCATACTGGTGCAGGGCGAAGCCAGCCGTCAGGCCTTACTCGACCTGCACAAAAGCAAAATCGGCGGCGGTCAGGGCAGTATTCTGTTTGGCACCCAAAGCTTCTCCGAAGGGTTGGATTTGCCCGGCAAGTTGCTGACCAATCTGGTGATCACCAAACTGCCGTTTGCGGTGCCGACATCGCCGTTTGAAGAAGCCATGGCAGAAGCTGTGACCAAAAGAGGCGGCAATCCATTTTTAAGTCTGACAGTGCCTGCCACCGCACGCAAACTGGTACAGGCCTGTGGTAGACTGCTGCGTCAGGAACAAGACTCAGGCCGGATCGTAATTCTGGACCGGCGTCTGGTCACCAAACCTTATGGCAGCGCCATGCTCAATGCACTGCCCCCCTTTTTGCGCCAAATAGATTAAATCATGGAATTTTTACTCGACCCTACCACCTTGTTTTTATTGTGCCTGGTGGCTTTTTTCGCCGGTTTCATTGATGCCATTGCCGGTGGTGGTGGTTTATTAACGGTGCCCGCGCTGCTAACCGCAGGACTACCGCCTCATCTGGTGTTGGGGACCAACAAACTGGCGGCTACTTTCGGCTCGCTGACTGCCTCTTACACTTACTACCGGAAGAAGCTGTTTGACCCGCTGTTCTGGCGCCATGCTTTGCTGGCCACTGCCGTCGGCGCGTTCATCGGCGTGCTGGTGGTTGACAATATCAGCAAAGAAAAACTGGAAACGGTGCTGCCGGTCGTGATCCTGCTGGCCGCGCTGTACAGCTTATTCGCCAAGTTACCGCAGGATGACCAGCACATGTTGCCACAGGCCAGTCGCCGTAATCGCTGGACACAGCGTCTGCAAGGCCTGACCTTAGGTTTCTATGATGGGATAGCCGGCCCCGGCACGGGTTCGTTCTGGATGGTGTCCAGCATGGCCCTTTATAAAATCAATCTGCTGCTGACCAGCGGCCTGGCCCGCACCATGAATTTTGTCTCCAACGGCGTGGCACTGGTAACTTTTGGCGTCCTTGGCCATTTGCATTACCAACTGGGTATTGCGATGGGCTTGTGTCTGATGGCCGGTTCTTATCTGGGCGCGCATACTGCCATTCGGTACGGCAGTAAACTGATTAAACCGCTGTTTATCCTGATGGTGATGGCCATCGCCGGCCGGCTGCTATATCAGCAATGGAGCCAGGCATGAGCTCGTTGCCGCTGTTGCAGCAACTGGAACAGCAGTTACTGGCGCTGGCCGCCCGTGCAGGTAAGCTCGATCAGCAAATGCCTGAGTGGCAACAACGCGACTATTTTTCCAGCGTCCATTTCCAGACCCATTCGCCTCACCTGCTCGATTATGTGCAGGAAAGCATGCAGCTGTGCCAACGGCTGAAACAAAGCCTGCAGCAAGACAGCAGCTTCGCCAGTCAGTTGCTGTCAGAGCGGCTGGCGCAGCAGGTCGATACTCTGATGCGCGCTTTTGACAGCAGTGAGGTGCGCCGCAAAGAGCAGTCGCCCAGGCGCAAAAGCAAAGCAAAAACCGCCGCAGCACCGGCTGGCCGTCAACAAGCGGGCGCTTTGCTGAGATCTTTAGGCGGTACCGCGCAGGCCATGTATCAGCAGCTGGCCGAATATCATGGTTTTGAACGCCGGCTGCAGGACATGGTGCAGCAAGCCGCCGCCTCGCAGCAGCCGACAGATGTCCAGCTGGCACTGCACGCCCGGCTCGGCCGCTGTCGCAAAGCCATCAGCGCGCTGGAAGCCGAAATTCAGTGGTTTGAACAACGCGGGCGTCGTGAGGGATGAAAAGTTCCGGCGGTTTTAGCGGTATTCCGCTTATTTACCATCCGTGCTACAGCGCGCTGCAACTGCCTGAGCGCCATCGTTACCCGATCGGCAAATACCGCGCACTTTATCAGCGCTTATTGGCACTCGGTGTGCCGGCCAGCCAGTTTGTCACCGACTCCACTCCGGTCGGCCCCGAACTATTACAAACCGTGCATGAGGCTGCTTATGTACAGGCACTACTGAGCGGACAACTCGACAGCAAAGCGATGCGCCGTATTGGCTTTCCCTGGTCGGAGTTTTTAGTCCATCGCAGCCGCCAATCCAGTGGCGGCACCCTTCATACTGTTGAGCTGGCACTTCGCCATGGCGCGGCGCTGCATTTAAGTGGCGGCTACCATCATGCTTTTGCCGGCGAAGGCAGTGGTTTTTGTTTGTTTAACGACCTGGCGATTGCCGCCAAAGCCGCTTTGCAACAAGTCGACAAAGTGCTGATTTTTGATTGCGATGTGCATCAGGGCGATGGCACTGCGCTGCTGTTTGCCGATGAGCCGCGTGTTGTGACCGCCTCTATCCACGGCGACAAAAATTTTCCGGCGCGCAAGCAACAATCCGACTGGGACATCGGCCTGCCGACGCACTGTACCGACGAGCCTTATCTTGCGGCGGTGACCGAATCGCTCGACTATCTGTTACAGCTGCACAGGCCCGATTTAGTGATTTACGATGCCGGTGTGGATATCCATCAGGACGACGATCTTGGCCTGCTCAATATTTCGACGGCCGGCGTGTATCAGCGCGACCTGGCGGTGCTGTCACGCTGTAAGTCTGCAGGCATCGCCGTGGCCGCCGTAATTGGCGGTGGTTATCAGCGCGACCTTGAAAAACTGACCGAGGTGCACCTTCAGCTGTTTCGCGCAGCCGCAGCATTGTATCAGCTGCCAGGACTGAGCCCCCCGGCAGCAGCTTCACTGGATCATGTCCGCCAGGCTTATTGCCCGGAGAAATAAAAACCAAGCGAACGACGCACCTGAGCCGGCAACTGCGGCAGGCTGGCTTTGGGTAACAGGAAGGTCGCCATATGGAATAAATCGGTAAAGATGCGGTTTTTTTCAGTGGTTCTTTTCAGATAATCATGGCCACTGGAGCCACCGGTGCCAATCTTAGTCCCCAGCATCCGCTGCACCATCATGGCGTGTTTGTAACGCCAGATCGTCAGATTTTCGTCAATTTCCGTCAGACAGGTCAGCACCTGAAACGGCAGGTTAAATACCGGTTCTTCCTGATACAACGAAATAAATAACGCCGCCAGCATTGCCCGCTGGCTTAAGCGGAAACTGCCCTGCTGCTGCAAACCGGCATAACGCTCTGCATCCAGCAACGCAGTGAATTTTTCGCGCGTTTTTTCAATTTCAGCCAGCTGCAGCGCTTTTTCATGGGCAGCCAGTGCCTCGATACTGTTAACGGTCGCTTCGTCTTCGTCGAGCATCTGCGCGGTCGCTTGCTGATACATCTGCCAAAAACTGAAGTCACCAAACTGCAGGAACGGCATCCGTTCCAGCCAGGCTTCAATGCGTTCAAACAACGACGGCAGTTGCTCCAGACTCTGCAGAAATTCACGGTCTTTGTCGTTCAGCCGGCTGTAAAACGAGTTTTTATCAAAGTCGATACGAAATTCGCTTTTGAGACCTAAACCGATTTCAAGCATCTTAAATTGCACCGACTGAAAACCCGACGCCGGCACCAGATAATCGCGAAACGACATAAAGTCCTGCGGCGTCATCGTCTCCATCACGGCAATTTGCTGATTGAGTAACTGCTGGATGCTGATCACACGTTTGAGCTTGTGCACTACACCGGTCAGTTGCTGATCCAGCACCACAGGTTCAGCAAAAATAGTTTGCACCGCTTTGAGTTCATGCAGAATTTGTTTAAACCACAGTTCGTACACCTGATGCACGATGATAAACAAGGTCTCGTCGTGCGCTTCATTGCCGTATTTGGCGCTTTGCGGTGCCTGCGCCGACATGATTTTGTCCAGCTGCAGGTATTCGCCGTAGTAACAGGGAGTGATGTTCTTTTGCATGATTGGGATCCGAATATAAGACGCGCCAGTCTAGCGCGTCCGCCAGATGCTGTCAGCCAGGTCGGTCCGGTAGCGTTTTTTGCTGCTTGTGGTTATGCTGGAGACCTGTGGCACCCGCGGCCGGTGCACCGTCAACCCGAGGAAAGCATTGATGAAATTACATGACGATATCCACAACTATTACGAAAAACTGATGCTGGACCATCTGCGCGAACTGGGGCTGGACCAACAGTACGATACCGAGTTTCTGGCTGATCTGTGCTGTATCGTGCTCAATCAGCTGCCTTGCAAATATATTCGTTATGAAGTCGATATGGCATTTTACCTGCCCCAAACCGAGCGTTTTGAAATGGTTACCAAAGTGCGGGAAGCCGTCGCCAAAGCCCGTGCCTTTATGGAAGGACCGGACAACAAAAAAGGCGAGCTGTGAGCCAGGCTGCTGCCAACAGGGTCGCGCTCGAACAAGCGCCGCCGGCTGTACAGCTGGCGGTTGATTTGATTCTGCTGCTCGAACAAAACCAGCTGCCACCTGCGCTGGTGCTGGATGCGTTATCCATAGTTCAACGGGATTTTCAGCAAAAATTGTCGCAACAAAACGCGAGGACATCTTCTGCTGACTAAAGCATGGCTTTCACAGATTTGGCTGACTGAACGTAAAGAGAGATGTGTACAGAATTTGGGTGGCGGCCTTACCAGCCACATCCCGGCACATAGATCATCCGCTGCGGCTGCTTCCTTCCGGACCTGACCGGGTTCACGAACTACTATTGCGGGAGGACCAATAAGGCCACCATAGTGTCACCGGCGAGCGCCAGTGATCAGTGCGGCGGCATTATTCCTCAAAGCGCTGGCCGGCGCAACCGCTAAAAAGCCAAATCCAGGCCTCAATCAGAAATTCTGCGGGTACTTTGGGTGCATCTGCTGAAAAAATGCGCGCATTTGCGGATAGTCATCAGCAAAACTGTCACCTGGCTGCAGTAAGGGCCCAAACACCAGCTGCTTACTGGCAAAGTCCAGCCCAATCAACTGGATAGGTACATTCGCCTGCTTGGCTATCTGCCAGAAACCGGATTTCCACTGACCGACTTTTTTGCGGGTGCCTTCCGGCGCAATGCCGAGCACCAATTGGTCCTGGCAGGCAAACTGTTGCACCAGTTGCCCGACAATGCCGTGTGTATGACTGCGCTCGACCGGAATGCCGCCAAAACGCAGTAAGAAGTTCTGCAGCGGCCAGACAAAAATACTGTGCTTGCCCAAAAAAGAAATTTTGACGCCAAGCGCCAGACTCGCGGCCATCGCGACGACAAAATCCCAGTTTGAAGTATGTGGCGCCACAGCCACCACCAGCTTCGGCAAATCCGGCAACTGCCCTTGCAGTTGCCAGCCAAGTTTACGGAACAACCAGCTGCCGAATCTTTGGGCTCTGGCGCTCTGATGACGTGGCAACCGCGCGCCCAGCGGTGGCAGCTGCGTGATGCGCCTGTCTGTCATGGTTTTTTCAGCAAGGGCTGATAGCGCACCAGCAAGACTTTCAGACGTTGCTGGTTATTCAGGCCCAACCGCACCATCTGCTTTTGCGCCAGCCCCAGCCGCTCCACTTCACTGTCTGCAAAAGCGTAATGCACCGACGGCAGTGTTAAATCCGGCTCATCACTGATCTCAGGCGCTGCCAGCAACACTTTTATGGCTTGTTGCAGGCGGTCATCGAACTGAGCATCGCCATAGCCAAGCTCCTGATAAGCCTGCTGGATCAGCGGATAGAACTGTTGGTACAACGCAGCAACCTGCTCCGCCGGCACACTTTCCAGCAGATCCAGATAAGGCCGATAGCGGGAGTAGTTTTTCTTATCCAGTTGGTAACCCTGCCCTTTGGCACGGGCGGTAAAATCCTGGCTGAGCCCTTTAAACAGCGCCTGCTCAGCAATCAGCCGGCCCTGCGCAATATTGTCGACCTGTACCACAAACCGGCGGATCATTTCCTCCGTGATAAACAAAGACGCCAGGCCCGGTTTCCATTTGAGCCCCAAAAAGGCGCTGCGAACCACGTCGTCAGACGCATCCAACGCCGGCAGGCTCACCGCTGGCGCGACTTCAGTTTCGGCGCCCAGATCGGTGCCGGCGTCAGCGGCCGCATCAGCAATACTGTCCTGGGTCGGGGCTTCAGCCAGTACGTCACCCGGAGTGGGAGCCTTTTCAACCGGTGCCGGCGGCACCGGCGCTGGCGTTTCGACGATGGCTGGCGGCGTCGGTGCCGCGGGTTTTAACAAATACCAGGCGCCAACGCCTATCAACGCCAGGATGATGACGGGTGCAATCCAACCGCCGCGTTTTTCTGAAGTGGTCATCTGTGATACTCCTGTGAGGCCCGGTGAGACAGCCTGCGGGCTTAGCTGTTACTTTAGCGCAGACTTTGACTGAAAGCATTTGAAAAAATTCAGATTTTTTGCCGTGCTCGCTGATTTTTGATTGCACTTACCAGGGCTTTGCGCAATAGTGAACTGATTCATAAAGTGTTGATGTGCCCGATGACTAATGCCCGTCCTGCTCATAAAACTGCCTTGCTGTTAACCGGTGGCGGCGCCCGGGCTGCGTATCAGGTGGGCGTCCTGAAAGCTATCGCCCAGCAGTATCCGCGCAACAGCAAAATCCCTTTTCAGATCATTTGCGGCACCTCAGCCGGCGCTATCAATGGCACCGCTATCGCTTGCTACGCCAGCTGCTTTCAGCTTGGTGTGAAAAAACTGGAATGGGTCTGGAAGAATTTTCATACCAGTCAGGTTTATTATTCCGATTACCCGCGCGCCACCTGGCACCTGGTTCGGGGGTTTCTCAGTGCTTTTCAGGCTGATTACGCCAATCACAAACCCGTCTCGATGCTCGATAACAAACCGCTGAAACTGCTGCTCAATGAGATGCTGGATTTAAAAAGGCTGGATCGCAACATCATGGGCGGCTATCTCGACAGTGTGTCTGTCACGGCCAGCTGTTATAACAGCGGTGACTCTATTACGTTCTTCCAGAGTCAGCATGCTCATGAATGGCAAAGGTCCAGACGGCGTGGCCAGCGCACTTTATTGGGCATTCACCACTTGATGGCGTCAGCCGCTATTCCGCTGGTGATGCCGTCTGTGCGCATCAACCAGCAGTATTATGGCGACGGTTCGGTCAACCAGCTGGCACCGCTGAGTGCGCCTATTCACCTGGGCGCCGACCGCATCCTGATCATCGGGCTTGAACAGCCACGCCGGCGTGAACATCTGGAGCGTATGCCCCATCATCCAAACATGTCGACTATCGCCGGTCATCTGCTGGACAGCATTTTTTCAGACACGCTCAATGCCGATTTGGAGCGGATGCAGCGGGTCAATAAAACTATCGATACTTTGCAGCAGCATCAAATCGACACCGAACTCAAACCCATCCATAGCTATCTGCTCAATCCGTCCACCAACTTTAACCAACTGGCCAGCGAACATTTTCTGGCACTGCCGATGGCCGTGCGCACGCTGCTGCGCACTATCGGCATCAAACAACACTCAGATTCGAGCCTCGCCAGTTATCTGCTGTTTGAAAAAAGCTTTACCCGCAAGCTGATTGACTTGGGTTATCAGGAGGCGATGGCGCAAATGGACGCTTTATTGGCATTTTTGCAGCCAGATGGCCATGACGATGGCAAAAGCCTGCCGCCAAAAAGCTGACGTATCTGGTATTTTAATTCTCAAAACCTTTCATCAACAATCACTTAAGTTGCAGTGGCACAGAATCTGCTATAGCCGGATAATATCCGCATCAGGAGTCACTGATGGAAATGTTCAGCTTTTCTGAAATGTCACTGCAACATGTACCAAGCTACGCCGGCATCACCACGGAACCGGCCTGGGCTGCAGCCAGCCACCACGCAGGCAGCGCGCTGCCAGAACAACTGCAAACTACGCTGGATTTAGCCCAGCAGTTGCAGATGTTCTCAATGGCCGCCGGCAAAATACTGCCGCTTCGTTCATTGCAATTATTGACGGCTGTGGGTGAATTCACCGCTGCGGGCTCGTCGACGGCCGAATGTGAGTATCGCAGCATGCTGGTGCTCAATGAACAGTGTCTGGCCGAACTGATTTACAGCAGTGGCCGCCCGGTCAGCCCCATTCAGCAGCGTCGCCTGCTGGAACTGGAACGTCAGTGGCTATTTCCGCTGCGCAATGCGTTGATTGTCACCCGTTTGCAGCAGCTGGCCCTGCGCGATACGCTGACCGGCCTTGGCAATCGCCGTTATTTTGACGACGCTATTCATAAAACGCTGCAGCTGTCTGACCGTAAACAACAGCCGGCTGTGCTGATCCTGCTGGATTTGGATAACTTTAAACAAGTCAATGATTTATACGGGCACCATGTCGGTGACGAAGTGTTATTGGCCGTCGCGGATGCGATGCGTAACACCCTGCGGGCCAGCGACAATCTGTTTCGCTTCGGCGGTGATGAATTTGCCGTGCTGCTCAGTGCCGAAGATGCACAAAGCGCCGAGCTGGTGGCGCACCGGCTGGTCAAAGCTATCAGCCAGCATCATATTTGTCAGAAGTTTGCAGTGTCAGCCAGTGCCGGTCTTGCCGCCCATTTGCAGGATGAAAGCACGCAGACCATGTTTGCCCGTGCCGATGCGGCACTGTATGAGGCCAAACAAAGCGGCAAGAATGCAGTCCGGGTGGCAGCACTGGTTCAACAACCGCGGGCTATTGCGACGGCCTGAAACACAAATTACGCACATCAATTGGCTTGCGACTGCCAGTGCAGCCAGCTTTTGGCTGCCGCTGCGCTGATGTCACTGGCATAACCTAATACGGCCAACACCTGTTCCTGGTTTGGCTGCCCGGCGATGGTGAACGGCAGGATGCCACGTCGCCAGGGTGGCACCTTCCACTGTTTGCACCAGTCTTTCAACGCTTTGCTGTGCTGACTGCCGGCTGGTTTAAAACGCCGGTTCAGCCGGCCAAAATCCAGCCAGATATCTTCACTGCCTGCAATGCTCAGCGGCAGGCTCTGCCAGTTCGCTGCCGGCGGCACCGCGTCGGCTGACCAGAACAACTGCCAGCCAAGCTCCGCGTGGCGGACATGGCGGTTAAACGGCAGATAAACACGCGACGGCTGGCACTGCAACTGGCGCTGCTCAGCCGCATCCAGCAGATATAACTCACCGGCAAAACGGCGCAGTTGCCAGTCCCCCCATTGCAATTGAGGCTGGG
>JACCDS010546580.1_pt1 | contig 12563 bp, 13 predicted proteins | sample 7446441 | NCBI WGS metagenome assembly JACCDS01 (sample SAMN15323445, study PRJNA562643) | freshwater metagenome | isolation source: river surface water | place: USA:Blue River Watershed | collected 2017-08-17
CAAGCAGATCCGTGTGCAGATCGAGGAAGCGACTTCGGATTACGACCGCGAGAAGCTGCAGGAGCGTGTTGCCAAGCTGGCTGGCGGTGTGGCCGTGATCAAGGTCGGTGCTGCGACCGAAGTCGAAATGAAAGAAAAGAAGGCACGTGTCGAAGACGCACTGCACGCAACCCGCGCAGCCGTTGAAGAAGGCATCGTCGCCGGCGGTGGCGTCGCGCTGCTGCGCGCACGTTCGAACCTGACCCTGAAGGGCGATAACCCCGATCAGGACGCCGGCATCAAGATCGTGCTGCGTGCGATCGAAGAGCCGCTGCGCATGATCGTTACCAACGCCGGCGAAGAGGCATCGGTCGTCGTGAACAAGGTCCTCGAGGGCAAGGGTAACTTCGGCTACAACGCGGCCAACGGCACCTATGGCGACATGGTTGAGATGGGTGTGCTGGATCCGGCCAAGGTCACGCGTTCGGCTCTGCAAAATGCAGCGTCGATTGCCGGCCTGATGCTGACCACCGACTGCATGGTGTCCGAACTGGTTGAAGACAAGCCGGCTGGCGGCGGTATGGGTGGCATGGGCGGTATGGGTGGCATGGGTGGCATGGACGGCATGATGTAATCGTCCGCACCCGCTGACTGCAGTACGAAGAAACCCGCAGCGATGCGGGTTTCTTCATTCCTGGATGTGATGTGACTAGCCTGCAGCACTGCAGGCTTTTTTTATCTTTGTTCGCTTGATGACCATCAACGCATAGCGTCCTCCGAACGCAATGTCTGCTGACCGGCTGGCACTAAGTCAACCCGAGCCTAAATCCGATAGACGCTCGATGGTTCAGTGACCGACGGAGAAGACACCATGCTAAATAAAATTTCGAGGATGACCGCCCTGCAGCAGACAGCGATACCACGACGCGCGATCCCTTCACACAGCAGTCTGGAGCAGTTGCAGCAAACCTTGAAAAAAGCAGGCGAAACGTCGAACCCACTGCCGATGCTGCAGCAGGTGCGCGTGTCTCCGCTGTTCAACGACGTGCTGCAGATGGTCGAAGCGGCACGCGAGGCCGCCCGTGGGCACGAGCATGCTCATCTCGACCCGGACGCGCGACTGGCGGCCGCGGGGTATGCGATCTGCCATGCGGTCGGTGCTGTCACCGACATGGCCGAGCACTATGAATTGACACTGAGCCCTCGCCGGCGCAGCGGCAAGCCGGGTGATGCCGCGCAGGCAGACGCCAATGAACGTGCGTTCATGGAGCAGATCAAGCCTAAGCATGTCGAGAAGCTCAGGCATGAATTCAGCCGCTCATGGGAATTCAACGACACGACCCGGCAAGCGGCCATCCTGTCAGCCATCACCCCTGAGGTGGCAGCGCACTTCGGCCTGATTTCCACCAGCGCACATGACGAACAGGCCCGCGTGTGGGGACCCATCGCGCCGGACAGGCTGTTGCACGACGCGGAACTGCTGGCGCTGCTGGATTATGTTCATTCGCAGACAGGAACGTTCAATGCCGTCAACGGCTCCGCCCTGGTGACTGCGTATTACGGCGACAAGCTGCTGGCCGGCGTCACCCAAGTGTTTTCAACGGCGCTCAATGGCGCGATTTTCAAACTCAGCAAACATCCCTATTTCGGGAAAACGAATATCACGACGTACAAAGGCGTAAACCTGACAAGCCACTCCGGACCTTTTCGGCAGGCCATGCTGGAAGCGGCGGTCGGCACGCGCAAGCTGATCGTGTTCCCCCAAGTGCTGTCGGCAACCAGCGATCCCCTGCGCAGTTATGCAGTGACGAAGCATCACGAAGGGTATTTTCTCGAATGCGAAATCGTGATGCCTCACGGCTTTGACGCCGACCCCTTCCATGACATCAGTACGATGGGCGAGATGGAGATACTGGGTCCGGCCGGGCAAAAATTCATCGTCGCAGCGAAGCGGGAAGTGACGATCCCCAATCCGGAAACCGGCGGGTCTTCGGTCATCGAGCGGTTTGTGCTCGACCCCGCTGTCGACAAGCCCGGTTCGTAAACCGGGCGAGACCACCTGCCATCGCGTTCAGGGCTGCCAGGCGGGTTTACGCCTCTCGATGAAAGCCTGCACGCCCTCGAGCGCCGCCTCGTCCATCATGTTGCACGCCATGGTTTCACCCGCCAGCTGGTAGGCAGCAGCGATGCCCATCTCGACCTGCCGGTAGAACATCTGCTTGCCCATCGCGATCGCGACGGCCGGCTTGGCGAGGATGCTGGCGGTCAGCTTCGCCACCTCGGCGTCGAGCTCGTCCTGGGACACGACCCGGTTAACGAGGCCGCGCTCGCGCGCCGTCTGCGCATCGATGAATTCGCCGGTCAGCAGCATCTCCATCGCCTGCTTGCGCGGCAGGTTGCGCACCAGTCCGACCGACGGCGTCGAACAGAACAATCCATAGTTCACGCCGGACACAGCAAAGCGCGCGTCGGATGCCGCCACCGCAAGATCGCACATCGACACCAGCTGGCAGCCTGCTGCCGTAGCGATGCCCTGCACACGCGCAATCACCGGTTGCGGCATTTGCTGGATCGACAGCATCAGCTTGCTGCACTGGGCAAACAGCGTTTTGTAATAATCGGCCGACGGGGATGCGCGCATCTGCTTGAGGTCGTGGCCCGCGCAGAACGCTTTGCCATGGGCGGCCAGCACGACCACGCGGACTGACGGATCGGCGGCAATGGTGTCGATGGCGGCCTGCAGCGCCGCCATCATCTCTTCCGACAGCGGATTGAAGCGCTCACCGCGATTCAGCGTCAGCGTCGTAACGCCGCCGCTGTCCGTACGCAGCACATAGGGGGTATCAAGCGATGGGGAAGCCAGTGTCATGATGTCTCCTCGGGAATGTCATTGTTCTTCGTCTTCTTCGTCCTGCGGCTCGCCAAGCATCGGCGGCGGCACGTAGCTGGCCAGCAGCTCGACCCGGCTTTGCGGTGTTTCCAGGCTGATGCGCCCAAGCGCACCGCTGCGGTAATCCTGCAGCAGCGTGTGTGCGGCTTTCTCGACATCGAATTCGCCGCCCCTGAGCCGAAAGCCGCGCCGCGCTGCAATCGCCTCGACCACACCGATGCCGTCCATTCCCTCCGGACGAATGCCGTAACGCGCCGCCAGCAGCTGAGGATAACGCTGCAGCAAGACCCCGGCAAGGAAGGCTGACACCTCTTCCTCGATAATGGCGTTGACGCCAATCGCATGGCTGGCCGCGAGCATCAGGCCGTCGGTCGGATGCTCGATCTTGGGCCACATCAGCCCCGGCGTATCAATCAGCACGATGTTGTCGCCGAGAAAAAGCCGCTGCTGCATCTTCGTCACCGCCGGTTCATCGCCGACTTTTGCGACGAGCTTCTTCAGTAGCGCATTCATCAGCGTGGACTTGCCGACATTCGGTATACCCATGATCATCAGGCGCAAGGGCTTCAGCGCTGTGCCACGATGCGGCGCAATTTTCAGGCAAAGCCCGGGAATCTTCGCGACCTCGGACGGCTTGCGGCAGGACAGCGCCACCGCATGCACCTGCGCCTGTGCGCCATAGTGCGCGAGCCACGCCCGGGTGGCGGCCGGGTCGGCCAGATCACTCTTGTTCAGGATCTTCAGGCAGGGTCGTTGCCGCGCGCGCCGCAACGTTTCAATCATCGGGTTGCTGCTGGCCTGAGGGATGCGGGCGTCCAGCACCTCGATTACCAGGTCGACCTTCTCCATCGACTCCGCGGCCTTCTTGCGCGCGGCGTTCATGTGACCGGGGAACCATTGAATGGACATGAGGAAAATGAATGGCGCTGATAACGGCGTATTGTACATGCGCGCCGATGGCGCACCGGCGCCGGCTGTCAATCCAGCCCGGCCAGTACTTTCAGGTGGGCGACCACGCTGCGACCAAGCGCGGACAAGGCATATCCGCCTTCGAGGCAGCTGACGATGCGCCCGCTCGCATGCCGCTGCGCGACCTCGACTACTTGCCGCGTGATCCATGCATAGTCGGCTTCGACCAGACCCATCGCCGCGATGTCGTCCTCGCGATGCGCATCGAAGCCGGCAGAGATGAAGATCAGTTCGGGCCGGTGCGCCTCCAGTGCGGGCAGCCAATGCCGGCGCACCAGCTCCCGTACCGTATCGCCGCGCGTGTAGGCGGGCACAGGGATGTTCACCAGGTTTAGCGGAGCACTACCCGGCGGGTGGACACCGGTGTACGGATAGAGCGGATGCTGGAAAAAACTGACCATCAGTACCCGTGGGTCGCCGGAAAAGGCGTCCTCGGTACCATTGCCATGATGGACGTCGAAATCGACGATCGCCACGCGCTGAAGTCCATGCACCTGCATCGCGTGCGCGGCTGCAATCGCGACATTATTGAACAGGCAAAAACCCATCGGGGTATGGGGCGTCGCGTGATGGCCCGGCGGGCGGATCGCACAGAACGCGTTGCCGACGTCACCAGTCACGACGGCATCGGTCGCTGCAATTGCGGCCCCGGCCGCCCGCAGCGCAGCCTGCCAGCTGTGTTCATTGAGCAAGGTGTCGGCGTCAAGCGGATGGTACCCGCCTGCTGGCGGCAGCTGGTCACGCACCATGGCGATCGCCGCTTCGGTATGCACACGCGCCAGCGCGTCGACCGGTGCCAACGGAGCCTCACGATGCTCGATCAGGTTCGCCAGACCGCTGGCAATCAGCTGATCCTCAATCGCCTGCAGCCGTGCCGGACTCTCGGGATGCCAGTCGCCCATGTCATGGCGCATGCAGTCCGGATGGGAAAAAATTACCGTGCTCATCACAGCTATTATGCATCAGCGATGCATGCTCTATACTTGGACAAGCATGCCGGCAAGCGCGCATGCGACCTCCCACTTTGCCATTGATGAAGACCCTCCCTTTCCTGGTCGCGCTGGCGACCTTACCAGCCTCATTGTTTCTCCATTCTTCCCCCGCCGGTGCGGGCCAGTCCACACAGGCGAGCGGCACAGCTGCGAAGAAAGGAGCGATGGCGAAGGGACATGCAGCCAAGAGAAACCCGCAAACCGCTGCCGCTGACGCCGATACCGCCGAGTTCATCAATTTCCTGCAATGGCGGGCCGTGGTGGATTTCATCGATGAGGTCAGCACCGCGCACGGTTTCGATCGCGAAGAACTGGAATCGTTATTCAGACGCGCACAGTATCTCGATAGTGTCGTCCGGCTGATCAACCCGCCACCGGTTGGCAAGGCGAAGAACTGGACGGCCTATCGCGACCGTTTCGTCGAGCCGCGCCGCGTGAAGGCCGGCCTGGCATTCTGGGATCGCTACGAAGACACGCTACGTCGTGCCGAGGAAGAGTTCGGCGTTCCGGCAGAGATCATTGTCGGGATTATTGGCGTGGAGACCATCTACGGGCAGACGACCGGCAAGTTCCGCGTACCGGATGTGCTGGTGACCCTGGCGTTTGCTTACCCGGATACGCCGAACCGCGCGTCGCGGATGGCCTATTTCCGCGAGGAGCTGACACAGGCACTCCTGTACGCGCGCGAGAACGGCATTGATCCGTTCAGCCTGAGCGGCTCCTACGCCGGCGCCATCGGCTGGCCACAATTCATGCCGGGCAGCGTGCGGAAATTTGCGGTCGATTATGACGGCGACCAAAAAATCGACCTGCGCAATTCACCGCAGGATGCGATCGGCAGCGTTGCCAGCTTTCTTTCGAAGCATGGCTGGACAGCTGACCGACCATTGGCTTTTCCGGTGCATGTAACACCCGGCCAGCGTTGGTCCGAACTGATCGGCCAGGGTCTCGAAGCAAAGTTCAGCCGAACGCAAATGGAGGAGGCAGGCGTGCTGATGCCGGACACAGTGCCGGCGACGCTGCGCTACGGACTGATCGACCTCGAAGACGACCTGCGGCCCGTGCAGTACTGGCTCGCCACCGACAATTTCTTCGCGATCACCCGTTACAACCGGAGCTACTATTATGCGATGGCCGTGATCGAACTTGGCCAGGCAATCAGCCGCCATAAGTCCGCCAGATGAGTAAGCGCATGACATCCGACCACACCCGGACCGATGAGCAGATCATTGCGCTGACGCGGAGCTGGGTTGACCATGCCGTCGTCGGCCTGAACCTGTGTCCTTTCGCGAATGCCGTGCTGCGCAAGAACCAGGTGGTCTTCCGGGTCAGTCATGCGCACTCACCGGACGCGCTGTGGCAAGACTTCCTGGAGTCCATCGAATCGCTGTTGTCCACGCCGGCCGCAACGGTCGACACACTATTGCTGATTCATCCCTGGGCACTGACAGATTTTCTTGAGTTCAATGAATTCGTCGGCGATGCAGAAGCACTGCTCGCCGAGCACGGCCTGGAAGGGGTGCTGCAGGTCGCCAGTTTCCACCCGGATTACCAGTTTGCCGACGCGCCGGCTGACGACCCGACCAACCATACCAACCACGCGCCGTTCCCGACCCTGCACCTGTTGCGTGAAGACAGTCTCGACAAGGCCATTGCGGCCATGCCCGATACCGACGCCATTGTCGAGCGCAACCTGGAGACGATGCGACGATTGGGACACGAAGGCTGGCGGGCATTGCAGGCACGTATGCGCCAGGATGCCGGCGCCTGACGCCAACTAGTCGCAGCGACCGGCATGATTGCTTCCCCGCCGGGCCGCTGCAACCGACCGCAAATCTGCAGCACCTGTTCCTCCGCCATCTACCCGTCGCCCGGATAAAACCTCGCCGGCGCTGAAACCTCTTCGGTGAAAAATCATCCGACAGGCACGATACCGCTGGGCAGCAGACAAACAATTGTCTAACGGCATTGAGGATTATCAAACCGAAACATTTCCATACTAGCTACAATCTGAAATTGTCAAAAAGAAACTTTTTGGTACAGATTTAACAATCCCATAGGGTTTCGTCACTTTGATCGCTGGGGACAACGCAACTATTCGATATAAATCATGGATTTAGTTTCATCCGGGTTGAGTCAACATGAATCTATTGCATTGTCTTTTTCGCAAAAATAAATTTACTTTGTTACTAACACCCAATAGAATTTTGTTAGTAAATTGAGAATTCTTTCGCAGATCGGCTGCAATGGTTGCACGAAGCGTAGCGATTCACGACCCGCTCCGCAGTTCTCCGACCGGCGCATTTGATTCACCCCTTGGGAACGCTTACGCTCATGACGACTCAGTTTGACCCTCAAGACAGCAACCGGCTCGCGGACCAGGTCGCTTATGACCCCAACAATCTGCTCGATTCCCTCATCGAAAAATTACATCTGAAGAATGATGCAGCCCTGTCTCGGGCGCTGGAAGTCGCCCCTCCGGTGATCAGCAAGATTCGTCACCGGCGATTACCGGTCGGTGCATCGCTGCTTATCAGGATGCATGAAGTCAGCGATCTGTCGATCAGGGAATTGCGCATCCTGATGGGCGATCGGCGGGAAAAATTCCGTATCAGCGACAAGCAGTTCAAGCCGAAGCCAGCTGAACTCTAGGCGAAAAAAACGGGACACCGGCTGACACCGGTATCCCGTCATGTTTGCAAGCGCTTGGGCGTCGAGCGCCGCCTTAAGTGCTGGTCGGCAGGTCAGGCCGGGAAAACTCCCGTCGACAGGTAGCGATCGCCACGATCGCAGACAATGAATACAATCACGGCATTTTCCACCGAACGGGAAATGCGCAGCGCCACCTCACAGGCTCCGGCAGCCGAAATACCGGCAAATATCCCTTCTTCGGTCGCCATACGGCGTGCCATCTGCTCAGCCACAGCCTGGCTGACGTTCTCCACCTGATCAACCCGGCTGCGATCGAAGATCTTCGGCAAATACGCCTCTGGCCATTTGCGAATACCGGGGATCTGCGATCCCTCTTCCGGCTGCGCACCAATGATCTGGATCTCCGGATTCTTTTCCTTCAGGTAGCGCGACACGCCCATGATCGTACCCGTGGTACCCATGGCACTGACGAAATGCGTGACTCGTCCGTCGGTATCACGCCAGATCTCTGGCCCGGTGGTTTCGTAATGCGCTCGCGGGTTGTCCGGGTTCGCGAACTGGTCGAGGATCTTGCCCTTGCCTTCTTTCTGCATCTGCTCGGCGAGATCACGCGCATATTCCATGCCGCCCGCTTTCGGCGTCAGGATGATCTCGGCGCCATACGCCGCCATGCTCTGCCGGCGCTCAAGACTCAGGTTCTCCGGCATCAGCAGAATCATCCGGTAACCCTTCATCGCAGCCGCCATGGCGAGTGCAATCCCGGTGTTGCCGCTGGTGGCCTCGATCAGGGTGTCGCCCGGCTTGATTTCGCCGCGCGCTTCCGCGCCTTGAACCATGGCCAGCGCGGGCCGATCCTTCACGGAACCCGCCGGGTTATTGCCCTCGAGCTTGCCGAGGATGATGTTGTTGCGCATTGCGGCGTCCTCGCCGGGAATGCGTTTCAGTTGTACCAGGGGGGTGTTGCCGACCAGATCCTCGATCGCGTGGAATTGCATGGCGGTTGTGTGCAGACAAAAGAAGCAAACCCCCATTGTAATTTAGAACCTGACCCGTCAGTTCGGCGGCAAGGCGGCAGTACCCCGGGCAGCGCGACGCTGAACAAGGGACTGCCCACGCGGCCAGGGCCTGCACGGGCCAGGCTCGCCATCCGCTTCCCGCCTGCGGCCGCAGTACCGGCCGGCTGCAGGCGGGAATAACCACTATTTGTCGCGCGCCGCTGCCGCAGCGCGCTCAGCCGCCTTGCCGACTGCGGCGGTCGCGGCCGCTGGCTTGGCTGCTGTCGTATGTGGCTGACCGTTGACCGTCAGGCCGGCAGCAGAGAGCTTGACGGCATTACGGCCGCCAATGCCCTTGACGCGGCGCTCGAGATCGGGCCAGTCCTTGAAAGTCCCGTTCTTGTCACGCTCGGCGATGATGGCTTTCGACGTTGACGGACCGACACCGGCAATACCATCGAGCGCCGCCTGGTCGGCCGAGTTCACTTCCACCGCTGCCAGTGCCGTGCCCGCAAACATCGATGATGCGGCCAAGAGCATTACGATTTTCTTCAACATGATGTACTCCGAGAAATTTTGATCGGGATCTGCAGACACGCACAAAACCTCGAAGGCGAGTGCGTGCCGCACTGAATTAAACGTGAAGTCCGCGGATCTGCGCTGCAAAGATGAAATGATTGTTTTGCATCGTGCGGTGCCAGGGCGGCCTGTCTGATCAGCATCACTGCATCAGCGACGGACTGGCAGCATCGGGATCGCCGAACAGTTCGTCATAACCGACGACGGCAGTGCCCAGCTTGCCCACCGCGATGCCGGCTGCGCGGTTTGCGATCTCGACCGCCGCCTCGCAACGCACGCCACTGGCCAGCAGGCTGGCCAGCACGGCGATCACCGTGTCACCGGCACCGCAGACATCGAATACTTCGCGTGCCTGCGCCGCACAATGATGCACACCGGCGTCATCGAATAGCGTCATGCCCTCGGAAGAGCGCGTCAGCAGCACCGCGCGCAAGGACAGCGAGCGGCGCAGCGCCTGCACGCGCACGGCGAGCTCCTGCTCGTTACACCATGCACCGACAATACGTGCCAACTCATCGCAGTTCGGTGTGATCATCGTCGCGTGGGCGTAGCCGGAGAAATCACTGCCTTTCGGATCGACCAGCACGGGCCGCCGGTGCCGGCGCGCGATGCGTATCACGGCCTGCGGGTCGTCGATGCAGCCCTTCGCGTAATCCGACAGCACAACCAGATGATGCCGGCGCATCAGTTGGTGTAATTCGGTCGCGTCGAGGGCCGAGCGCAGCGCGTGTCGCTGGCCGTCGAAGTCAATGCGCAGCAATTGCTGCTGGCCACCGAGCACACGCAACTTGACCACGGTCTGCACATCGGAACGCAAATGCAGCGCGTCATCGATTGCCGCCTGTTCGAGCAGGCGCCGCACACAGGCGCCGGGCTCATCGTCACCGACCACGCCGACCAGAGTAGCGCGCGCACCGATCGATGCAATGTTGCGTGCGACATTCGCGGCGCCGCCGAGGCGATCTTCACATTGCAGCACCTGCACCACGGGTACCGGCGCCTCGGGAGAGATGCGGCTGACATCGCCGAACCAATAGCGGTCGAGCATCACATCGCCGACCACGAGCACGCGCGTGCGTGCCAGCACGCTGCGGGGAAGGAAGGGAAACGCCGGCGCACTCGCCGGCAACGGGTTCATCGCCATCACCCCCTGCGCAGGGCGACAGGAATCAGCCCTGGTTCAGTACCGACAGTTCTTCGCTGCGACGCGGCGCATAGCTTTCCCACTGGCTGCATCCGGGGCACTGCCAGTAGAACTGCTTAGCCTTGAAACCGCAGTGGCTGCACTGGTAGCGCGCAAGCTTCTGCGCATAGCCGCCCACCAGGCTCTTCATCATCGAGAGTTCTGGTAGCCGTTCCGGCGCAGCGTACATCAGGCGCGCCTCAAGCAGTTTGTCGAGCGCCAGCAAGGTGGGCATACGACGAAGTTCATCGGTCACCAGGTGATTGGCCGCATCCGGCCCGGCCAGTTCGAGCTCGGCACGAAAAACGACTTCCAGCAAGTCAATCGCCGGTGCCTCTGCGAGATAGCCCTTGAGCAAGCGCAGTCCTTCATCAGCACGTCCTACCGCCCGATAGCCATCCATCAGTCGCTGCGCCACGAGACCGACATGCGCCGCGCTCTGCTGCTCCACGCGCCGCCAGGCACGCAGTGCACCTTCGGTATCGCCCCTGGCAAGCAGCGCATCGCCAACCAGGATGGTCGCGCGGACGTTGTTGCGATCGTAAGCGAGCGCCTTTTCGAGGGTGGCAAGCGCCGTGTCCGGATTGACATGCACCAGTTCATCCTGCGCCAGCTCGCAATGGAATTGCGCGATTTCCTTCTGGAACGCGCCCGCGCCGGACGCCTGCAGCGCCAGCGTCGCATCGATCGCGCGCCGCCATTCCTTCTCGCGCTGGTAGATCTCAAGCAGGGCACGGCTGGCCTGCGATGCAAACTGGGTATCGGCGAGGCGGTGAAAGGTTTCCTCGGCGCGGTCGAGCAGACCGGCCTTCAGGTAGTCCTGACCAAGCTCAAAGCGCGCCTGCGCCGACATCTCGGGCGACAGGTCGGGCCGCGACAACAGGTTCTGGTGGACACGCACCGCGCGCTCGATATCGCCACGGCGGCGGAACAACTTGCCAAGCGCGAAGTGCAGCTCGGCCGTCTCGGGGTCGAGGCGCGCGATATCGACAAAGACATCGATCGCACGATCGGGCTGCTCGTCGAGCAGCGCATTCAGGCCTTTATAGTAGCTGCGCGGCAGGCTGCGTGATTCGGAAATCACATGGCGGATATCGACACGCGCGGCGATCCAGCCCAGCGCGAAAAAAAACGGTACACCAAGCAACCACCAGGTTTCAAACTCCATTGCCGATCCTCACAGGCCGACCTGCTCGATCAGTGCTTCCGGGGAAGGCGGCTGCGAGCGAGCGGAAGCGATCTCAGCCGCCTCCTTCTTGTATTGTTCGAATTCCTTGCGGCAGCGCACCGCCTCACGCCGGTAGCGTAGCAGCGTACCGGTCATGCCCAGCACACCCATTGCGGCGCCGGCCACCAGGAAGCCAAGCAGTAGCAGGATCAGCGGCGCTTTCGCCTGCCTGTTCCAGAACAGGTGGAGCACCACTTCATCGGTATTCTTCAACGCGAAACCGAAGAACACGATGAACAGCGCGACGGCAATCAGCCGGACAAGTATTTTCATCGTCAAAACGCCGTAGCCGGCATTTCAGTGGTCGTGGCGAAATTGTACGCGAAAAGAAACAGCAATCCGGTCGCCTGAACGGCCTGCGCAACACCGGCATCCTTCTATCAAAAAAAACGGCACCCGAAGGTGCCGTTCTGCATGGCTGCCCGACGCGTCAGTCGTCATGGATCGGGTGACCGACCATGGCATCCACACGTTCGCGCAATTCCTTGCCCGGCTTGAAATGCGGCACCCGCTTGCCAGGCACCACAACCGTCTCGCCGGATTTCGGATTGCGGCCGATGCGAGGTGGTCGGGTATTGGTCGCAAAGCTGCCAAATCCGCGGATCTCGATGCGCTGGCCAGTGACCAGCGCATCGCTCATCGCGTCAAGCAGGGTCTTGACCGCGAAATCCGCATCCTTGGCAACCAGCTGCGGATAACGCTCAGCCAGACGAGCGATCAGCTCCGACTTGGTCATCGGTCAGGCCTGTATCAGCCCTTGTTGTCGAGCTTGGCCTTCAGCAGCGCGCCGAGGCTGGTGGTGCCCGATGCCGCAGCAGAATCGCTGGACATCTTCTGCATCGCCTCCTGGGTCTCGGCATTGTCTTTCGCCTTGATCGACAGCTGGATGCTGCGTGCCTTGCGATCGATGTTGATGATCATCGCCTCGAGCTGGTCGCCAACCTTCAGGTGCGTACCGGCATCCTCGACGCGATCGCGCGAGATTTCCGAAGCACGCAGGTAACCCTCGACTTCATCGCTGAGCGCAATCACGGCGCCCTTCGGCTCTACCGACTTCACGGTGCCAGCGACCAGCGAACCCTTGTCGTTCATCGCG
>JACCDS010701099.1_pt1 | contig 12563 bp, 7 predicted proteins | sample 7446441 | NCBI WGS metagenome assembly JACCDS01 (sample SAMN15323445, study PRJNA562643) | freshwater metagenome | isolation source: river surface water | place: USA:Blue River Watershed | collected 2017-08-17
GAGCCCTTTGCCTTGGCCGACGCCCCAGCGGGCACCGTATTCAAGATGCCCGCGCTGTCGGGCTCGTGGGCACGCTGCCTCGAAGGCTTGCGTCACCCCCACACACTGCAGATTCGACCAATCACCTTCGATCACACCGTCGCCACCGGGCGTGACGACGTGGTGCTGGTTCACCTCAACCACCGGCTTGTGCAGATGTGCCTGCGCTTGCTGCGCGCCGAAGTCTGGGCACAAGACGATGTGAAGAAGCTGCATCGTGTCACCGTGCGTTCGGTGCCGGACGCACTGATCGACGGGCCTGCCGTGGTCGTCATCTCGCGGCTGGTCGTCACGGGTGGCAACCATCATCGCCTCCACGAAGAGCTGACAGTCGCCGGAGGCTATCTGGGCGACAAATCCTTCCGTCGTGAGGATGGCGTCAACAAAGTCCAGCAATGGCTGGATCAAGCTAAGCCACTGACAGCCGCAGATTCCTTACTCGATGCCATCCGCGTCCGTTTCGATCGTGCACAGAGCGCCATCCTGCAGGCGGTCGATGCCAGGTCGAAAGACCGCCTCAAGTTCCTGACCAACACCCTGCAATCCCGTAAGCAACAGGAAGTGGCCGACATCGGTACCGTGCTTGATGAGCTTGAAAAAGCCGTCCAGCTCGAGCTGAAAAAAGATCAGCAACCAGCGCAGCTTTCCCTGTTCTCAGAAGACGAACGAACACAACTCAGGCGCGATACCGCCGCACTGGAAGCGCGTCTTGCCCGCATTCCGGCCGAGCGCCAGCAGGAGGCTGAAGCCATCGAAACCCGCTACGCCAAACTCAACGACCGCACCTTCCCGGTCGCCGTGATCTTTCTGGTCCCTGCTTCTGCTGTTCAGGGAGGTGCCGCATGAGTACCCCCAGCGTGCATGATGATTGGCTGTCGCTAATCGAGATCTCCGGCCCCTTCCTCGCCGTCCCCGTTCTCAAGGAAGCCTTTCCACAAGGGTTGGAAGAGCTTGATGCCACCAAGCGTAAACGTCTGCGCCAAGCCTACGAGGAATGGCGCGAGGCGCTGGAGCTGGAAGACGCCCAATTCGGCGAGTTACACGCTGCATGGATCAACGAAGTGTTGTCGCGCGGCCTCGAACTCAATGAAGATGGCAAAGGCGACGTTCTCAAGCGCGCCGACTGGTGTGCAGCCAACCTCCAAGCCAGCTTGCCCGAGCACGGCGTAACGCTGTCGCCTGATCTTGCGGTAGTCGATGAGCAAAGTGCCAACGAGGCGCTGATGCTGATCCAGACCTATGCGCAAGACGTCGATCTGGATGCCACACAAAAACTAGACGGCTGGGCCGCCACACCCGGCGATCGCATGGTTCAGCTGTGCCGTTCGCTGGGTTGTCGCCTCGGACTCGTGACCAACGGCGAGCGCTGGATGCTAGTGGATGCACCGGTGGGTGCCGTTACCACCTTCGCAAGTTGGTATGCCCGCATTTGGAGCCAGGAGCCCATCACGCTGCAGGCCTTCGTGCATCTGCTCGGCATTCGCCGTTTCTTTGTCGAGGAATCCGAACAACTGCCAGCACTGTTCGATCGCTCCCTGAAGTTCCAGGACGAAGTCACCGACGCCCTTGGCGAGCAAGTGCGCCGTGCCGTCGAAGTGTTGATTCAGACCCTCGACAAAGCCGACCAGGATCGCAATAGAGAACTGCTGCACGACGTCAAAGAGCCCGAGCTGTATGAGGCTGCGCTGACGGTGATGATGCGTTTGGTGTTCCTGCTCTCCGCCGAGGAACGCGGCCTGCTTCTGATGGGCGATGAGCGCTACGAGGCCAACTATGCGCTCTCCACCTTGCGCATGCAGTTGCGCAAGGAGTCCGAAGAGATCCTCGAACGCCGGTGGGATGCATGGTCGCGTCTGCTGGCGATATTTCGCGCCGTATTCGGTGGCATCGAGCACGAAAACCTGCGTCTGCCTGCCTTGGGTGGTTCCCTGTTCGATCCCGACCGCTTCCCCTTCCTCGAAGGTCGGGCCAAAGGCTCGAACTGGCGCAGCGATGCCGCCAAGCCACTGCCCATCGACAACCGGACCGTCCTGCTGTTACTGGAGGCCATTCAGCAATTCCAGGGGCGCACGCTGTCTTATCGAGCTCTGGATGTCGAACAGATCGGATACGTGTATGAAGGTCTGCTCGAGCGCACCGTCAAGCGCACCGATGAAGTCACGCTGGAACTGGATGCCACCAAGAGCGCCAAGACACCATGGGTCAAACTGGCCGAGCTGGATTCGGCTCGCTTGGACGGTACGGTGCGATTGGCCGAGTTGCTGCAAGAACGCTCCGGCAGCTCCGCCAGCCGGGTGCGCAACGATCTGGCCAAGCCCGTCGACGATACCTTGGCTGACCGCCTGCTGACCGCCTGCTTGGGCGACACCAAGCTCCGCGACCGCGTCAAACCCTATGCCCATCTGTTGCGCACCGATCCATGGGGCTATCCGCTGGTCTATCCCGCTGGCGCTTTCATCGTCACCACTGGCTTCGACAGGCGTGAAACCGGCACCCACTACACGCCAAAATCGCTGACTGAAGCAATCGTCGCCGAGACTCTCACGCCAGTGGCCTATATCGGTTCGGCAGGGGGAACACCGCGCGATCAATGGATGCTGAAATCTCCCGCCGAACTGCTAGACCTGAAGATCTGCGACCCTGCCATGGGCTCGGGTGCTTTTCTGGTACAGGCCTGCCGCTGGCTGTCGGATCGCCTCGTCGAAGCTTGGTCACTGGCCGAGGCAACGGGCAAAACCGTGAGCCTGGATGGCGAGGTTCTGGAAACAGGAGTTGCCAAGGAACCGCTGCCTCGCGACAGCGAAGTCCGCACGGTGATTGCGCGCCGTCTAATTGCTGAGCGTTGTCTGTACGGCGCCGACTTAAACCCGCTGGCCGTCGAACTCGCCAAGCTCTCCATTTGGCTGGTGACACTGGCGAAGGGTCGCCCATTTGGCTTCCTTGACCACAACTTGCGCTGTGGCGACAGTCTGCTCGGCATTCATCGCCTTGATCAACTGACTCAGCTTTCAATGGATCCATCGGGTCGAGGTCAGCTACGTCTGTTTGGTCAGAGCGTGGAGCAAGCTGTGCGGGAGGTTATAGAACTGCGTCAGCGCCTGAGGTCAATTCCGATCCGCGACATCCGCGATGTTGAAGCAATGGCCAGTATTAACACGGAGACGCAACAAAAGCTTGAGGTTTCAGATCAAATCGCGGATGCATTTATCGCAACTGTATTCGCAATCAAAAAGCCACGGGCGCTGGAATCCCACTTAACTCTCCTCGCGAGCGAAGCAGATCGCGCAGTAGGCACTCAGACTGAGGCTGTGTCTTCAATAAAAAGCTTGGTAGATCAGGCTTTTTCAATAAGCCCCCGCACTGAAGGAGTGCCTAGGCAGCTGCATTGGATATTAAAGTTCCCGGAGGTGTTTGATCGACTTGATGGTGGCTTTGACGCGGTGCTCGCAAACCCGCCATTCGTAGACTCTGAAACGATGTCTCGAATAGACCCAGAGTATCGAGACTATTTGGCTCGCTCGTATTCCACGGCAAAAGGTAATTGGGATTTATATATTCCATTTATTGAAAGAGCACTTCAAATTTGTCGGCGCAAGGGGATGGTTTCACTCGTCAGCCCAAATAAGTGGCTAGCTGCTCCATACGGAGCGGCATTGCGAGCTTTAACTGCAGACCGTTTGTCTGCGGTGCTTGATTTTTCAAAGGGTAGAGCATTCGAAGGTGTGGGCATTGCTGCGATCTGTTCATCTTTCTGTCTCGAGCTTCGACCAAAATTCATTAAGGTGGAGGTTCCGACATCTGCACACATGAAGGTACACCTTCCTACAGACACAATTGAAAAACAGTCAAATTGGGGATTTCTCCTCTCTGCTCATATTGATATTCTTTCAATACTTACATCTAGTGGAATAAAACTTGGCCAGTACGTATCTGCAAGTGATCCATTCACAGTCTCAGAGGCTTATCAGCTTGTAGATGACGTTGTTGAAGCAGACTCAACAGACGAACCAGTTTTTAAATTTGTTAATACTGGAACGATAGATCCGTACAAAGTTCTTTGGGGTGAGCGGGAGACCCGTTATCTAAAAAAGAAAGTGCTTTTTCCAGTAATTGAGCGAAGTAAATTGGAACGTCGATTTCCTAGACGTTTTTCTCAGGCGCAACAGCCAAAGCTATTACTTTCAGGCATGCGAAATTTTGAAGCATTTCTTGATAATGAAGGGGATTTTGTGGCTGGCAAATCTTCCATCATAGTTATCCCCAAAGATAAGCAATTTTCTCTACTTACTTGCCTAGGCCTGCTTAATTCGAGACTGATAAGGTTTTTTCTGCAGGAATCGTACGGCGCCTTAGGGGTTGATGGTGGCATAAGCTTCTCCGGGGATATCGTGGAGTCAATTCCTTTGCCTTTAGGATTTTCCGGTTCAATTCCCTTGCTTGATGAAATTGTAAGAAAAATCTTGCTTGAAATTTCTGCCGCAAAAGATGTCACTGCGTCTTTAAGAGATCTTGATGTATTGGTTTTTGACGCTTACGGCCTTTCTCCTGAAGATCGAAAAATAATTATGGAATGCGATGTGAGATGCTAGTTGCAACTCTATACCTTCATATCGATTGGAAAAATGGACACGATCTCGGACAGCGCAGCAATGAAGTGTTGAGCGGTAAAGGAAATAAGAATGAGTGAAGCCAACCATAAAAAGTTACCCAACGCCTGGATCGCAATCGATCATGGTCTTAGTGCAGAAAGTAAGCTTGCCCCCTACACATTGGGGCTGAAGGGTGAGCGTTCTCTGCATCAAGCTATTGCTGTTGATGACTGGGTATTGATTTTGAATACCAATGTCAATATCACACGTGTCGGGCGGGTGCTGCGAGTTCGTTCTGATTTGGAGACCACCACGATTTACTTAGATCGCATGTTGCTGGCCGATCCGGTGGTTCCTGTTGGTCTTATGTCGCTCAATCCGCCAACATCTGGAAGTGTTGGTCGAGTTCAATGGTCTGATTTCGTGGAGGGGCTCCCCAAGGCATTGCACAAGACGATCGCCGATGTGCCGATCATTGAGGATCAAGCCTATATCCGCGAATTGCTGCAACTGGCCGTGATGGACGACCTGCTCGGCCCGGCTGGCGGCCCCCGTGAACGCATCGTCGACATGGGCGTTCGGGATAGGTACCTGGTTGGCAAACTGGCCCCGCGTGAAGCCGTACAGGGCGGTATAGAGGGGTTGGACGGCCCACTGGCCAATGACGACGCCGATGAGCCCACGGAGACCAAGGCTCTCGGACGGCACGAACCCGGTGCGGAGTTTGGAACGGCCACTGGGCGTGTGGAGCCAGAATCGGATTCGGCTGACGAGATTGATGCCGCCAGCAACCAGTCTCTGGTGCCTAGCAGTTTGGGCATGACTTTCTGCGTCGATGGTGACGCCGACCGGATCGAGATTGAGGCGCGTTGGGGCCGGTATGAACGTATACCGAACGACGAGCATGAACTACTCAAGTCCAACGGGCAGAAGGCCAAGGTGTGGCAACGCATTCCTTGTGGCGGCAAGATCGTGTTGCCGCTGATCGAAGGCGTGATTCCGCATCAGGCACCTGACAACGAGTTTCCCGAAGTTCGCGTACAGGGTTCCATTCGGGCCAAGAATGCCAATGGCGATCGCCTGGTCACCTTGTTCCTTGTGAACGCACAAGAAGAGCCAGACACCAATCGCGACACAGCGTGGGTGTTCCAGCCCGAGCTGATAGTTCGTTCGGAGAACGATGCCGTCAAGCGCGCGATCTTTCGGCGCAAACCAGTGCTGGATGCAGACGGCATGGATCCGGAGCGCGAAGCGCTGGAGATGATCTACCGCAACCGCGTTGAGTTCGCAGTGGGCCATGGCGTTGCCGTCCATGCCGAAACCGCAGATGACGTGACGTTGGCCACCGAAGTGCGTACCACAGTGATGCCGCAGTACGAGGTGCAGGTCACGGAGACGCCAGGCCTTGATCCATCCGATCGCCCGGCGATGCGCGAAATGGTCAGCAGTGGCTTGCTCGATATGCAGAGGCTGGCGACCTTGGAAATTGATCCGCTGGTGGATGCCTTGAGCATGCTGACCAAGGATTACGCTGCGTGGATTGAAGAACAGCGCACTCGCATCGGGGGCGAAGTCACCGGCTATGACACCCAGTCGCAACAAGCGATGGATCGCTGCCAGGAGATCCACACTCGTCTGCAGCAGGGTATTGATTCCCTGAAAACCAATGAGAAAGCACTTGCGGCCTTTCGCTTCGCTAACAAAGCGATGGCCACGCAACGCGTTCGCAGCCAATACGCGCTGGCCATGCGCCGGGGCGAGGATGTCACCATCGACAAGTTCGATGTGCTGAAGAACCGCAGCTGGCGTCCATTCCAGTTGGCGTTCCTGCTGCTCTCGATCCCGTCACTGGCAGATCCGAGTCACCCGGATCGCGTTGAACCTGTCGAGGCCTACGCCGATCTGCTGTGGTTCCCCACCGGCGGCGGTAAGACCGAGGCCTATTTGGGCGTAGCAGCTTTCACCATGGCCATTCGGCGCATGCAGGGGAATCTGGGCGGATACGACAGTTCGCGAGGTTTGGCCGTGATAATGCGTTATACGCTGCGCTTGCTGACCCTGCAACAGTTCCAGCGTGCCACGGCATTGATTTGTGCCATGGAGGTATTGCGACGTGAAGCGCTGGAGAAGGGCGACAAATCCCTCGGCGCAGAGCCTTTCACTATTGGACTATGGGTTGGCAACAAAGTGACGCCGGGCACGACCGAAGACAGCCACCGCGCAATTGAGGATGTGCGCAACCCCGGCAAATACAACGCCGGCGCGGCCTCACCCGCGCAGCTCACCAGTTGCCCGTGGTGCGGCTCGGAAGTGGTCCCCGGCCGCGACGTCGAAGTCGACAAAGGCTCTGGGCGTACCTTCGTCTATTGCGGCGATAAAAAGGGGCGCTGCGATTTTTCGAAGGGCAAGTCCAGCAAGCAGCCGCATCCGGGGATTCCGGTGCTGGTGGTCGACGAAGAGATTTACCACCGCCCACCGACGATGATGATCGCCACCGTTGACAAGTTCGCCATGATGGCTTGGCGTGGTCAGGTGCGCACACTGTTCGGTCGTGTGGGGCAGGAATGCGAGCGCCATGGCCTACTATGGCAAGGTTCTGATTGCAATGGCAATCACCAGGCAGGCAAGGGCTTTCCATCTTCTAAGGTGAAGTCCATCAACCCGATACGCCCCCCCGACTTGATCATTCAGGACGAATTTCACCTAATCAGTGGACCGCTGGGCACTATGGTCGGCTTGTATGAGACCGCCGTGGATGAACTGTGCGGCTGGAAGCTCAATGGCAAAACGGTCAAACCAAAGATCATTGCATCCACGGCGACGGTGCGCAAAGCCAAGGAGCAGGTGAACAACGTCTTCATGCGGCGGGTTTCCGTGTTCCCGCCGCATGGTCTGGACGTGGAAGACAACTTCTTCTCGGTGCAGCGTCCGATCGAAGATAAGCCGGGACGGCGTTACCTCGGCGTGTGCTCACCCGGGAGTTCGCGCCCCGCAATGCTGATCCGCGTCTACACCGCGTTCTTGACGGCAGCGCAGGAACTGTTCGATCACTTCGGAGAACCTGCTGACCCGTACATGACCATGGTCGGCTACTTTAACTCCCTGCGTGAGTTGGGCGGGATGAAGCGGCTGGCGGAGGACGATGTGCAGACGCGTTCTTACCGTGTGCAGATGAGCATGGTAGAGCGCCCCGCACTGGCACAACGCAGCATCAGCAATATCCGCGAGCTGACGTCTCGGGTATCGAGCCAGGACATCCCCAAGTACCTAGATAATCTGGAGGTCAAGTTCAAGTCCGAGTTCGACACAGCAACCGGCAAGTATGTGACCCGCTGGCAAGAGGGCGACACGCGCGCCATTGATGTGGTGCTGGCGACCAATATGCTGTCCGTAGGTGTCGACGTGAACCGACTCGGGCTGATGGCCGTGAACGGGCAACCCAAAGGAACGGCCGAATACATTCAGGCCACCAGCCGTGTCGGGCGTTCCTTCCCAGGCTTGGTCTGCACGGTGCTGACGTGGGCCCGACCGCGAGACCTGTCGCATTACGAAACCTTCGAGCACTACCACGCCACGTTCTATAAGCACGTCGAGGCGCAATCGGTAACGCCGTTCTCACCGCGCGCGATGGACCGGGGTCTGACAGGCTCGTTGTTGAGTTTGATGCGTCTGGAGAACGACGAGTTCAGCCCGAATGAAGGCGCTGGCCAATTGAGTATGTCCAATCAGGCCGAGATCGTCGATGCCATTAGAGTATTGGCAACTCGCGCGGGCAACGTCGCTGAAGACAACTCGCGTAAGCAGTTGGCTGAGACCGAGCTGAAAGAGCGTGCCGACGAGTGGGCGAAAGAAGTCAGCAAGGGCGGGCGCATCTTGGCCTATGAGAAGCGCGGCCCTGAGAAAGACAAGACCGTTGCACTGATCAAACCACCAGGACTTCAAGCCTGGGACAACTGGACCGTGCCGATGTCGATGCGAGAGGTCGAGCCCGGCGTTCGCCTGATCATGAACACAAGTCATATCACGGACGATCACGATTGGAAGCCTCGTCCCGCAACGAAGGATGAGGATTGAACATGATCATCAATAACAAAACGCCAGTCGGCGAAGTACGCCCCAGCCAATTGCTGTGGACTTATGGCCCCGGTGCGCTGATCGACCTGCCCAGCCTTTCCGTCGTGACGCTTGGAATCGACCGCTGGGAAAAAGATCGCTGCCAGCCGATTCAAGAGGCACGACTGCTCGCAGCTGTTCGGAAGGTTCTGGGAACGCAGGTCGAGAATCTGCGGATGCCGCCTTTCCAGAAGAGTGAACTCGTCGACGTCTGGTCTGCCGAGGCCAATATCGGCGTTCCCGTCCGGCCTTTCCCGCGCTGGATGCGTTGCGTGAAGTGCGGCCTGCTGTCGCCCTTTGATGCCAGTCTGTTCGAGATTAAGGAGAATCGCTTCAGGCCGGAGCGTACCCGCTTCGTTCACAAAGGCTGCCGTGGCTCCAAGGGCGACCAACCTGCCAAGGATGCTGATGCTGTTCCTGCACGTTTCCTGTTGGCTTGCCGCGACGGCCATCTCGACGACTTCCCTTGGCACTACTTCGTCCATGGCGGCATCAGTTCGTGCAAGGGCACGCTGCGCTTCTTCGAGAGCGGTGCGTCACTACAAACGGAAAACCTGTGGGTGAAGTGTGATGCCTGCGGGGCGTCCAGAAGCATGGCGCACGCCTTTGGAAAAGCCGGGAAAGAGAATCTGCCCGGCTGCCGAGGACGCCACCCGCATCTGGATCACTTCGACAACGAATGTGACGAGGAAGCACGCGCGGTTCTGTTGGGGGCCACGAATAGCTGGTTTCCGATCACGCTCTCGGCGCTCGCGATTCCGCAAACCAAAGATCCGCTCAGTCAGTTAATCCAGGATGGCTGGGAGTTTTTCGAAGATCTCGATTCCGAAGCCGAGGTATCGGTAACGGTAAAGACGTTGAAGAAGACCGGGGCGCTGCCAGGCATCGACAAGTATGAGGCGGCCTCAATCTGGTCGGCCATTGAGGAGCATCGCTCCGGCGATGGGCAAGATGTCGTGGGTGAAGCCGACATAAAAGGGCCAGAGTGGGACGTGTTGACCGAAGCCAACCCGCCGACGGACTACCCGCACTTCATGAGCAAGAAGGTCGGTACGCCAACGGGACTCGGTGATCATGTCAGTCGAGTCTTGCTGCTCGAACGTTTGCGCGAGGTGAATGCGCTGCTGGGTTTCACTCGTGTTGAAGCACCCGAAGAGTCTGGCGACCCCAATGAGCGTCCACAGATGGCCAGCCTGTCACGCAGTAAGCCGGATTGGGTGCCAGCCAACCAGGTTCATGGTGAAGGAATCTTCATCCAGTTCAACGAATCCGCGCTCGTCAAGTGGGAGGCTTTGGATGGTGTAAAGAAAGTCGACCAGATGCTCCGTGGTGGTCATAGGGGATGGCGCAATTCGCGTCATCTCAATCCGAATGAAGGCTATCCCGGCATTCGCTATGCAATGCTGCACACGCTCTCTCATCTATTAATTCGGGAGTTGGCGCTGGAATGCGGGTACAACGCTGCGAGCATTCGTGAACGCATCTATGCCGACACTTCTGGTGATACTCCGCAGGCAGGCATCCTCATCTACACGGCAGCAGCCGATTCGGACGGAACCTTGGGCGGTCTCGTCGATCTCGGCAAACCTGAAAATCTCGGTCGCTTGCTGGAGCAAGCGTTGAATCGTTCGAAGATCTGCTCCTCTGACCCACTCTGTTCGGAGCATGATCCGGAGAAGGATCGCTCCCTGCATGGTGCTGCCTGCCATGCGTGCAGTTTGGTAGCGGAGACCTCTTGCGAGCGAGGCAACCGCTATCTTGATCGATCGCTGCTCGTACCCACGCTCGAACGCGCCGATGCTGCTTTCTTCAAGGGTTTCTAAAATGGACGAACTCTTGGATGCCATTGCAGCATTGGTCTCTCTGGTTTCGTCCGCAAAGGTGCAAGCCATTGCCGCCCGCGTTCGCCGATCCGAAGCCAGCAAAGCTGCGGCAACGTTGCCGAGCGTGGTAGGAACACCGGTGGCCAGCACCGTTGTCGAGCAACTTGCAGCCGCATGGCAAAACACCGAGGTCGGTTCAGATGAGCTGGCGTCGATGCTTCTCGCTGCCAGCCACGTCTATACCAAAGCTGTGTCGGAGCAATCCACCGAACTCGTATGGACTGGCCCGACCACGCCTTTCGTGTCGGCGCGCCGAACAGAGCAAGCACTTCTGCAAGTCATCAACGCCGCTGAACAGTCGTTGTTCATCACCAGCTTTGTGGCCTTTGACGTATCGAGCATCGTAAAAGCGCTGAACGCAACAGTTGAGCGCAGAGTAGTCGTCTCTATGCTGCTTGAGTTGTCCCAAGACCACGGTGGCAGCATCACCTTCGATGCGATTGGCAAGATGAGAACCCTAGTCCCCGGCGCAAGACTCTATGCCTGGCGTGACAAGGTCGCCCAGTTCTCCGAAGGGCGCGTCCACGCCAAAGTCGCCGTTGCAGATGGCAGGATGTGCTTCATCACCAGTGCCAATCTGACTGGACATGCCATGGAAAAAAACATGGAAGCTGGTGTTCTGATTACGGGTGGGCACATTCCCAGCTTGCTGAGTGACCACTTGCGATCTTTGGTCGACACAAAATTGGTCTCGCCAGTTTGAGATCGAAATCTTAGCCGGCGGACGTGAGTCCAATTCCGAAAATCGAAATTGAACTGACATCTTTTCTGATGCACTCAGTGGAGTTCCTCAGCCAGGCTGAATTGGTAGGATTGCCAAAAGTGGGGGCTAGACTCTGCATTTTTCCACAAGAGTTCGCAGCAACTCTAATGCGCTGACATTGGATAGGCAATAGCGGATGTTTACATAAGCTTTAGGCAAATGGGATCAATACCCTCGGAACGCGAGCGTACATCCGGCCATGGATTGGATTCGACCTTCCGCGAAAAGTGGGTCTATCTCTACTGCAGAAATGCTTTCGCTGCGGCCCATATACACAATCGCCTGTTTGAGCTTCTGAAGAATTTTCGCTTTCATGTAGCAGGTCCTGCGCCCGGCCGGCTTGCGGGCTGCAGGAACGTGTGGCTAGTAATGAATGCATCAAAGGACGCAACAATTTCGCGTAGATAGTTTCCGGTTCGCTGGGCCAAATCTCGTAACTCCGAAACGGTGGCACCTTCCCCACACTGCCCGAAAGAAACGCTGCCGTGAGCGAGATCATTGCGCAATTTTACGATCAGTGCCAAAGCGCCTTTGTCGTCCTTGAACGGTCGCTTAACAGCTGCTACACATGCTGGACTGAGGTTCAGCGGGCAGCCCAACCGCGTAGCGACGCGAAATATTTCCTCGTCATTCCAGTTGCCGCCTCCTCCTTTCTCAATCTCCCAGTTCCCAACCGGCAGCGCCTGGATCAGGTGATCACACATTTGAATCGAGTTCGCCAATCGGCGCTCGTAAGTCATATCGACGTGAGTCTTAGCCAGAAACCGAACCCATTCGCTGCGTAACTCTGTAGTCAGATCGGATGGGCGCCAGTGCCCTCCGGCAGCTATGGCCGATGACACTCCTTCGATGCATTTTGTAATAGTCGCCTCGACCAAGTTGTAAAGCTGAAGATACACGCTCGAAAAAAGAATTCGCTGCTGTGTGGTGCTGATCACCGCACCCTCTGCGCCGATACGTGGAGGGCCACCACGTACTTGTTCTTCGATCGCTTGCAAGAAGTCGAGATAGGTCTCGATTTCCTGCAGTCGCTCGGTGAAAACCTGCTCCATCACTTTCATAGCGATAAGGTCCCAAGCAGACGGTCGCGGACGAAATGAATTCGACGCTCCAAGCGACTGACGGCGTTCGCGCCATCCGAGCCCGTCACCTCAGCGAAAGCCTTATCTTGCACCC
>JACCDS011683331.1_pt1 | contig 12562 bp, 11 predicted proteins | sample 7446441 | NCBI WGS metagenome assembly JACCDS01 (sample SAMN15323445, study PRJNA562643) | freshwater metagenome | isolation source: river surface water | place: USA:Blue River Watershed | collected 2017-08-17
ATTTATTTTCATCAAAAAAAATATTTCTTTTATCAAGACCTTACTTTTCTTGTCTTGACACAAGAAAAGTAACAAAAGAAAGTCAAGAAATTCCGAAACTCGCTTCGCTCAAACAGCGGAATTTCGTAAAAATGCTGACGCCGAAATATCTTATAATTCATAACTATTTAATCTTCACATTAGTAGCTCCATAACCAAACTTCTCTTTCTGAGCATCTTCAAAGTATTTTACATTTTTATGTCCCGAAAGTTTTTTGTGAATGGCATCTCTAAGTACTCCGTTTCCAACGCCATGAATAAAAGTAATTTCATCCATTCCGTTGGCGATGGCTGCTTCAAACTGTTTATCGAAAGTAGCCATTTGTAAAGCTAACATTTCACGATTTGACATCGCCCATGAATCAGCAGATAGTTTTTCGATGTGTAAATCAATCGAAACAGCAGGCTTTGCTGGCAATGCTATCACGGGTTCGGGTACTTGTTTTTCAAACATTTGTTCCTTCAGTTTCTCTACATCAATTTTTGTTGGAACAGGGTTCACCGCATCGTCTGAATCCAATTGAAACAAATGTGCATCTTGATTAATAATCGGAGCTTTTTGTTTACTCTTGAAAAAAGTATTTACTCTAAATTTCAAACGTCTTACCAAAGGTTCTGGTAATTTCATAAATGCCAAACGATAGAAAAACGCTTGAAACACAAATGTACCCCATTCTTCAAAATCCTTTACCAAAACGTTTTGTACTTTGATAGAAGTTTTAGGTTTTAGCGTTCCTGCCGCCAATCCTTTATGGTGCGGGTCTGAACCAACCGAAAGCATAAAAGGTAATTCCCAATCCGTGTTATTAATAAGATGTTGAGAAAGTTCACGGTCGTTTACAGGAACAAAAGCCATATAAATCCCCCTATTTGCCAATATTTCTGGTGCAGCTGGCTGCTTACGTTCTATACTAGCTTGAGGTTCAAACGAACGAGAAGGCGCAACTGGTCTAAAAGTTTTTTGTTCTAATTCATCAATAATTACTGCATCCGAACGCTTTACGGGAATTGTAAAACCGTCTTCAATTTCTATTTCAATAATATTATTCGACAAAATTTTAGTAACGATTCCTTCTTCTTTTCCACGTAATAACCTTACTCTATCTCCTATATTCATATTTTTAACGGTTAATTTTTGATGTTTTGAATCGATGAGTAGTCTGTTGATGAATCTCATCTTTTGCCTCATCAATTACATTCCATTTTACTAATTTCTATATCATTACATTACTCTAGAAATACTTCTTAGAATAAACTCAAAAACTTTTTTGGAACGATGGTTTCAAAGTACATTTCTTCATCTGTAATGGGATGTACAAACGAAAGAACCCAAGCATGAAGCCCTAAACGACCAATCGGATCGGTTTTTGCTCCATATTTCTCATCACCAACAATCGGATGCCCGATATCTTTCATGTGTACTCTGATTTGGTTTTTGCGACCAGTCTCTAAATTTACTTTCAAAAGAGTATTCAATTCCGATGTCTGGAGAACGTCAAAGTGGGTAATTGCTTCTTTCCCTAAATCTGGGTTCGAGGTAGAGTAAACCGTTAAGGCCTTGCTCTCTACCAAATAAGAACGAACAGTTCCTAAAGGATAGTCTATATTTCCTTCTACCACCGCCAAATAGGTACGTTGCTGGATAGTTTCGTTCCAAGATTCTTGTAAAAGCCTCTGTACTTTTTCACTTTTTGCAAACATCATAAGCCCTGAAGTATCACGATCGAGGCGATGTACTACAAAAATTCTGTTTGCGGGATCTTGTTTTTTTACGTGATCGCTCAATGTACTGTAGGCATTGTACATTTTTTGCTTCTCTGTAGCGATTGAAAGAAAGCCTTCCTGCTTTTCGATTATAATTAAGTATTGATCTTCATAAATAATCGTTAGGCCTTTGTATTTTTGAATTTCTGGCGCTTTAGCACTTTTGATATTCACAGTTTGACCTTCTTTCAGTTTAAAATTGTATTGCGTTTGAACTTTATTATCAACCAATACTTGTTTATCTCTTAGATAAGACTTTATGTTATGGCGACTTTTATGCGGCATTTTATCCAGCAAAAAAGTCATTAATTCGGTTGGTTCCGTCACCACAAAGTACACCTCTGGTTTTTTAGTCTCTTTTGGATTTCGTTCACTAACTCTTCTATCCGTTTCTTTCATTTCAACACTGTTTACTGTTTTCCAAAAGTTTATCTCAATTGGTTTCACAAAGGTACAAAAAATAGAAGCTTATTTTCAATCGTCTTAACGAAGCATCATCAAAGCAAAGCCCAAAACTTGTAACACATTGAATATTTTGTTAAGTTTAATCGTTTAAAGAAAAAAATGATAACAGAATGAAAAAAATACTCTTTATCCTCTTCCTATCCATTTACGCTGTTTCAAGTTTTGCGCAAGGAGTAAGCTACGGTGGAACAATACTTCAAGATGTAAACGGGAAACCAATTCTTTCTAATAATTACACAGAAATAGAAGGAAACCCTTACTTACCTGAACAATGGTCCTCAGGAAGTATTAAACTAAAAAATGGTGGAATTATTCAATACAATGCTTTACGATTCAACTTGGTTTCAGGAGAGCTGGAATTTCAACGAAATGACCAAGCATTCGTTTTAACAAACCCATTTGATGAATTTACACTTGTCAATACAACTTACAGAAAGGGTTTTTTTGCCATTGATGGACAAACAACAAACAGTTTTTACGAAGTTTTGTATGATGGCAAACTAAAACTTTTATGTTTTAGAAATGCAGTGATGTATGAAGAAAAGCCATATAATTCAGCCACAAAAACCAAGAAATTTTTGTACAACAATTATTATTATGTATCAAAGGCTGATGGCTCATTGATTAAAATTAAAAAAGACAAAAAATCAATCCTTGCAATTTTAAATGATAAATCAAGTCAGGTAGAAGAATATCTCAAGAAAGAAAATATCAAAATAAAAGAATGGGCTGATGTTGCCAATGTATTATCTTACTACGAAAAACTATAAAGTATTAATAACTTTAAGCTAACAAAATCGTCTCTTTTTGCTGAAAATAGAGGCGATTTTTATTTTTAAAACGATTTAATCATAACAAATCATCTTAAAAGATGTTAAGATGAAACATTTAAACACCTAACATTTTTTAAATTATCTATTCAATATTTACCATTACATAATGCCAAAACTTTCTAAAAACGATAAATTTATTGACTTCTCTGATTATGGACGACCTATCGCAACATTTCTCGCACTTCATTTATCAAGAATAAATGTAAACGCCATACAAGTAACTTTTGCATTTTTTTTAGCTGGAATAGCCTGTGTTTATTGTATCCAGACACACCACTACATCTGGGCCGCTTTATTTTTAATGCTCAAAAATATCTTAGATGCTGTAGATGGAGAAATTGCAAGAATTACCAAACACCCATCTATTATTGGCAGATATTTAGATTCTATTTTTGATTTTATCATTAACTTATTTATTCTTTTGAGTATTCTTTATATCGAAAGTTCATCGAAAGCAATTTTCATACTTGCATTCTTTGGGATTGAGTTTCAATGTTCAATTTATAACTATTATTATGTAATTTTGAGGAGGCGACTTAACAACGAAGAGACAAGTAGGATTCTTGAATTTAGAAAACCAATAAGTTATCATTATGAAAGCCAAAAAGTTGCGAGTGTATTACACGCTATTTTTTTATGTTTGTACGTGGCTTTTGATGCTTTAGTTTTACAGTTGGATAGGCCCGCACTATTCGTAAAGCAATTTCCAAAATGGTATATGAGCTTGCTCTCTTTTTTGGGTTTGGGCTTTCAATTACTAATTATTTGTGGCTTACTTTGCTTAGGACTTACCGAAATGATATTGCCTTTTTTTGCTTGGTACAGTATTTTTGGTTTATTTGTAATTTTAATCAGGAAATTGCTTGTAAAGTAAACCAACTTATCATTATTTCCTCAAAAGATGAATTTAACCTCAGCATTAGGGAAAACTGAATATTGGTTTATCGCTATTTTTTTTATTTTATATTTAATTTACTTGGGAAGAGTCTTTTGGATTGCAAAAAGGCTTAATACTACTGCACGGTCAAGTATTTTAAAGTTTTTTCTTAGAACAGTTTATTTCGGACTGATGCTTCTTGCCCTACTGAATCCTTCTTTTGGAGAATTAGGCGAAGCCGTGAAAGCAGAGAGTAGAGAGATTTTATTCTTAATTGATGTTTCTAAATCTATGAATGCCACAGATATTCAGCCAAGTAGAATTGAAAAAGCAAAATTTGAAATTAATAGAGTAATTAGTCAATTCCCGAATGATAGAATTGGAATTATTGCTTTCTCAGATGAACCATTTTTATTATCGCCCTTAACTTTTGATAGAAATGCAATCAGTTTGTTTGTGCCTAAAATAAATACAGAATTATTGCCAAGTGGTGGTTCACAAATTAATCCTGCGATAGCATTAGCCAATACTAGATTTTTAAAAGCCAAATCAAAAAATAAATCAAAAATTGTTGTACTAATTAGCGATGGTGAGTTTTCTGATGATTTAGACAGAAATATTGTAGAGTCTATCAGACAAAACGGAATAAATTTTTTCTCGGTAGGAATCGGAACAAGTAAAGGAATAACACTTAAAGAAGAAAATACTTATTTAAAAGATAACGAAGGAAATATTGTAATTACGAAACTCAACAATATTATTTTAAAGAAAATTGCTACGGAAGCAAAAGGCAAGTACCTAGAAATAAACAACATATCAAATAGTTTAACAGAATTAATAACCGAAATCAATGAAATAAAACAGACGATGTCCAACGACAAACAAATTAATGTTGCTGTAAATAAATATTTTTATTTTCTAATCATTGCATTATTTTTGCTTGGGGTTGATGTTTTTTTTACTGTAAGAACCTTTCAGTTATGATTTGCAGAACCATTAATTTTAAAATATTATAATAAAAATTTTATATTATTGATAAATTTTAATTTGACTGATTTCAAAAATCATTAAATATTAATCAACTTTGTTAAATCAATTTGTATTATACATTTTTCTCTGGATTCTTGATAATGGCTCATTTTCAAAAGTAAATTTACGAAACAGAGCAAAAATCGAGGCAATAATAGCATTTAGGAGAGGAAATTATCGTGAAGCGGCTAATCAATATCTTATTTTATCAAAACAATCTATCTTTACACCACCTGAAGTATCGTTAAATTATGCCCATGCTCTTTTTGAGGCCAAAGACACACTAGCTGCCCGTCAAATTTACACCCGATTAAGCAAACTAAATGGCGAGAAACTACCCTCCACCACTTTAGTACAATTGGGTTTAATATTTTGTAGCCAGCAAGATACCGCCAAAGCATTATCACTCTTTAAACAAGCTTTGGTAGCGATGCCCGAAAATAATATTGCAAGGTTCAATTACGAATTATTGAAACGTAAGTATAAACCAAAGCAAGAGCCAACACCTAAAACGCCGCAAAACAATACGCAAAAAACACCTCCTAAGCCTCCTCCACAGGAAAATGCTGAAGTAGCTAAAAACGATAACCAACAAGAATTACTAAAAACGTTAAAGAACTATGGCCTAACCCTTGATAAGGCCAAAACAATATTGGACGCTATGAAAAGTAGTGAAATTCAATACATACAACAACGTAAAAAAGTTTCCAAAAACCCTAATAAATTAATAACAAAGCAAAACTGGTAAGAACCGCATTTATGAACACACAAGAAGTTTACATCATCTCGGCAGTTAGAACGCCGATTGGAAGTTTTGGAGGAGCACTATCTAGCCTTTCAGCTACTCAGTTAGGAAGCGTCGCTATTAAAGCGGCCGTTGAAAGAGCAAAAATCAAGCCCGAAAGTGTGGAAGAAGTAATTATGGGTAACGTAATTTCTGCGAATTTAGGCCAAGCACCAGCTCGTCAAGCTGCTTTAGGTGCAGGGCTTTCACCACAAGCAAGATGTTTAACTGTCAATAAAGTATGTGCTTCGGGCGCAAAGGCCATTATGTTGGCCGCTCAAAGTATTATGCTTGGCCTTTCTGATATCGTCGTAGCTGGTGGAATGGAAAGTATGTCAAATGCTCCTTTCTACGTACCAAATGCAAGATTTGGTTATAAATATGGCTCTTCGACATTAGTTGATGGATTAGAGAAAGACGGCTTAACAGATGTTTATGAAAACTGTGCTATGGGCTTTTTTGCTGATAGAACCGCCAGAAAATATGGTATTAGCCGTGAAGCGCAAGACAATTATACGATTGATTCGTACAAACGTGCAGCGGCAGCTTCTGAAGGTGGTTCGTTTGCCAACGAAATCGTTCCTGTAGAAGTAAAAACAAAACAAGGAAGCATTTTTGTAACAGAAGACGAAGAGTATAAACGTGTAAATTTTGAAAAAATACCTGATTTAAAACCTGCCTTCGAAAAAAGAGGAACTGTTACTGCTGCAAGCTCTTCAAACCTAAACGACGGTGCGTCTGCTATTGTTCTGATGTCAAAAAAGAAAGCTGATAAATTAGGATTATTACCAATTGCAAAAATCATTGGTATGGCCGATACTGAACAAGAACCAGAGTTCTTTTCGACTGCACCAACAGTAGCGTTACCAAAAGCCATCAAAATGGCAAACTTAATTAAAGAAGAAATTGACTATTACGAAGTGAATGAGGCATTTGCTGTAGTACCTTTGGCTTTTGAAAAAATCTTGGATATTCCTCACAAAAAAGTAAATGTGCATGGCGGGTCAGTAGCTTTAGGGCATCCACTTGGTGCATCAGGAGCAAGAATACTTACTTCATTAATTTTTATCCTAAAACAAAAAGGTGCACGATATGGTGCAATAGGTATCTGCAACGGCGGTGGTGGTGCTTCTGCCATTGTAATTGAAAGAACCTAATTGAAAAGTTTGTGGTAATTTTCATTGAATTATTTCACAAAACAGGCTTTAAATAAGTGTGATAACACACAAATCAACAGAATGAACGTAATTAAAAACACACATTTTAATTTTCCGAACCAAACAAATTTTTACAAAGGTAAAGTACGTGATGTATATTCTTTTGAAAACTTGTTGGTGATGGTAGCCTCAGATAGAATTTCAGCTTTTGATGTGGTTTTACCTCGTGCAATTCCATTTAAAGGACAAGTACTCAATCAAATTGCCGAACACTTTTTGAATGCTACCAGAGATGTAGTACCAAACTGGCTAGTAGCCACCCCAGACCCAAACGTGAGTGTAGGGCTGAAATGTGAAACATATCCTGTAGAAATGGTAGTAAGAGGCTATTTAGCTGGTCATGCTTGGCGTACTTATAAATCAGGATTACGTGTTTTATGCGGTGTTACTTTGCCTGAGGGCCTAAAGGAAAATGACAAACTACCTACGCCAATAATTACGCCAACAACCAAAGCACACGAAGGACACGATGAGGACATTTCAAGAGAAGAGATTCTTGAAAAAGGTTTAGTTACTGAGCAAGATTATGTTCAATTAGAGAAATATACTCTTGCGCTTTTTGCAAAAGGTACAGAAATGGCAGCCGAGCAAGGATTAATTTTGGTTGATACTAAATATGAATTTGGCAATAAAGATGGACAAATTACATTAATCGACGAAATCCATACGCCAGATTCCTCTCGTTATTTTTATGCAGAAGGTTATCAAGAACGTCAAAATAATAACCAAGCACAAAAGCAACTTTCAAAAGAATTTGTTCGTGAATGGTTGATTGCTAATGGCTTCCAAGGAAAAGAAGGACAATCAGTTCCTGAAATGACTGATGAGTGGGTAATTCAAATTTCTGAACGTTACATCGAGCTTTTTGAACAAGTAACAGGCAAAAAGTTCATCAAAGATGAATCAGAAGATATTTTGGCTAGAGTTGAAGCAAACGTAAACAATTATTTAAAGTCTTAGTTTAATAAGACAAGAAATTAGAACAATTTTATGGAATTTAAGCTAGAAAAAAATGAGCAATACGCTCTTATCGAACTTAAAGAAACTGCCTTGACGCAGGAAAATCACGCAGATTTAGAAAAAATAGTACGCCAACTGTTCAGAGAAGGCTATGGTAATATTATCATGGAGTTCAATCAAATTGTTGACTTAGATGGCTATGGCATTTCTGTGATTCGTAAAGCAAACAAAATCTGTTTGAATGAATTAGGTTTATTGATTATCGTTACAAAAAATCAAGAGATAATAGACCAATTAGATGCTGCAAAAATCGAAGAGTTGACTGTTATGCCAACCGTTCAAGAGGCAATCGATGCGGTATATTTGAACGAATTGGAAAACGATTTTCAATCTGATGAAGACGATGAATACGACCACGGTGAATACAGTGAAGGCGGTTCTGATGACGATTATTAATCGATATTAAAAACAGGTCAGTTCAAGAACTGACCTGTTTTTTCATAACAAATCATCTTATCAAACCGTTAAAGAAGTAAAATCAAACAAAAACAATCAATCCATCTTCAATTTTGAGTTTTCAATTAACCATTTTAGGCACTGGCTCTGCCACTCCCGTTTTAACTAGAAATCCAACGGCACATCACCTTCAAATTGAGCATGAGGGTTATTTGATAGATTGTGGTGAGGGCACTCAGAACCAGCTACTTCGGTACAAATTAAGAACAACTAAACTGAATTATATTTTTATTACACACCTTCACGGGGATCATTTCTTTGGATTAATTGGGCTTCTCTCTACGCTAAATATGCATAGAAGAATTGAAGATTTATGGATTTTTGCTCCCAAGGGACTTGCTGAAATTATCACTCTACAAATGAAATATTCGGATACCCGATTAAATTTCAAAATACATTTCACAGAAACACAAACGGAAAAAAGTTATTTACTTTTTGAAAATGAATATGTTTCCGTAACCACAATTCCACTTATTCACCGAGTACCATGTTGCGGTTTTTTATTTAAAGAGAAAACCAAAAAAAGAAAAATCATTAAAGAAACAAAACCGAATGATTTATCCTTTGAGGAAATTAGAATGTTAAAAAATGGAGAAGACATTTTTAATATTGATGGATCGGTAAAGTACAAAAACGAGGTTTACACTACTCCTTCTCTAAAAAGCTGTAGTTTTGCATTTTGTTCGGATACGCTATTTACTGAATCAGTTATTGATATTATCAAAAACGCAGATTTACTTTATCATGAAGCAACTTTTCTAGACGAGCTATTGCCAAGAGCTACACAAACTAATCATTCAACGACCAAACAAGCTGCCATGATTGCCAAAAAAGCAAAAGTAGGCAAGCTCATTATCGGTCATTATTCTTCAAGATACAAAGAATTAGAAACTCATCTTGCTGAAGCTCGAGAAGTATTTATGAACACTTACTTAGCAATTGAAGGTGAAACCCACAAGATTCGAGACACTAAGGTTTAGTAAGTTTATCTAATCAAATTGACCCAACCTTTGAATTCTCGCTTTGTAAATTTGAGCAAATAATAATACTCAGCTGATGCGTACTCCCCACCCGACCATCTAAAATTTCTATCTTTCGATTCATAAACCATTGCTCCCCATCGGTCAAAGATTTGTATAAATTCAAATTTCTCAAAACAATTGTTTTCAGGTAAATCTGTTAAGGTAAAAAACTCATTTTTCCCATCACCATTTGGCGTAAATACATTCACTGGCTTAAAGCCTTCGTAATTAACTATTTTGCTTTTTAATACCACGTTTACAGAAACAGTATCAAACCTATTTGGGCTACATGAATTATCTTCTGTAATAAAATCAATTACATAATTTGCTTGATCTTTACCATCTAGTAGGCTACAGTCTAATTTCCAGGAGAACGGATTAGTAATTTTTGCAACGCCGTTTTTATCCGTCCAAACAGCACCAACTTTTGCCAAGTCAAAACCCTTACCTAATGCGTAGAGTTTTATTGGGTCGGCGTCTGGATCAAGCGAAATCACTTCAAAATTAATTGGCTTTGCAACTTCACCATCAAGTGTGACCTCTATTTCATTTTTTGCGAGTGATGTTAATACATTGGGAGTTTGGCTTGGCAGAGGTAGGGCTTTTAGGTTAATAGTGAGGCTGTCTCTTAAATTTCTCTCACATCTAGTATCTGTAATAAAAAAATCTACGATATAATCAGCATTTCTCACAGCATTGCAATTAGGCGCCCAAGTGAAAGGTGAATTTACCGTACCCAAACCCGTTACTGTGCCAAAATTCATTCCTACATCTGCCAGATTAAACCCTCTTCCTCTGGCAGTAATGGTAATATTATCATTGTCAACGTCTTTCCCAAAAAGGTTGAACTTAAGTTGCTGATTAATTACTACTTCACCTCTCCTATTCGCTAAATCGGTGGAAATATTCGGACGATTATTGAATGTTGGCTCAACAATTACCTTTACTTTTAAAGTACTAACTAGCGGTTGAGGGCAACCATCATCGGAGGCAATCACATCAAAAAGTAAGGGCTTACCATCAAAACTTGCAGTACATTCATCAAAACAAAGTTCGGCTCTTAAGGTATCTTTAAAAGTAGTCGTACTGATTGTAGTTGGCGAAAGAGTAAACGTTCCACTGAAGTTATTTGGTAGCACTTTGAGTGTTAGTCGTTGATTAGGATCTAAATCTGTCACAAGGAAGTTTAAACATTTTTGTTCACCAGCCTTTATTGTGATGGTTTGTTCAGAATCGTAAAATCCAGTTTTCCCTTTCTCCCTCAAAAAACTTTGTGGAGCATTATTAGTAGGGCAATCAATTACTTTTAGCTGAAAATCTCTTCTTACTTCACCAATTTTTTTGCCATTTCTATATTCTTCTGTTAACACACAAAAAACATATAAACCTAGAAGATCAGTCGTAACCGTAAGCTGCCCTGTCCGAGCATTCACCCGCAAAGGTTGTGGGCCAGGTATAACATTATTTATTCCAAATCCATTCTGCCAACGCACAAGCGGATAATTACTACTTCCTACTGGAAATTCAGGACGTGGATTTTGTGTCGTAGAGAATCCATTCAAGGGCGTAACCAATGAATAAACTAAACTATCTCCATCAGCATCGGTTGCTCCAAAATCAAAGAAAAAAGGACGATTTCTGCAGATATAATCACCAGAGAGTTTTCCAAATTTAGGCGATGAATTTACAAAATTAGTACCATTAATTTTAAGTGCTGGAAATGCCAAGTAAAATACAGATCCCGCCGCCTCTGGACTTTGTATATTCGTAATAACATTATTTCGGCAACATCGCTCCCAAACAAAATAATAGCCATCCGGATCAGAAAAAGTATCAGGATTCAAAAACACCAAAGCACTATATCGAATCAGTCTAGTTCTCACCGAATTATTTTGCACACAGCTCGGATTTGAAAAACCAATCAAACTATCGCTTACGATAGGTAAAGTTGCAAAACCCATGTAAAAATTATCTTTTTTTCGATAAACTGCCAACGAAACAGTAGGATCTTTTGCCCCAATATTGCCATAAATATCATCAAAATAAAGATTGAGACTCAGGCTGTGAGATGCAGTTGGCTGGTTCTTGACGACAAGAAACTCTATTTCACCACCTACAATATGAGTAGCCTTGGCATTCAGAACAAAAAGAAGTAATATGACTAAAGAGAGTAAAGTTTTTTTCATACAATTAAATTAGGAGATTTTACAAATGAATTAAACATCTGTTGTTTTTCTAAACATATTGACAAAACAAAACGTCTAAAGGTTGTCTTAGGCACATGAAGAAAAGGCTTTTGAGTATTCATTAATGACAATTCTGTCAACAGTATTCAAAACGAAAAATAGGCAAACAAATGTATTTATTTTAAGTAATTTAATTATAGCTTTTTCTTCATCCGTTTTTCTTTTGGCTACACGAAAATTACATATTTTACTTGATTGAATGATGTATTTGTGTATGAATAAATGCTATAGATTTAATAGATTAAAATTCAAATACTTAGCACTAAAAATAGGTATAAAATAATCAAAAGGCTATCATAAAGAGTAAATCAGGACTATAATATCTCGAAATCAGATTTTTTTTATAAAAAACTTATAATTTAATTAAAATTGAAATTTTCAGATTTTTAAGATTAATTTTAAAGTAACAAACAATGAAAAAATGAAAAACCAACAAAAACAGGTTCAAAAAAATCATTTTTTCGCAATAATATTAATCATTTTTTATAAATTATGTTCTTGGAAGGAATTGCAAAAAATTGCATCTAACTAAGATAAAATTTTACGAAATCTTGAAATTGTATTATTCAGATGATTATTCGGCAAAACGTTATTTTTTCCAAAGAATTTCTTGTATATCTTTGTAATAACAAAACAGAAAGCAATACATTCTTCATTTTTCATAAAGTTTAAGTAAAACAAAAAAGCTACTTCAATTTTATTATTTACATTTTATACTGTATTTCTCTGACAATTTTCCAATATTATAGAAAAACAATTCCCACAAACATAATATTAAGTTCTCTGTTAGTAAATTAAAAAACAGCCCCA
>JACCDS011733482.1_pt1 | contig 12559 bp, 11 predicted proteins | sample 7446441 | NCBI WGS metagenome assembly JACCDS01 (sample SAMN15323445, study PRJNA562643) | freshwater metagenome | isolation source: river surface water | place: USA:Blue River Watershed | collected 2017-08-17
CCCAGTCCTCGTCCAGCAGCTGGAACTGGAAGGTGCTGGGAATGGGCTCCATGCGCCAGGGCTTGGCCACGGGCTCGAAGCCGCCCATCAGGAGGCCGCCGACTTCTTCCTTGTAGTAGATGAAGCCGTCCGGGTCGCGCATCACGGGCAGCATGGGGTGCACGCCCGCAATCTTGTCGGTGACGATGTAGAAGTGCTCGGCTGGATACAGCGGCACGTTCACGCCGGCCAGCGCGCCGAACTGCCGCGCCCACTGGCCGGCGCAGTTGATGAGGATCTCGCAGGCCACATCGCCTTCGGCCGTCTTCACGCCCGTGACGCGGCCTTTGTCGGTGAGCACGCCCGTGACTTCCACGTGCTCCACCATGCGCACGCCACGGTTGCGGGCGCCCTTGGCCAGGCTCATGCACAGGTCGGCGGGGTTGGCCTTGCCGTCGCCGGGGATCCAGATGGCGCCCTGCAGGTCGTCGGTGCGCATCACAGGGTACAGGTCGCCGGCCTCCTTGGGCGTGATGAGCTGCACCTCCACGCCGAAGCTGCGCGCCAGCGCGGCCTGCTTCTTCAGCACCTGCCAGCGCTCCGGCGTGCGCGCCACGTTGACGCTGCCGCATTGTTTCCATCCGGTAGCGAGGCCCGTCTCGGCCTCCAGCGTGCTGTACAGCTCGATGCCGTACTTGCTCATGCGCGTCATGTTGCGGTTGGGCCGCATCTGGCCCACCAGCCCGGCTGCGTGCCAGGTGGTGCCGCAAGTCAGCTGGCCCTGTTCCAGCAAGAGCACGTCGCGCTCGCCGGCCAGGGCCAGGTGGTAGGCGGTGGAACAGCCGGCGATGCCGCCGCCGACGATGACGATGCGGGCCTGGCTGGGCAGGCGGGGTGATTCACTCATCGCACGAGGCTAGCGCAAGCGCGCCGGCCCGTGCGCCGGGGCTGCCCCGGGGTGGGTGCGCCTCAGCGCTGAACGGAAGGCGACTGCACGGCCGACGCCAGCGTGGCGTCCGGGCCGGACTCCGGCGCCTGCACCCAGGCAACGGATGTCAGCGCGTACACCACCAGGGCCAGCTCCGCCAGGGTGACAGTCCAGAAAACGGTGGCGCGCTTGCTCATGTGGGTACCTGCTTGGCCGGGTGTTGAAACCAGGGCCTCACGGTACGGGGCGGGGCGGAAAACTTGAGCCGGAGAAAAGGCCGGAAAACCGGCCAATTCCCCGGACTGGAACCCGGGCGGCTTCAGCGCTGCAGCTCGCCGCCGGCCAGCCAGCGCACGCCGCGCCGGTAGAGGTCTTCCACCCCCGAACCCTTGAGCATGGGCATGTCCAGCTTCACCCGGTAGCCGATGCGCGTCTGGATGTAGGCCAGGTGCCGGTAGCCCTCGGGGAAGGCGGCCAGCTGGGCCTGGTCCAGCTCAATGAAGGCGGCCGGGTCCACCGGGTCCAGCCGGTCCTTCTCGTAGATGGGCTGGCGGTGCAGCAGCTTCCACTGGCCTTCGTGGCGCTGCACGAAGTCGTAGAAGCGGCCGGTGCACACCACGTCGCACAGCACCCCTTCGACGGGGCCGCGTTGCGAGATGGTCATCTTGGTCTGCGCGATGGCGCGGTCGCCGTTGACTTCAATGGCGCTGCCGCCCAGGAAGTGCAGGATGCTCACGCCCTTGGCCCAGCCTTCCTGCGTGACGCGGATGAAATCCGCAAACGGGCCCTGGAACCAGGTGGCCATCATCACGCCGTCCGGGTGCCAGCAGGTGGCGAAGCGCGCCCAGTCGCCGGCGTCGCGCCAGACCGCCCAGCGTTCGATCAGGCGGCGGATCAGCAGTTCGTCCTGCAGGGTGTCGGGAAGCGTTGAGTCCATGCGCCCACGTTAGCGCATGGACGGCAGGCTCAGAAGCTGTGGCGCACGCCCAGCTCGAAGGCGCGCGAAGCCTGGCCGCCAAAGTAGTTGGCGGCCGTGGCGACACCGCTGGTAGCAGGTCCGCCAGGAACCGTGAACGCCGCACCGGCCTGGTTGCGGACCTGCGCGATGTGGCCGTACAGCGCCGAGCGGCGCGACAGGTTGTGCACGTAGCCGGCCCCCAGCATGGTGGCGTCGTTGGCGCTCAGCGCGGCGGTGCTCCCGCTCTGGTCGGCCTTGAGCCAGCTCAGCTTCAGCTGGCCCTGGCCCAGCGGCACCTGGGCGGCAAGCAGGGTGTTGGTGGTGCGGTCGGTGCGGTAGGTCCAGCGCCGTTGCGCGGCACTGGCACGCAGCCAGCCCCAGTCATAGCTGGCGCCCCAGGTTTCGTCGGTGAAGGGCTCGCCGGCCGCGGCGTTGCGCGTCTTGTAGCGCGCCAAGCCGACATGGAGCTTGGCATTGGCCCAGCCCAGACGCCCGCCTTCACCGCGCACGGCGCCGGCCGCCGCGCTGCCGCCTTCGCCCGCGCTCACCATCAACGCGCCGTAGACACCACCCAGACCCTGCGGCAGAAAGACCTCCACCGCGTTGCCCACTCGCAGGGTGGGGTTCTGCGTGTTGGCGTCGGCCGTGGCACCGAAGGCCTGGCCCAGCGCGCGTGACGCAAACACGCTGCGGAAGGTGTTGGCGCTGGCCACGCCCAGGGTGGTGAACGGGTCCATGGCCGTCCACAGCAGGTGGGTAGGAGCCCAGTCGCGGCCCAGCCGCAGTTCACCCGCCACGCCGTGGCTCAGGCTCACGGTGGACTGGCGGTCCCAGAAGGGCGTGCTGGTGGCGCCGGTGTCGGCCAGCAGGGTGCTGTCCAGCAGGAAGCCGGCGCGCCAGCCGCCGCCCAGGTCTTCGCTGCCCCGGAGCACGAGCTTGCTGGTCTGGTTGGCGCCGCTCACCTGCGACTTGATACTGCCCAGGCGGCCGTTGGACACCTGGCGCAGTGCCAGGTCCACGGTGCCGGAGAGGGTGACAGACGACTGGGCTTGTGCCTCACCGGCGCAAGCCAAAGCCAGCGGCAACAAGGCCAATTTCAGGGCGATGACGGGTTTCATGGTGTCTCCGTTGCGCCGCGGTCTGCGGCACTCAGTTTTGGGGTTAGCTGCGGGCCAGTGGCTCCGGCCGCGGTCTCACTCGGGCCGGAAGCCGGCCGACTTCAGCAACTCGGCGCCTTCGGTCACTTCGCTGGCAATGAAGCGCGCAAACTGCTCTGGCGTTTCCGCCACGGCTTCCACGCCCAGGGCCGCGAGCGCGCCCGAGCGGGCCAGTTCCCGCGTGGCGGTGTTGATGGCGGCGTTCAGCGCCACCACGCGGTCGGCGGGCGTGCCGCGCGGCGCCCATACGCCGTACCAGGAGTCGTAGGCGAAGCCGGGCAACCCACTCTCCTTGAAGGTGGGTACCTCAGGGGCCAGGGGGCTGCGCCGGGCCGAAGTGATGGCCACGGGCCTGACCTTGCCGGACTTGGCCAGCTGCTGCAGCGCGATCATCGAGTCCAGCAGCATGTCGGTGTGCCCGCCGGCCACGTCCATCAGTGCCGGCTGCGTGCCCTTGTAGGGCACGTAGGCCAGCTTCAGCTGCGCCTGCTTGGCCAGCATCAGGGTCGCCAGGTGGCTGGGCGCGCCGGCGGCCGGGATGCCGGCGGTCCACTTGTCCGGCTGCTGGCGGATGGCCCCCACCAGGTCCCCCAGCCGCTGCTGCGGCTTGGACGGCGACACCACCAGCATCAGCGGTGCCTCGCCCATCCGGGCCACGGGCACGAAGTCCGCTTGCGGGTCATAGGGCGGGCTGGCCAGCACCTGGCGCGCCAGCACGTGGGTGGCTGCAGAAAAAAGCAGGGTGTGGCCATCAGACGGCGCGGCCTGCACCGCCTTGCCGCCGATGGTGCCGCTGCCGCCGGCGCGGTTTTCCACCACCACCGGCACGCCCAGCTGCTTCTGCAATTGCGTGCCCAGTAGGCGCGCCGCAGCGTCCACCCCACCGCCGGCCGCGAAGGGCACCACGATGCGCACGGGCTTGTCCTTGTCCGGGAAGGCCGCGGCCCACACCCCGCTGGAGGCCAGCGCCGCCAGCGCAGCGGCGACGCGCATCAGCCGCCTGCGGGCCAGGTTTTTCTTCATGGTGCTTGTCTCCTCAGCTTACAGCTTGGGGCGCGGTGGCTTCAGACCTTGGCCTGGCCCAGGCCGGCGGCACGCATGGCAGCGAAGATCTCCTGGTCGGCGCCTTCCTGCAGCGGCAGCAGGGGCGAGCGCACCGTGGCGTGCTCCAGGATGCCGCGCGCCACCAGCGCCCACTTCAGCGCCACGCTGCCTTCCATGTGCGAGCCGCGGTGGTAGACGTTGGCCGTCACCGGCAGCAGGCGGTCATGCAGGGCGCGGGCCTTGGCGTAGTCCTTGGCCTTGCCAGCGGCGATCATCTCCACCAGCAGTTCGGGCGCAATGCAGCCATAGCCCACCAGCGCACCGTCCACGTCAAACATGGTGTGCAGCAGGTACTCGTCATGGCAGGTCAGGATCTGCAGGTCCGGCCGCTCCTTGCGGATGACGGGGATCTCGCGGTCCCAGCGCTTCATGTTGCGCACGCCGTTCTTCATGGCAAACACACCGGGCTGGGCTGCGATGTCCAGCTGCGTTTCCAAGTCGTAGGTGCACTTGGTCGCGTCGGGGTACTGAAACAGGATCAGCGGCAGGCCGCTGGCTTCGTAGATGGCCTTGTACTTGTCCTGCGGCGCGCCCTTCTGGTAGCCGAAGCGCAGCCAGCCGTGCGAGGGGTAGACCAGGCCGGCCTTGGCACCGGCCTTGACGGCGCGCTTGGCTTCCTCGGCCGCCACCTGCGTGCCTTCCAGCGTGATGCCGGCAATGATGGGCAGCCGGTCGCCCACGGCTTCGCGGAAGGCCTCGATCACGCGGCACTGCTCGTCGCGTTCCAGGAAGGTGCCTTCGCCGGCGTGGCCCAGCACGGTGAGGCTCTTGACGCCGGGCACGCTGGCCAGCCACTTGCCCAGGCGCTGGATGGCCGGGTAGTCCACCGCGCCGTCGCGGGTGAAGGGGGTGATGGGAGCGGGGTTGAGGCCGCGCATGTCGAAGGCTTGCATGGGGTTCTCCTGTCGGTAGAGGGTGGGGACGGAAGGCATCTGGGAGTCGACGGAACGCACTGTAGAAATCGGCCGGGCTTCCGCATAGATAGACTTCGCAGCTTTCAGAGTTGCCTCAATCGGCAAGTCAGAAGGTGCATCGGGAGCCCAGCATGCAAGTCACGGCGGTGCGGTTGTTTCTGGAGGTGGCCGAGGCCGGCAGCCTCAGCAAGGTGGCCGCGCGCCGGCAGACGGTGCAGTCGCATATCAGCCGCCAGGTCAGCGACTTCGAGGCCGAGTGCGGCGGCGCGCTGTTCCGACGCACCGGCCGCGGCATGGCCTTGACCGAGCACGGTGCCAACGTGGCCGCGCGCCTGCGGCCCTGGCTGCAGGAGACCGAGCAGTTGGGTGCGGAGCTGCGTTCGGCCAGCGGCAGCCCCACGGGGGCGGTGCGCCTGGGGCTGATCCCCTCGGCCACCCACCCGCTGGGCACGCGGCTGTTCGAGCGCTTGAGCGCCCAGCACCCCGGCATACGGCTGGACATCGCCGAAGCGCAGGGCGCCGAGCTGGACACGCTGCTGGACAGCGGCGCGGTGGACATGGCCGTGCTGTTCCGCTTCCACAAGCCGGCGGGGCGGGACGAGCGGCTGCTGTGCACGGCCAACACCTACCTGGTGGCGGCGGCCGGCGACGAGCTGACACGCCAGCCCACACTGAACTTCGCCCGCCTGGCCAAGCTGCCGCTGGTGCTGCCCCGGCAGCCCAGCCACTGGCGCCACGCGCTGGACGAGACCGCGCGCAGCCTGGGTTTCAGGTTGCAGCCGGCGGCCGAGGCCGATTCGCTGACGCTGCAGATAGAGCTGGTGGCCGGCAACCACGGCCTCTACACCGTGCTGGGCCCCTACGCCTTTGCCACAGACCTGCGGGCCGGCCGCCTGCAGGCCAGCCGCCTGGTGCGGCCCGACCTGGTGCGGCACGTGACGCTGGCCCTGCCCAAACACGGCAAGCTGTCACCCGCCAGCCGTGTAGTGGCACAAGCCATCGAGGCCCAGGTGAGCGCCTGGGGACGGCAGCTGACCGAACCGTGACGGCGGCTCGCCGCCGACGTTCAGACCTTCACGATGCCCATGTCCAGCAGCGCCCGCGCCGCGTCCACGATGCTCTGCTCGCCCGGCCGCGTGGCCCAGCCCAGCTTGTCCTTGGCGTGGGCCGCGCTCTGGTGGCGCACGCTGCCCAGCTCGCCCACCACGGCCTTTGCCACGGGCACGAACAGCGCCGCGATGCGCACCGCCCAATCGGGCGCGTTGCGCGTGGTGACCTTGGCCGCCTGTGGGCCCAGCTGCGCGCGCAGTACGTCGGCCACCTCGCGCAGCTTGAAGAAGCGGTCGTTGGCGATGAAACGCTCGCCCGCAATGCCCGGCGTGGTGAGGGCGCGCACGTGCAGGTCGGCCAGGTCGCGCACGTCCACGATGCCGAAGCCGATGTCCGGGCAGGCGCCCAAGCTGCCGTCCAGCAGCTTCTTCACCACCACCACGCTGGCGGAGTAGTCGCGGCTCCAAACGGGGCCCAGCACCACGGACGGGCAGATGCTCACGTACTCCAGCCCAGCGTCTTCCTTCGCCACCCACTCGCGCGCCGCGCGCTCGGCCACGGTCTTGCTCTGGATGTAGGGCGTGAGGCCGGGCTTGCTGAGGTCGGTCCAGTCCTTCTCGGTGAAGTGGTGCACGCCGCGGCCGCGGCCATAGGCGATGGCCGCCACCGAGGACGTCATGACGAAGCGCTTGGCACCCGCGGCCTGGGCGGCGCGCAGGGCGCGCAGCGCACCGTCGCGGGCGGGCACGATCAGCTCATCGGCGCTCTTGGGAATGCCCGTGGGCAGCGGCGACGCCACGTGCGCCACGTGGCTGCAGCCGGCGGCGGCCTCGGCCCAGCCGGCGTCGGCGTTGAGGTCGGCCTCGAAGAAACGCAGCCGGCTGTTGTCCACCGCCAGCAGCTGGCGCACGGTGTCTTCCCTGGCCAGGCTGCGCACGGTGGTGTGCACCGTCCAGCCCTGGGCCACGAGTTGGCGGATCAGGAAACCGGCGATGTAGCCGCTGCCGCCGGTGACGAGCACGGTGGGTTTCATGCCCGCATTGTCCGCGGGCCCGGGCCTGCCTGCTTGCCTGCCCACCGCCGCTTCAGCGGGCCGCGTGCTCCGCAAACAGCTTGGCAAAGGTGCCGGTGGTGCGCTCCAGCACGGCCATGGCAGCCTTGCTGTACTCGTCGTTGCTGGTCTCGGCCAGGCGGAAGGCGGTCTTGCCACTGCCGACAAAGGCCCGGGACAGGAAGCCGCCCACGCCGCTGCCGTGGTCCTTTTCGGTCTTGGTGAGCACGGCAAATTCCAGGTCGGTCTCGATGCCGCGGGTCAGGCTCAGCGCACCGTCGTCACCCTTGGCCACGCCGCCGAACTTCACCTCCTCGGCACGCACCAGGCGGTTGTCCATGCGGCTGACACTGATGGCCAGCGTGGTGCCCACTTCGGCCGTGCGCGCCACCAGGCCGCTGCGGTTGCCGCTGGACGTCATCTGCGCAAAGTCCACCACCAGGGTGGTGGCCAGCGTCAGCGGTGCGCCCAGCTGGTTCGAGACCTCGTTCATTGCCTTGTAGGCGGTCTGGTCGAACCGGCTGGTGCTCCAGGGGAAGTGCATCAAAGACCACACCGACAAGCCCTTGGGTGCAAAGGCACGGCCCTTGGCGTTGCCCTCGGCCACCTCCACCGGGCCGGGCACACCCTGGAAGGGGGCGATGTCCCACTTGGCATCGGCCACGGTGAGCACCTCGCGCCCGGTGGCACGCAGCTGGGCCACAAAGCGCGCATAGGCCTTGTCGGTCAGCGCTTGCAGCGTGGCGTCGTCCACGCCTTTCAGGTTGACCTGCATGCCGGCGCTGGCGCCCGTGGTGTCGCGTCCCGGCAGGTAGCTGGCGCGCACGCGGGCACGCGCAAAGGTCTCGTTGACGAAGATGACGCGGAAGCCCACCAGCGCCACGCGCTTGCTGCGCGGCAGGAAGTTGACGGACTTTTCGCCAAAGGTGCCGCCGGCCTTGCCGTCAAACCACTCGGCCGGGTTCAGCTCGGGCAGCTGCAGGGCGGGGTCGACGTCGGAGGCGGCGGGCGCGGCCGGTGGCAGCGGCGCGGCCGGGTCGGCTGCCGGCGCAGCCTGTGCGTGCACCAGCGAGGCCGCGCCCAGCAGCGCGGCAGTGGCAAGGGCGATAGAGAGCAGTGGCTTCACGTGGGTTCCCCAGGGAGTGTTGAGTGCCGCCAACGGCAGCGGTCCCCAGGGAACGCGGGAATGCGGCTGGCCGAAGCTCACGCCCCGGGCGCAGGGCCCGCACGGCAGGTTCTCTAACCCAGCCTGAGCGCCATCACCCCCGCCACCACCACCGCCGTGCCGGCGGCGCGCTGCAGGCCGAAGCGTTCCTTCAGCAGCCAGGTGCCCAGCAGCGCGGCAAACAGCACGCTGGTTTCACGCAGCGCGGCCACGCTGGCCACGGGTGCCTGGGTCATGGCCCAGAGGGCGATGGAGTAGCTGCCTATGGACGCCGTGCCGCCCGCCGCGGCCTTGGGCCAGCGCGTCTTGGCGTAGGCCAGGATGGCGGCGCGCTGTTCGGGTGTGCGGCGCAGCCACACCAGCAGCGGGTAGGGGAAGCCGTCCAGCACGAAGAGGATGAACACGTAGGCCGCCGCATTCCCGCTGGCGCGCACACCCAGGCCATCCACCACCGTGTAGACGGCGATGATGGCCGCGTTGGCAAAGGCAAAGGCCAGCGCCTTGCGGTGGTGCAGCGCCTCGCCCGGGTGGGCCAGGCCCACCATCGCCACGCCCACGGTGATGGCCACGGTGCCCAGCCAGGCCGCCGTGCTGGGGTGTTCACCCAGGAAGGCGCCGCTGCCCAGCGCCACCAGCAGCGGCGCAAAGCCGCGCATGATGGGGTAGGTCATGCCCAGCTCACCGTGCTGGTAGGCACCGGCCAGGGCGATGTAGTAGCCGATGTGGATGAAGAGGCTGGCGGCGATGAAAGGCCAGCTCTCCGGCCGCGGCAAGCCGAAGTACAGCGCAAACGGCAGTGCCACCACGGCACCCAGGAAGTGCACCAGCGCCGTGTCCACGGTCTTGTCGCCCGCGCTCTTGACCAGCGCGTTCCAGCTGGCGTGCAGGGCCGCGCCCAGCAGCACGGCCAGCACGATGGGCCAGGTCAGGCTCAAACGCGGCTCAAGGCGTTCAAACCAGGGCGCAACGGCGCGCGCGGGCCAGGTAGTGCGCCAGCGGCGGCGTGGCCAGGCCTTCGGTCTTGGCCTGGTCGTCCCACTGGCGCAGCTTCACCGCGTCGGACGCGCCGGGCCTGGCGATGAACTCGGCCGCCTGCTGCGCGCTGAACACGCCGCCCTGCAGCTTGAGGCTGCGCTGGCTGTCGGCCGACAGCGCCGCTTCGTAGCCGGCCACGGTTGCGCACAGGTAGCGCTTGGCGTCCACGTGCAGCTGCACGCCGCCCAGCACACGCTCGCCGAACAGGCCGCGCAGGAAGGGGATGGCGGCGTACTGGTGCACGTCGTCCACGCCGCGCAGCGTGGGGCTCTCACCCAGGTCTTGCGTGAGGTGGCCCAGGTCGTGCAGCAGGCAGGCGGTGACGAGTTCGTCGTCTGCCCCGGCTTGTTCCGCCAGCAGCGCGGTCTGCAGCGCGTGCTCCAGCTGCGTGACGGGCTCGCCCGCGTACTGCTCGTGGCCACGGCGGTCAAACAGGGTGGCTATGTCTTCGATGCTCAGCATGGGTTCAGTCGGAACGGCCGTCCAGGTCGGACAGGCGCGAAGAGCGGATGCGCGTGGCGGCCAAGGCGCCCGCGCTTTCCAGGATGGGGTAGGCGATGCTGCAGATGTGCGAGTTGATGCGCTTCAGCTCGCTGATCAGGTCCAGGTGCAGCGAGCTGGTTTCTATGCTCTGCGCCGTGTTGTCCTGCAGCCGCGCGATGTGGTTGGCCGCGTACTCGTGCTCCAGGTCTCGGAAGCGCGCCTTCTCTTCCAGCAGCTTCTGCGCGTCGCGCACGTGGCCGTCCAGGAACACGCTCATGCCCAGGCGCAGGTTGGCCAGCAGGCGTTCGTGCAGGTGGCAGATCTCGGCCATGCCGGCTTCGCTGAAGCGGCGGTTCTTGTGGATCTTCTTGTCTTCCAGGTCCTGGATCACGCGCTCGATGCTGTCGCCGATCTGCTCCATGTTGATGGTGAAGCTCACGATGTCGGCCCAGCGCCGGCCCTCGCGTTCGGACAGCGCCTCGCGCGAGATCTGCGTCAGGTAGAACTTGATGGCCGAGTACAGCTCGTCCACCGTGTCGTCCATCTTGCGGATGCGCTCAGCCAGGGGCAGGTCGTTGTCGCGCATCACCTTCACCACGCCGCGCAGCATGGTCTCCACCACGTCGGCCTGGTGCAGCGCTTCGCGTGCCGCGCAGCTGATGGCCAGGCTGGGCGTGGCCAGGGCGACAGGATCCAGGTGGCGCGGGCGCTGGCTTTCGGGCAGCGTCTTCTTGGGCAGCCAGCGCTCGGTCATGCGCGCCACCGGGCCCGTGGCCAGGATGAAGGTCAGCGCCATCAGCACGTTGAAGGCCACGTGGAAGGCCACCACCTGCTGCTGCACGGTGTCTACCGCATAAGGCAGCAGCGCGCGCGCCTCGCCCAGCAGCGGAATGGCCAGCGCCGCGCCGGCCACCTTGAAGAGCAGGTTGCCCAGCGGCAGCCGCCGCAGCTCTGGCCCGCCCGATGCAGTGACGATGACGGCCAGGATGCCACTGCCCACGTTGGCGCCCAGCACCAGGCCCAGGGCCACGTTGGCGGGCAGCAGGGCCTGGTCGGCCAGCGTGGCCACCAGCAGCACGATGGCCAAGCTGGAGTACGACAGGATGGCCAGCAGCGCGCCCACCACGATGTCCAGCGCCACCTCTTGCGGCAACGCCACCAGCAACGCGCGCACGGCGGGTGAGGCGGTGAGCGGCTTCGTGGCCGCCACGATGAGCGTCAGCGCCAGCGTGATCAGCCCCAGGCCGATGAGCACGCGGCCCACGCGGCCCACCTGCGTGTTCTGGCGGCTGATGAACATCACCACGCCCACGAAGATGAGCAGCGGCGACAGCCACGACAGGTCGAAGGAGAACACCGCCACCATCAGCGCCGTGCCCACGTCCGCGCCCAGCATCACGGCCAGGCCGGCGGCCGTGCCCACCAGGCCCGTGCCGACGAAAGACGCGACGATGAGGCAGGTGGCCGTGCTGCTCTGCACCAGGCTGGTGACGCCCAGGCCGGCCAGCGCCGCCGTGAAGCGGTTGGCCACGCTGCGCTGGAGCACGTGGCGCAGGTTCTCGCCAAACACCCGCAGCATGCCCGTGCGCACGATGTGCGTGCCCCACACGAGCAGGGCAATGGCGGCGAGCAGGTTTAAGAGGTGAATCACTTCGGGTCTAGAGCCATGGCACCGTGTAGGTCTTCAAGTTGGTGAAGCTCTTCATGGCTTCCTGCACGCCTTCCTTGTAGCCCAGGCCCGAGTCCTTGATGCCGCCGAAGGGCGTGAGTTCCAGCCGGTAACCCGGCACTTCGCGCACGTTCACCGTGCCCACCTGCAGCTCGTTCACGAACCGCATGATGTGGTCCTGCCGGTTGGTGCAGATGGAGGAGCTCAAGCCGTAGGCCGTGCCGTTGCTGATGCGAATGGCTTCTTCAATGCTGTCGAAGCCGATGATGGGCGACACGGGGCCGAAGGTTTCTTCGCGCACCACTTCCATGTCCGGCCGCACCTGGTCAATCACCGTGGGTGCATACAGCGCACCTTCGCGCGTGTGGCCGGCCAGCAGCCGGGCGCCTTGTGACAGCGCGGCGTCCACCTTCTGCTGGAAGCTGCGCGCGGCGGCTTCGTCGATGACCGTGCCCATCTCCACCTTGGGATTGGCCGGGTCGCCAAAACTCCAGGCGCGGGTCTTGTCCACCACCAGGTCGGTGAAACGCTGGCGCACCGCGTTGTGCACCAGCATGCGTTTCACCGCCGTGCAGCGCTGGCCGCTGTTCTTGTAGCTGCCCTGCACGGCCAGCGACGAGGCCTCGTCCAGGTCGGCGTCGTCCATCACGATGATGGGGTCGTTGCCCCCCAGTTCCAGCACGATGCGCCGGTAGCCCGCCTTGTTGGCGATGTACTTGCCGATGGGCACGCCGCCGGTGAAGGTGATGAGGTCCACCGCCGCGTGGGTGAGCATCTCGTCGGCAATCTCGCGCGGGTCGCCCGTCACCACGCTCAGCATCTCGGGCGGCAGGCCGGCTTCGTAGAGGATGTCGGCAAACAGCAGGGCCGAGAGCGGCACCTTTTCCGACGGCTTCAGCACCATGCGGTTGTTGGTGGCGATGGACGGCACCACCTTGTGCGCCACCTGGTTCATGGGGTGGTTGAAAGGCGTGATGGCGGTGATCACGCCCAAGAGCGGCTCACGCTGCGTGTGCACACGCCGCTTGCGGCCGTGGGGCGTGATGTCGCAGCTGAAGGTCTGCGC
>JACCDS010334771.1_pt1 | contig 12552 bp, 5 predicted proteins | sample 7446441 | NCBI WGS metagenome assembly JACCDS01 (sample SAMN15323445, study PRJNA562643) | freshwater metagenome | isolation source: river surface water | place: USA:Blue River Watershed | collected 2017-08-17
ACTGAAATCCTGAATTAACGCAGGCGTGGAGAAAGTAAAATTTGGCATATAAAATTCCTTGTACATCAACATGCAATTGGATGGAAAAATCCGTAAATAGCAGAAGAGTCAACAACCTAATTAAAAAATTAGTTACTCCTATCCCGTGAAGTAAAGCAGCTGGATTGAACTATTCCACTAAAAAATATTACACGCGATTACATGGAAATAATTAATAAGAGGGTTTATACGCCAAAGACAATAAAAAATTCAGTATTGAAGATGAAAAGTTTAGGGATTACACAAGAGGCATCTCATTTTTTGTTGCTATTTATTGTCCAGCATCTATTTTATTTATGAATAACGCATAACAAGCGACTGCGGTAAAAAATGGATAGATTTTAAATCAAAATCATCCTTATTTTTCCGAGCGTCGTGCTGTAAATCGCCAATAAATGACATCCCATTGCGTTGTAAATTTAATTCCTACCAATAAAAAAACCGATCCTTGTGAGATCGGTTTTTTTATTTCTATCGAACAGTCAATAATTATTTCTTGTAAGAGCACTTGTTAGGGTTGCCGCCTGGATCAGAACCGAACGCGGCAACCGTACAAGCAATTGAACCGCCAACAGTCACTTTTTTGGTAACCCAGCTGCCTTTACGGCCAAAGGCAACCCAGCCGTCGCCAGAGGTGACTGAGCAGGTGCCGCCCAGGTCAGCGCATTTGGAGAAGCCGCTTGGATAGTCGCCAGTGCCGCTCAATACCGGTGCGCCGCTCGCGCTGGATGTTGCTGCGCTGCTGGAGGATGGCGCCACTGATGCCACAGAGCTGGATGAACGGCTGGAAGAAGAAACGGCGGGTGTTGAGCTGGCGGCAGATGAGGTTGTGCCACCGCAAACACTGCTGGTTAATTGCGCGCCGTTTTTACCCACACCAGCGTATTGCGCCAAGCGGTCTTTCACACATTGTGGAGTAACCGGTGAGTAGCTGTAAGGAATGCTGATTGGGAAAGGTTGGGTTGTGGTCCAGTTAGTGGCGTCGATGGTGCCGCCGCTGCTCCAGGTGATGTTGTAGGTTGCGAAGTCACCGGGGTTGCGTACGTTGTTGTTGCGCAAATCCCAGAAGCCGCAGTTGCTGCTGTCGTAACGGCAGGTGATCGGGTTTTTCGCATTTTGGAACCAGTTGCTTTCAATCAACGCATAGCCGCCTTGACGCACATTGATGCCTGAGTCGGTAATGCCGTCATAGAGGTTGTTGTACATATGTGTCCAACCGCCGCGCTGCAGTGGCAAGCGCGCATTTACATTGCGATAAATATTGTGGTGGAAAGTAATTTTGCGGCCACCGGCGATATCACTGCTGCTGGAACCATCAAGCCCGACTTTTTTGCTGTCGCGAATCAGGTTGTAAGACACGGTGATATTTTGTGAGGCTTTTTTAATATCCAATGCACTTTCAAATGTTAGGTCGCCATCCGGTGAACCTTTACATTCGTTGTTCACTGCAAACAATTCGTTGTGATCAATCCACACGTTTACGCCGCTGTCGATACGAATCATATCGGCATCGTTATTGGCGCCCGCCAGTGCACCAATTTTCATATTGCGTACGATCACGTTTTCGGATTTGTTGATCACAATACCAAAGTTAGCCGATGAACCATTGGCACCCTGGATGGTAATGCCCTTGGTAAATTCCTTGATTTCCACGTAGCGATAGGCGTCATTCCAGCGTGCTTTAGGGCAGTTGCCGGAGGCGTCCACAGTGTGGTCGCGAATCACTTGATTGATCAGTGTGTCTTCATTACCGGTGTAAGTAATGATGAGTGGATAGGCGCCGCCAGTGACTTTTTTGCCGGCATCGTCCAGTTTGGCGTTGGCAATAATGGTGTTGATTTGTTCGTAGGTGGATGCACTAAAGCTGCGAGCGCCCGATACATTACCGCCATCGGTCGTGGAGAAACCACCGGTAGCGGCAGCAAATACGGAACCGCTGGCGACCAGCCCCATGGCAGCGACAAGCGACTTAACATGAACAGCAGCACTGCGTTTTGCAGCGCAAGAATTTTGATTATTAAACATAATTACAATCTCGTCTTAGTTATTAAAATAAAAATGACGGATTGACCGAGATGCCATTCTGCAATCTGGGGAAGCTACCTCTTTTCCAGTAACGATACGCAGTTTTATTATTATTTTCCTGCCCGGGGACAGCGATCTAAAACAGGAACTACAGAAACTCCTGAGCGGGATGCTGAATCTACGCCTGTGTTATCGGCTTGGCAATATCTACCGGGGATACAAAACGGATATATATGAAAAAAATGCGAGCTGCGTTAAGCAGTGGGTAATTGCTACTCACTGTTGTCGCCAAAATTGCTGGCGACAGAAACAACAAACCGCACTCGGAGTGCGGTTTGTGGGTGATGCTCAGGGAAATCTTAGCGCGTCGTACGGCGACCAGCGTAAGTTGCCAGCGCTAACAGCAGCATCAGCAGCCAGAAGTTACTACTGCCGCCTCCACCGCCTCCACCACCACTATTGTTTCCGCCACCGGTATTGGCCGGTGGGGCAGGTTTGTCGATATTGGTCAGTGCAGCACTTTCCAGCGTCGCGTAGCTATCACCTGCATTGCCCAGGTTTTTCAGGTAAGTAATTTCATACGTAGATTCATAATCCGTATCAATAAACTCTTTTATTTCCAATGTCACGGAATCGTAAGTTTTCCCTTTCCAACTACGGGTACCAATCTCAATCAGGCTGATCCTGCGCGTGAAGTTAATTGTTTCTACACCTTGGACAGATGGATAATTAATTTGCAGGATAGGGTTAACAACAATGGACTGCCCCAATTTCATTTTTTGCGGGACTAACAACCAATCGGTGTAGTTATAAACAACATTTGTTGTGGTGTCATAGGGATAGCTGGCTGATATGAGATAGATACCATCATTGCGACGCTCAAGGGTGGATCTATGGCTACCACCGCTGGATGTCATGGTAAATTGGTTCGCTGTTGCAGATTTGCGGATACGAGTGGTATAGCGATTGCTATAAATATTGACGAAGCTATAGTCCAGATCACCCAGTAGATAGTAGTCAAACAGGTCGATTTGCGGATGCGCATCCGCTACCTCTGGACTGTAACCTGAACGGATTTCTATGGCGTTGCTGACGCCATCACCATCCTGATCCAGTGCAGCATCGGCAGGGTTGGTATCGCTTAGAAAGCTGTATTTGGCTTCGTCGACGCCTTTAATGCCATCGCCATCGATATCATCATCACAAACATCTCCCATCGAATCATTGTCCATGTTGGCCTGATTCGGATTAGCGATCTCCGGGCAGTTGTCCATGTAATCATAAATGCCATCACCATCGGTATCGGTCGGGCGATTGTCGGTTGGGTCGCAGACATCGCCGATACCGTCGTTGTCCAGATCTGCTTGATCTGGATTGGAAATGGCTGGGCAGTTGTCACGTACATCACCATAACCGTCACCATCGGTGTCCAGATTATAAGGGTCGTTGTCACATTCATCGCCCAAGCCATCGTTATCACTGTCGGTTTGCCACCTGTTGTAATGATTCGGGCAGTTATCGATGTAGTTGGCATAACCATCGTTATCGCTGTCCTGATCAAATACCAAGTCGTCGATACTGAAGGTCACTGCCTCCTCATTACCCCATAGGTAACTTGTAATAACACGGAAAGTGATGGTGTGAACACCTTTGGTCAACGCAATATTTATCAGCGTCCAAGCTTGATTAACACCGTAACTATTGTGTTGCAGCACACCATCAACCAACACTTCCAGCCTGTAGGTGTAGGAGTAATTTGTTGAACTGTTATTTTTAAATTTGAATGAGAGGACGCCTGCATTGAATAACCCGGTGAATGCAACTTCACTGGATTGTGTGGTCTGGTTAAACGCGGTTGATTGCAGCGCAAAACCGCTACCGTCAGCACCACCCGCTTTAACAGTCCAAGGCAGCTTGCCAGACAGACCATAAAAACCAACTGGCCAACCATTTTCAAAATCCTCTTGATAAAAATCCAAGGCGACCGGAACGGAGTTGGCGTCGCGGGCATCAGACCCCAGCAGATGTTCCAGGCGGTTGGAAAAACCATCGCCATCCAAATCGCCATCGGCATCACTGGCATCGCGGGGATTCAGGCCGAGTGCGGTTTCTACTGTGTCAGGCAGGCCGTCATTGTCATCGTCTGCATCGCACATATCACCCAGGTTATCCGCATCAAAATCCGCCTGATCGCTATTGGCAACATTGATGCAGTTGTCTTGTAAATCATGCACGCCATCGGCATCACTATCGGGCAAATTGGCGATGTCATAAGTCGAAATAACGGGATTGGTTTGGGTTTGTTTGACGACAACCAACTGATTATTGAGATTAAACAGCTGTGTACTCACTGCATCATTCAGAGCAAAGTTGGATTCAAGGGAAAAGTTATCTGCCCAGAATTGCAGATTGTTGGCGTTGTCCACAGTGATCAGCTCATTACCAATCCAAACGCCGGAACTGATGCTATTGGACAATGCATTAAGTACAGTACCGGTATAGGCACTTAAAATTTGACCGGCGCTGGTAAGAATATATTCTCCATCGCTGCTCACTACCAAGCGAGAGTAAGTGGCAATATTGCTGTTATAGGGTGATTCGCCGGTATTGCCCAGCAAGCCTGTATCCGAGTCGATTTCACGCCACACCAGACTGCTGTTGTAGTTGCTGAGATAAACGCGCTCGGTAGATGGGTTCCACACATAATGTTGGGCGGTGTATGTCCAGTCATAAGAATTCAACAGATTGCCATTGGCATCAAAGCTATAGTGGGTTGCCCAAGCCCCCGAGTTATCGACAGCGAAAAGATAGTTACCTACAGCCTGCAGTCCCTGGATAGTAGTGGGCAGGTTTACAAAGTGAGTTTCTTTCGGTGTTTCGGCGGCTGTATCAAAATAGCTGATTTTACCGTTAGGGAAGCCCAAATACAGGCGCTGCTGCGCTGCAGAATAGGTAGCCCAAGTGGGCGGCACCAACAATGGCAAACTGGTCAGGTACTGCTGTTCGGCCATCGACCAGCGAAAAATGCTCAGGGTTTCGCGATCAATTAAATAGAGAATGTCCTGTCCATCCGCCAGCGTGAACTCGGGGCTATAGGCAAGTCCGTTGGGATTGAGTGGTTCACCTGGCGCGGGCAAATCAAAACTGGAAATATCGACGGAATTCACCGTGACCCCGCTGGCGCTGAGGGTAAAGGTGAATACGCGCTCGCCATGAGCGGCAATCAGGTCCGGTGTATTGGTTAGGGTGATAATGCCCTGTTCGATAAGGCCGGTATTGAATAGGGTCAGTTGACTATCGCGTAGCACAATCGGGTTGTCGCCGCTGAAAGTCAGGTCATCCACACGGCCCGCCAAACTACCGGCATAGGTCAAATCGGCCGCAAAATACACAATACCGGCGTCATCATAGACCTTGCTTTCAGTGCTGTTGATAAATAGGCGTGTGGCGTCCGGGTAATCACCGTGGTAGCTGCTATCGGTGGTGCTAACAATTGCACCATCGCTGCCTATCGACATTTTTGAAATATCTGACGGGGAAATGCCGGAGGAGCGGGTAAAAATGGCCTGATTTACCGCAGAGGCGACCTGACTTGGTCCCGCCCAATAATTTGAAGGCTCGGTTTCAACCAGTGCAAAGCCCGTGCGATTAATCACCAGCGTACTGCCACTGCTCTCCATCGCATAAATGTAGTTGCCCAGCAGGGTGACCTGGACAATATCCTGACTGGCATTGCGCACAAATTGACTGTTGCCAGTGGTTAAATCCAGCGCGCGCAATTCGCGGTGAAACGCGATGTAAGCAGTATTACCCTCAATTGCAAACGCGGTTGGGATTTTGCTGAGAGTGATATCCGCCCCCTGGCTCTGCTGCGCCATGTCATACACGGCGATTTTGTTGGGTGCAGAAAACAGGAAATAGGCTTTATCGCCCACAATGCTGGTATCGACATGCAGCGCATTGGCAACACTGGTGACAAACACACAAGCGAGGAATACTACCGATCTGGCAATTCCTTTTAGAAACAAACACATAGAATGCTCCATCACAAAAAGATCAGGGGTGGCTAGGGGAGAGTTGAGCGAACGGTGTCAGGCGAAATCATTGTTGTAATTTTGCGCGCCAGTCTAGCGGGAAAAACGGCCCCGCTCAATTGCTGAGCGGGGCTGGTTGTCAAAAAAAGATGTTAGCGCGTCGCCCACCCGCGATCGCCCGGTTTATACGCGAGTGCGCCGTCGTAGCGGCCGGGGATGGCGATGTGGCGCAGGACTTGGGTGCCGCCGACTTCAGAGCTGAAGAAGCCAAACAGGGTGAGTTGTTTGATCATGGTGAAGTAGTGAATATCACCCTTGGCTACGGCGGCGCGGGCATCTTTGTCCAGTTGGTTGATAAACGCGGTGCGCTCTGCCGGTTGCAGCGCCATAAAGCCGCGGCCATAGGTTTTGTTGGATTGCGCTTCCAGGCTCAACAAGCCTTTGTGGAAAATGGCGCGTTCATCCAAGGTGTAGCAGTCGTTCACGTATACACTCATGAATTCGCCGACTTTGGCATCCTTGGCGCCCGGGGTTTCGGTGCGCGGCAGGATGGTTTCGGCAATTTCATCCAACAGCGCAATGTTGTCAGCGGAAAAATTGGCGGGTGCTGACGCGGTGGTGGCGCAGCCGCTAAGCAGTGCGGTACTGCCAATCATGGCGGTGCCGGTGGCGGCGGTAATCAGGGCGAGCAGTTCGCGGCGATTCATTTCAGGTTCCCCTTTTTCAATTCTTTGACGGCATAGTCTGCGGCGCGAGCAGTGAGTGCCATGTAAGTGAGTGATGGGTTGACGCAGGAGGCGGAGGTCATGGCGGCACCGTCGGTGACAAACACGTTGGGTGCGTCCCACACCTGATTAAAGCCATTGAGCACCGAGGTTTTGGGGTCGCGGCCCATGCGCGCGGTCCCCATTTCGTGAATACCCATGCCCGGCGCATAGCCCCAGTCGCTGCCTCTCACGTTCTTGACACCGGCGGCTTCGAGCATGTCCACAGCATCCTGCAGCATGTCTTTGCGCATGGCCAGTTCGTTGTCGCGGATTTCTACGTCCATGGCGAGTACCGGCAGGCCCCATTTGTCTTTCACGGTGCGATCCAGATAGATGCGGTTGTCGTGGTGCGGCAGGATTTCACCGAAGGCGGTCATGCCAATGGTCCAGGCACCCGGTTCGGCGAGGGCGTTTTTAAGGTTAGCGCCTATGCCCAATTCGGCGATATTGCGGTCCCAGCCTTCGCGGCTGGCAGCGCCCTGATAGCCAAATCCGCGCAAATAGTTGCGCTTTTCGTCGCCCAGGTTGCGGAAACGCGGGATGTAAAAACCGGCGGGGCGACGGCCGTAGTAGTACTTGTCGTCGAAGCCTTCCACCACGCCACCTGCGCCCACGCGGAAGTGGTGATCCATCACGTTGTGGCCCAGCTCGCCACTGCTGCTGCCCAAACCGCCGGGCCAGATGTCGGTGGCGGAGTTCATCAGTATCCAGGTGGAGTTAAAGCTGGAGGCGTTGAGGAAAATCACATTGGCCGTGAATTCGTAGGTTTGGTTGGTTTCGGCGTCGATCACTTCTACACCGCGCGCGCGTTTTTTGTCTTTGTCGTAAAGCACCTGACTGACGATGGAAAAGGGGCGCAAGGTGAGGTTGCCGGTTTTCATCGCCGCCGGCAGGGTGGATGACTGGGTGCTGAAGTAGGCGCCGAAGGGGCAACCGAGCCAGCACTTGTTGCGATATTGGCAGTTAACGCGCCCTTGCTCAGGCTTGGGCTGGGTAATGTTGGCGGTGCGACTGTTGATCATCAGGCGCTTGCCGCCATAGGCTTTTTTGAGTCTGGCGGCGACGTCTTTTTCAACGATGTTCAGTTCAACAGGCGGTAAAAACTGACCGTCAGGCAAGTGATCCAGACCTTCGCGGGTGCCAGCAATACCGGCATAGCGCTCTACGTAATCGTACCAGGGCGCCATGTCTTCGTAACGAATTGGCCAGTCAACGGCTACGCCTTCACGCAGGTTGGCTTCAAAATCCCGCTGGCTTAAGCGATAGCTCTGGCGGCCCCACAGCAGTGAGCGACCGCCCACGTGGTAGCCGCGGTACCAGTCAAAGCGCTTTTTCTCCACATAGGGGTTTTCCTGCTCGTTGGCCCACATGCCCTGGGTTTCTTCGTTAAGCACAAAGTCACGCTGCAGTACCGGGTGTTTGTCTTTCATTTCCTGGGTGGGGCGACCGCGATGTTCGTAGTCCCAGGGTTCTTTGGTGGCATTCACATAGTCTTTGATGTGTTCAATATTGCGTCCGCGCTCAAGCAGCAGGACTTTCAACCCTTTTTCGGTGAGTTCTTTAGCGGCCCAGCCGCCACTGATGCCGGAACCAACCACAATGGCATCGAAGTGTTGTGTAGACATAAATGTACCTCTTAACAGGGATTAGGCGTCGATCAGTGATCAGACATCGCAAATGCGAATGGCGGCTTGCAAGGATTCAATTTTTTCAGCATCCGTGGCGCGTTTGGGCATAAATTCCTGCGCGACATAACCGGTAAAACCCGTGGCCTGGATGGCGCGCACAATGGCTGGGTAATACAGTTCCTGGGTGTCATCAATCTCGTTGCGCCCCGGCACACCGGCGGTGTGGTAGTGGCCAAAATATTGATGATGCTGTTGGATGGTACGGATGATGTCGCCTTCGCTGATTTGCATATGGTAGATGTCATACAGCAGCTTGAAGTTGGGCGAGTCCAACCGTTTGCACAGCTCTATGCCCCATGCGGAGTTGTCGGCAAAGTAATCCGGGTGATCGACCTTGCTGTTGAACAGTTCCATTTGCAGTATCACGCCGCGTTTTTCCGCCTGGGCGAGAATCTGCTTCAAGCCCTTGGTGGCCTGTTTCAGGCCCGCTTCCGGGTCTTTGCCGCGCTTGTTACCGCTAAAGCAAATCAGGTTTTTGTAGCCCGCGTCCGCCACCAGATCGATATGCTGGCGGTAGCGTTCGATCAGTGGTTTGTGAAAGCGGCTATCGCCCCAGCCATCCTCCAGATTCAGCTCGGCGCCGTTGCACATGGAGGAATCCACGCCGTGTTGCTTGAGGATATGCCACTCGCCCGGTCCTACCAGATCAATGGCGGAAAACCCCAGGCGCTTGACCACCAGACAGAGTTCGTCGAGCGATAAAAAGGTAAATGTCCAGGGGGCGACCGAGTGATGAATATTGCCTTTCAGGGCAGATGTCGGTGTCGCCGACGGTGATGAAGCGAGCTCTGCGCCCAGTGCTGACAGGCTGGAAATACCCAGTGCACTGGCTACAGCGCCGCGCAGTAGCGCGCGGCGGTCTATGGAATGGCCCATGGTTGTTGACCCTATCTTTTTGTTATTGAGTGATTGCCACGGCTTCTCTCCAAAGCCGTCCATAGAGGGTAGCCTGCTCCCGCAGGCTTATCCATGGAGTCAACGGATCTTTACAAGGCTTTAACGCGGGACAGGCTTAAGGGGAATTACCAAACTCGGCAGCGGCCACGGGTTTGCCAAAGTAATAACCTTGATAGTGCAAACACCCCTGGGCTTCCAGCCAGTCGCGCTGGGCTTTGGTCTCCACCCCTTCGGCGATTACCCGCAATTCCATGCTCTGGGCGAGGCGGATGATCATGCGTGCGATGGCGGCGTCGTTGCTATCGACCAGCACATCGTTGACAAAGGACTTATCAATTTTCAATTCATTGATAGGCAGGCGTTTCAAATAGGCGAGCGATGAGTAGCCAGTGCCAAAATCATCGAGCGAAAATTTAATGCCGTGATTTTTCAGCTCGTCCATTTTGGCGATGATGTCCTGCGGATTCTGCACCAGCATGCTCTCGGTGAGTTCGAGTTTGAGGCAATGTGGATTGGCGCCGGTGCGTTGCAGCGCCGTCAATAATTGCATCACAAACTGTGCCTGTTGGAACTGGCGCGCGCTGACATTGATGGAAATTACCAGCTCCCGCGTTGCCGGGTGTTGACTCCAGCGCACCAGTTGGTGGCAGGCTTCTTCCACAATCCAGTTACCCAGTTGCAGAATTAACCCAGATTCTTCCGCGATAGGAATAAATTCCAGCGGCGATACCATGCCGCGCTGTGGGTGGAACCAGCGAATCAGGGCTTCGGCGCCAATGACCGCGCCGGTGTAATCCACCTGCGGCTGGTAAAAGAGTTGGAATTGATGCTGTATCAGGGCTTCGCGGATTTCATGCTGCAAGGCAAAGCGCTGGGCGGTGTGCGCCTGCATTTCCGGGTCGAAGAAGCGGCAGGTATTCCGGCCTTCGGCTTTGGCGTGGTACATGGCCTGATCCGCTTGTTTTAACAGCTCGTCAATGTGTACCAGGCGATCACCAAACAGTGAAATACCTATGCTGGGGGTGCTGAAATAATCCTGCCCTTCCAGGTTATAGGCTTCATTCAGACTTTCCAGGATGGTCTCGGCAATTTGCTGTGCAATCGCGGCGGCCTGATCGTGGTTAGGCGTAAGATCTTCCAGTACCACCAGGAACTCATCGCCTCCCAGCCGCGCAACCGTGTCTTGCGCACGCACCGCCATGCGCAGGCGATTGGCAACGGCAACCAACAGTAAATCGCCAATGTGGTGGCCGCGGTTATCGTTGAGGGTTTTGAAATCATCCAAATCAATAAATAACAGTGCTCCCAGCGTCTGTTTGCGGGTGCTGGCAGCAATGGCATGTTCGAGGCGGTCTTGCAGCAGGCGGCGATTGGGCAATTGGGTGAGCGGATCAAAAAACGCGAGGTTGTTGATCCGCGCTTCATTTTCTTTGCGCTCGGTGATGTCGGTCAGTGTGGACACATAGTGGGTGGTTTCCCCTTGGCTATTTTTCACCGCGGTGATGGTGAGCCATTCCGGATAAATTTCACCGCTGCGCCGCCGGTTCCAGATCTCCCCCTTCCAACTGCCATCCGTAGTAATGATGCGCCACATATCGGCGTAAAACTCGGGCTCATGATGCCCGGAATTCAGCAGCCGGGGGTTGTTGCCAATAACTTCATTGGCGCTGTAACCGGTAATTTCAGTAAAGGCTTTGTTCACCCGCAAAATGACGCCGGCGGGGTCGGTAATCATCATGCCCTCGCGCGCTTCAAAAGCAGTGGCTGCCACACGCAATTCTTCTTCAGCCTGGCGACGCTCGGTAATATCGCGGCTGATCATCACAAAATGTTTTTGCACCTCGGGCGATACGGCCTTACAGGCGGTGGACAATTCAAACTCGCGGCGCCCGCCGGGTAGATCCAGACCATAATATTTACCATTGGAAAACCCTTTTTCGCTCGCTTCCCGCATCGCGTCATGGATGACTGCGGTAACCTCTTTCGGCATCAGGCCATCTACCTGTTTGCCAAGAAAATCCTCGGGGTCGAGTAGCAATAGCTCAGGGCGATGGGTATGGAAATTATGGATGACCCCATCGGCGCTGACTTCAAACAATAGGTCGGGAATGGCATCCAGCGTTGCTTGCAGTTGCGCGCGCGCCTCCATCACTTCGCGGGTTTGTTCCTGTACGGCCGATTGCAAATTAATTTTGCGGCGCTGCAACTTCAGCACCAGATAGGTCTGGTAGCCGAGCAGCCCACTGATCACTAAGGCGAGGAAAATCTCGCTCGCCAAACGCCAGCCATTCACCCAGCCGCCCACCGGCGCCATAGTCAATACCCAGGTGCCATTAGGTACATCAAAGGACTTATCCACCGTATTGCGCAAATAGGCCGGTGCGTGCACCGCAATGGTCTCCGGGGTGTGGTCAATCGGGTTGATACGCCATAGCTTGTAGGCGATGTCCTGGGAATTGAGCTGTTGGATATTGGCGGTTTTCAACAGGCGACTCAGGCGAATCGTGACATTGGCAAAGCCCCAAAAGTGCGATTCCCCTGCCTCATGAAGGAAGATGGGCAGGCGCGCGATCACCCCTGTGCCGCCTTGTACCAGGCTCACTGGTCCCGTCAGGGTCATCTGACCCGAATCCCGCGCACGAACGGCCTCCAGGTTTTGGAGGCTATCGCTCAGTTGGTTAAAACCGATAGATTTTTCGTTACCCGCGAGCGGATAAACCTGGCTGATAATGCCGTTGGGGGAGAGGCTGATGTGGGACACACTATCAAAATAAGGAAGCAGTTCGGCAGCAACCGCATCGAAGGCTTGGGTATTGCCTTTGCTCAGGCGCACCAAGGTAGCCATGGAGTAATTCAGGGTAAGCACCTGACGCAGGCTGTCGCGCAGCAAAAAGGCGTGGTTTTGGGCGATATTTTCAATATCGGCCCGTTGGTTATGGCGGTAGTTTTCCTCAAGGTTCCAAACCACCAGTGCCGAGAGCAACAAGCAAAGTAAGAAAACCGCTAACGCCAGCAAGCGCGGGCGGCGATAAAGCAGTGGAAACGCATCAGACATAAGTAACCAGGGCAAAAAAGTAATTGCCGTCACTATAGCATTCGATC
>JACCDS011292476.1_pt1 | contig 12552 bp, 16 predicted proteins | sample 7446441 | NCBI WGS metagenome assembly JACCDS01 (sample SAMN15323445, study PRJNA562643) | freshwater metagenome | isolation source: river surface water | place: USA:Blue River Watershed | collected 2017-08-17
GGATTAGATAAAGATTATAATCGAATGTTACATTCATTACCTTATGCAAAGATAGGTGAGAGATTAAGAGTGAACTGTTACGATCACGGTGTTTTCCTTGATAAAGTATCACCAATGTATAGCTCAATGCTTGGAAAGACATTATATACGAAAAAGTATGGTATCAGTACGCACGAAGCGGCGGCATACGTATTAGCAAGACGTTATTATGGCATAGAGGAATACTATGTTGTCCCGCAAATCAATTTTACATATAAAGATAGTTCTTGTTGCTTAGTGATACCTGTGGATATCATGAACGCACAATCCACCCTCAAGACATACCAATTCTATAAAAAGTTGTATACTTGGTTGTCAAAAGAGTTTAAAGCACCTTCTCGATTTTATAAAAAGAGACAACCTTTACCCTCTTCGGTAGTGCAGCCTGCCTTAACCTCAATATAGATAAAGAGGTTTGAAATAAAAAATGAATAGATTTTCTATGATTTTTTTATGCTGCTAAGTCGTTTTCTTCAAGATAATTTTGTCCATATTCTTGTAAAACAATTTGATGAACTTCTTCAAATTTTAGAACAACATAATTTTCTATATTAGGAATGTTTAATTCTAATAAGTTAATCTCATATTGACAATTTTGTTTTAATGTTTGAAATATTTCATTCAGAACAAAAACTTCAAGTTCAATTAATTCTTCAAATGAATGAGATAATTTCATTTCAACGTCAAGAGAAATATATTCATTAAGATGTCTTGAAGTATTAAATTTTTCTGCTCTATAAACAGGATTGACTTCAAATACTTTACCAAATGCAGGAACCATAGTTTGTTTATAAACTTGATTAGATTGAGCTAAATAAGCATTTTCTTCAAAGTATTTTAAGGAAAAGACTTCAGAACCTCCTTCTGCACCTGTATTAACAATTTTTGGTGAATTTATTTTTGTAAAACCTAATTTAATAAGCGCATTAGAAAACGCCATTTCTACTTCACTTTGTATTTTAAAAATAGATTTCAATTTAAGATTTCTTAAAGTGAGTTGTCTATAATTAAAAATATTTGTTAAATGAGATTCAATTTCTTTTTTAGAAATTTCTAAAGGTAAAATCTCGCATTCTGACTTATTTAACATAGAGAACGCCGATACTTTAACTTCTAAAAAATTAGGATGAACCATAATGTCTTTAATGTTAGACGCTGCAACAAGACCTGTAATTTTAACAAAGCTTTCTTTACGTAATTCTTCTGAATTAATGCTTTCCTTTGGTACAACGCATTGTATCAAATAGTTTTCGACGCGAACAAATAGAAAAACACCGAAAGACATAATTCTAAAAGAATGGATTAATCCAGTAAACTCGATATGTTGATTTTTTTCAATAGAGAAACAAGGTAATTCTTTTTTTAGTGTACAATTTTTCATAATAAAATCCTCTTAATTAAATTTTTAAGTTAAAATAATAAATTAAGAGTTTGTATCACTACCTTTGAGCATGGTAAATTTTGTGCTCATAATTACCTCCGTAAGTTGAATAATACATAATAACGACATTAATGTTAAAAGTCAATTTGTATTTGACAAAATATTAAAATAATTTATAATTATCAAAAAATAGGAATTCTATGTTAAAAATAAATAAAAAAATAAATTATTTATTAAAAGTAATCCGATATGTAGAAGATTACCATAGATTATTGATAGTAATATTAGATTTAAGTATATTTATATATTGTATATTAAATTTAGATAAAGAAGAAAATTTAATATATTGGTTAGGAATAATATTAACGACAACAATAGGAATATTATTAAAAATAATAACAAAAGAAATTATAGTAGATATGTTTTTATATAAATTATTAAAAAATGAATATATAAAAGCAAATAAAGAAATAGAATACTTAAAATATGTTCCAAAAGAACAAATAGAATACATTGAAGAATATATAGTTAAAAACAAAAAAATACTTGAAGAAAAATTAGAGTTTGAAAAATTAAAAAATAATATAAGTAATTTTTAAATAAAAAAAGGTTCTAGGAACCTTTTTTATTAAATAGCTCTTGTTTAAATTCTTCTCTAATCTCTGTTAAAAGCTTTCCAAGTAAATTTAATCCTTTCCATTCACTTTCAGGTGTATTTTTGGCAGTTTTTGTATCTAATCCAATACCCCATACAAAATCTTGTCGCGCTGCTTCAACTAATAATGTGTTTTCAGTTTTCATAAGAATATCGAACAAATGTTTATTTTGCTTAAATTTTTGTTTAACACCACGTTTAACAATTTCAAAACGTTTTTCAGACCATACTTGATCATTATAATTTTTAACTTCTCGACCAAGACCTTTAACTGATTTTTGTAAATTATTCCATTCTTCATATAATTCTTTTGAATTAACAATATCAAGATTTGTTAATTCGCCATTAAGGAATTTAACAACAATTGGTTCTTTAAGTTTAAGTTTTAATTTTGCCAATACTTGTTGATCATTAAATAATTTAGCTTTACTATACATCATATAATGTTCTGATGAAAAGAATGTTAATCCATCAAAGACAAATTTAGCAGGATGAAAATTACTAAACGGAGAATGCAAAGTATAGAAAAATGTGTATCCTTTTACAACCTTACCATTAACAACGGTAACTTGAGAGATGTTTCCATTTTCTAATGCAGTAGTGTACGCATCAGCTAATTGTTTCATATGCTCTTTTTTGCGTTCTAATACGCTCTTATTCGGTTCGCTCATTTTAATAATTCCTATTATTGTTATTTATTAGTTGATTATATCAAATAAATAAATAAAGTCAAGTATTTTGAAATAATGCATTGTTAATTTTAATATCCATAATAACAATGAAAAAGAGTAGCATCAATTTCAGTAGTTGATTCAAATTTAATAAATTTAATATTGTTCCATTTTTCATTTTTTAAATTAATTACCATTCCTTCACCACCTTCATATAATAAAATTTTGGAAACTGAATAATCTACTGAATTATCGTTTTTGTCTATAACTAAAACATTAAAGATAGATTGAGTGTTAAAATTTTTAACAAACTCATTATGTTCTATGCGTTTATGCATAGAACCAGCTTTAACTTGATTTTCGTCGATATTACAAAAAGCAGAAATTGCAGGCATAATAGATTTATCTTCAATTCCTGCGAAAAGATGTATTTTTGAACTATCATTAAATATTAAATATAATGATTGTCTATTGTATAATGAATAGTTTTTAAATTTAAAATTACTAAAATCATATTCAAAAAATTTAGAATTTTTAAATATTTTTAATTGATATTGGTTTCCATGTGTTATGTATAAGACAAAAAATCTAAATATTATAAATAAAGATATTAAGATAATAAAAATTAAAAAAACTGTATTCTGCATAATCAACCTCTTTTTGTAATAAAATGAATATATTTTTGTTTGTATTGAAGAATAAAATTTTTATTTTCAATTTTAAATTTAGTATCTGTTTTTTGACTGCGAATAAAATCAATGATTTCTGAATATTTACCAGAAGATACATTTTGAGCGCCATTAAATTTTAACCATTTTTTAAATGTATATTTAATTTGAAGATCAGTCATTTTATTTAATTCAACACAAGAAATGGAATCTGAAAGAATGTCAGGCGTCGATTCTTGTAAGAATTTTTCACATTCTGCAACATTATTTGCAGTACGAGAAATTGTTTTATTGATATTACCAAATTCTTCTTTTAGTTGTGGAATAATAACATTCCGTAAAAAATTACGTTTATATTCATTTGAATCATTACTTTCATCGTGAATATGTTGAATATTATGTTTTTTTGCAAATTCAACGATCATTTGCTTTGTCACAGTCTCTAATGAATTATCTAAAAATGGACGTAAAATAAAACCATTGTGAAATTTTGATAAAGTAGGCATACCTGAAAGACCACTTAAACCTGTGCCACGCATTAATTGCAATAAGACGGTTTCAACTTGATCATCAGAATGATGACCTAAAACTAAGTATTCTTCATCTTGTAAGAGTTCTTGATAAACAGCGTAGCGTTTATTTCGTGCCACTTCTTCTAAACTTTCCCGATTTTTTGTATCACAACAAACAGAACGAGCAAAGAATTCAATGTTATATTGTTGAGAAAATTTTTCACAAAAAGATTGCCATTCAAAAGCATTATCTGAAATGCCATGATTCACATAAACAGCGCGAACAGTAACATCAGGGATTTGAGCGAATAGATAAGCTAAAACAGTGGAATCAACACCACCACTAAAACCAATAAGAACTTTTTTGATATTATTTTCTTTAACAATTTTTTGAACAATTTGAAGAAGCATAATAAATAACCTTAATCTGTTGAATTAAGGTTATTATATCAAAATAATGATAGTAAATCAAGTTTTTTAATTTAATTCAAGATTTTTATTCAAGGTTTTTTCTTTAACTTTTCTTTCAACTTTAGATAATCCAAAAATATCATTTAATGCAATAAATGTGAATAATGCTGAAAAAGCAAAGCTAAAATTCATTAAAAATAAATTAAAGATTGGATTGTTATTTTTAAAGTAAAAATAAATCAAATTAAATACTAAATTAATGATAAAATATGATAAAAAAAAGATTTTAATATTAGCTAAAAAAGCAACGACAAAAATTTCTCCAGAAGAATAAGATTTAGTAATAAAAAATATTAAATAACTATTAAAAAACAAATAGTAACTTAATATAAAAACAAAGGTATAAGAAAAGGTTTTCAAAAAATATTCTACAAAAATACTCAATTCCAAAGGTTTTGTATTAGAAGGTTCTTGTTCAGGAAATATAAATTTTAAAAGATTAGAAACTACAAAAACTACAAAAAATATAGATATAGAATAATTAAAACTAATTCTTAATGGAATTTTATTATGTTTAAAAAAAGAAAAACTACCAGTGTAAATAAAAGCACATAGCAAAAATGAAAAAAAGATTGAAATGGCTGAAAATTGATAGCTTATTTGTGGGAAAAAATAATCAAAATATAAGGAAGAAGAAAATAATACAAAGAATAAAATAGTTATAAAAATATTTTTACTTAATATATAAAATGTATCTTTAATATAATTAAATGAATCTTTTAGGTCAATTTGTTTAATATGTATAGTCATAGTTTTATAACCTTTTTAATAAAATAAATTCATGGTTAATTTCGTCAAAAATTTCATAACCATTTTTTTGTAATTTTTTAATAACATTCATATGTCTTTCTTGACAAGTTGCATAAATAGTTTTATAACCTTGTTGTTTTGCATAAATTGAAATATCCTCAATAACTTGATTTGCAAAAATTTTACAAGAAAACCCTAATTTAAGAGAACAAAGTTTTAAAAGATCCTGAGAGCAATAACCAGTTTCAAGATGTGATTCATGTTTTAATTTAACAAAACCGTCAATTTTACCATTATGGTAAAAATAAAAAGCTTGATCAGATTGTGCTGACTTTGTTGAAAACCATTGCGTGAATTCTGGATAATCGATGGAAAAAGAATTAAAAAAATGATCATTTAAATCATTGATAGACATCTTTTTTTTAATAAAACCATATTTACCTAAAAAATTGATCATAAAATTAAAATCCTAATATATTAATAATGATATTGTATCAAAAACAATCAATAAAATCAATAAAAAAATAAATTTAGAAATAAAAAAATACAAATATCGGATATTTGTATTTTATATAAAAATGAATATTATTTAATGTTTCAATATTTTTTCATAATATTTAAGCCCATAACGGCTTGCATACTTAAAGGAATATCAGAATTCATAATTTCTTCAACATCTAATGTTACTGTTTCAATGACTTCATGTTCTTCTTCTAATCCATAAAATCCTTCACGATAATTATTCCAATCAAAGAAAGCATAGAAAAAGTGTCCATATTCATTAGAAACGCCTGGTGATAAATAACCTTCACCTATTTTATGTAAATCTAAAGCTAAAATATCAATACCAGCTTCTTCTTTTGCTTCACGAATAGCAGCTTCTTCTGGAGTTTGTCCTTCTTCAATAATACCAGCAATAGGTTCTAAACAAAGTCCATGATCATGTTCGACAAGTACACCTGCTCTAATTTGTTTAACTAAAAGCATTTTTTTATAAATTGGATCAAATAGTGTTAAAAAAACAACGTGTTTAGGTCTGTACATAACTTCCCGAACAACGTCCATATCTTTTCCAGATTGTGTTTTTTGTTTAAAATTTAATTTAAAGACGGATAAAAATCCCTGTGAAATTTTTGTTTTAATAAGGTTGGTAATCATATATATCTCCTATTTGTTAGAAGAATACCATATTAAGTTGAATAAGTCAACTTAATATTTAATTATTTTGATTATATTTTTTTAACTCTGTTAAAATAAGTTCTCGTTTGACATATAAGTTTGATAAAACGTATAAATTGTCGTGAAGAAGTGCTTCTTCAATTTGAATATTAATGTTTTCAAGTTGTTCTTTAAGATTCATTTATCGTACCTCTTATATTATGATATATTAAAAAGCATTTAATTCAAGCGATAGATTAAATTTTTCACTTAAAAATTCAATATCTTCAATGGAATGAAAAAAATATTCTTTAAAATTAATATCTGATAATTTTACTCGAACCATATTTTCCATAAATTCAGAGTTAAAGTCAACAATATTTTTAGTGTCTTTTAAAATAATTTGAGAAGATTTCTTAAAAAAAATATTCTTATAATCATTTTGATAAAGAGGTTTATTAAATATAATTTTTGATATTTTAAAAGAAATAAATTTTTTATCAAAATATAAAAAAGATTCAACATCATCAAGAACTGATAAATTAATATTTTTAAGAGGAAAAGAGTAAGAAATTTTAAAGATAAAAAATTCTTTAGGAATATTATTTTTTTCAAATTTAAATGTAGAAAAAGATTCATTTAGTAGTTGATTTAAATTATTTTCTATCATTTTTGACTTTAAATTCATTTCTTTTTTAAGTTGTATTGTAAGCTCTTTAATAAGCTTCATTTGTTTATTTATTTGTTGATATTCATTGTCAAAATATTTTGATGAAATAATATTATTTAAAACTTGATGATTATTTAATTTAGAATCAATGTATTTATTTAATTCAATATAAGATTTATCTTTTAAACAAATAACAATTGAATTAGTTATATAATTAAATATTAAGACAGAATAAATTCCTTCAAATTGATATAAGAATTTTTTAAAGTTATATTCATAAAGATGTTGTTCTTTAAATATATCTTTTAAAGAATAAATAGTATCCAAAGTAAATCCTTATTAAAAATTATTCATTTCATAGATGTGGTCAAATTCTAAATGAACCATCTCAGAATCGTCTGGTAATAAAAAATAAGAGCGACATGTCTCTTGAATGTGTTTTTTGTTTGTTCTTCTTAAACCAAAATATTCTTTTTTTAAAGCAAATTTTTTAAATTCTTTTAAACATTTTTTTCCAGACATATCAAAAAATAATTTTTCTTTTTGTGTGGTTTGAATTTTAAAAGTTTCAAATGTAAAAAACTTTTTGTTAAAATTAAAAAATTCTTCAATAATATAAAAGTTAGCAAGATTCAAAATATTTAAGTCTAAATCATAAATAGGTTTAAATATAAATTTTTCTGATTTATCTTTTTTCTTTAGCACTGTAGAAGTAAAATCTTCGAGTTTAGGTTTCTGATATTTATTTTGAGATTCCATGATTTTATTGAGTTCAATCGATTTATCATAAGAATAGATTTCTATATCATTAAGAAGTTTTAAATATAAGCTATAAATATCTTGAGCTTTAGATAAAAGATTGTAATATATGCTTGAATATTCGCTTCGGAAAAATTCTTGATTAACAATAAATTCGTTGCTTTGTTTTACATTAAAATCACAATATGAAGTAATATCATGGTTTTGATAAATAATATAAATAGGGTATTTATTGGCATAATTAAACTGAAGATCTTTGACAAATTGTTCTGATTTATTAAAAGAGAAAAGAGCTTCACGGAATTCAATTTCAGTGATAGAAATATCTTGTAATTGTTGTTTAATTTGTTCTAATAAAAGCATAAGAAATCCAATATTAATTTAATTGCTGTAATTGTTCGAAAATAAACCTATCAGAGAATTGTTGAAATTTCTTTTCCTGTTCTTCTCTTAAAAAATTTTGAAAAGCATATTCAACATGTTTATTAAAAAATATATTTATTTGTTTAATAAAAAACTCATTAATCAGAAATAATTCAGAAAATTCATCATATGAATATTTTAATTCAAATGATTTTCTATCGTAAGAACTTAAAACGCATTTAAATATAATGTGTTCATTATCAAAATTAAAAGTAACATCAAATTGTTCTGAGTGAAAATCATAAAAGCTAAATTGTTCTGAATAACTATTAATGATTTTTCTCATAAATCTATATAAATTCATCATATCATAGTCATTTTCGTAATAATGAATGCGATCATCTAAAAAATCAATACAAAAATTTGTATTATTAATAACAATTAAAAATTTTTGAATGAGTGGTAATTGAGTCATATAAATTCCTTAAAAAAACAAGCACACTTAATGTGCGCTTGCTGTTTCTTCTAAATGTGCTTGGTAGTGTTGTTGTAACCGTGGATCTGGCTTTTCATAGCGTTTATGATCGATTTTAACCAAAATTTCACTTTCAAGAACTTTACCATTAGCAATAGGAATTAACTCACCATTATGAACAATATATGCATCAGTAGGTCTTACTGATTCAAACCATACTTTATGCTTTTGATGTAAAGGTACGACACGATAAAGAGTGACCCCATCACGAATAACAAGAGTTTTTTTAGCTACTGGAATAAATTGCATATTGTTCTCCTTAATTGAATATTAACTATAATATCAATAATTAGATTAAAAATCAAGAGTAAATAAAAAATTATTTATTGATTTTTTTAATAAAATAAAATATAATAAAAAAAAAGAGGAAATACTTATGAAAATGTTAATATGTGGTGGTGATTTTGATAGAGAATCAGGAAAAAAATCAAAAATAATAGAAAAATTATCAGAAAGTTTAAAAAACATATTTGATGCAGATGTTATTAATGGTGGAAATTTAAATTTGATAACTAATATCGATTTTTCAAAATATGATATTGCATTATGGTGTCCGAACATATCAAATGACGAAGAAAAAATAATTCCTAATATAAAAGAAATAAATCAAAAAATATTATTAATTAGTACAAAAAGAGTGATTGAAAAACAATACAGTGATTTTGATGTTGTAGGACATTTATTAAAAAATAAAAGTAATCTTGGAATTAAGATAACAAAAGACGAAAATAATAGATATGTATTTAAATTGATAGATCCATTAGGTAATGAATATTATGATGGTTCTGATTTAAATGATTTAGCTGCTGCCATAGGAAAAAGAGTTCGTTTTATTAAAAGTTTAAAAAGAATAAAAAGTCAAAGAGTTGGTGATAAAAGAGAATTTAAAATTAGTGAAGAGTTTATAGAGTTTATAAAACATACTGGAAGTGAGTTTACAAAATATGTCAATGCAGTTAATCCTAATCGTTTTTTAGGAAATGCAAGTACACGTTGTATGTTTGGATTTCCAGCTGAAAAGCAAGATGAAAGATTATTTGTCACTCAAAGAAATATTGACAAAGAATTAATAGAAACGAATGGATTTGTTGAAGTAACAACGAATACAGAAATAGTAGAATACTATGGAGAGAAAAAGCCTTCTGTTGATACGCCTATCCAAATCAGATTATTTGATTATTATAAGAATATTAATTTTATGGTTCACGGTCATGTATATATAGAAAATGCAAAAATGACTGAAAGTAAGATACCTTGTGGTTTTGTTGAAGAATTTGAAGAAATTATAGAAATGTACCCTTCAAGAGAAGAAACAAGTTTTGCAATAAATTTAAAAGGACATGGTTGTTTAATTGTAGGAAATAAAGTGGAAGATTTATGGAAACATTCAAATTTTAAATCAAGAGATTTAACCGAAAAATAAAAAGACTGCAATGCAGTCTTTTTTATTAAAAGTATTTCATATTTTCTTTAATTCTTTGAAAATCAATAATCTTTTGTTTATCAAATTCATGATAATAAATTGAAGGAGTGACTGGTTTTAATAAAGAATTTTCTTTGTAGTTTAGAATATTTAAATCAAAAGAAATGCTTAAGTTCAAAAAAGCTGGATTTGTTGTATAATTTCCATATATAATCTTGTTTTTTTTGTTAAATGTTAAATAAAAAAATCGTTTTTCTAATTGTTCATTGTTTAATTGTTCTTTTTGTACATGGTTTTCTTTAATGTAGCTTATAATAGTTAAATATTCTTCTTTCAATTTTTTCACAGAAGGTGTTTGTTTAATACAAACATCATGAGATTTTGTATTAAGATTATTGTGTTTTAATAATTTAAAAGATTCTACAATATTAATAAATTTTAATTTATTATCTTGTTCATCTAATAAAATAAGAGAATTAAACTCTTTATATGTTTTAAGATAATCTTCAAGTGTACCATTTTTAATTTTAGGTAGATAAATAGAGTCTTTCTCAAAATTAGGTATATTTATATAAGTATTTTTCATTTCAATACTAAGTTTTGTATTTACATTATTCTTCCTGATATTAAATTTAACATAATGAACACCATTAAGAATATTATCAACAATTTTTTCATAATCTTGAGTTTTAATCAAAGATTTTTTAATAAAATCTATTTCTTTTTTAAGAGAAACATTTAAGGATTTTTGTAATGCTTTATATCGTTTTTCAAGACTAAAAAAAGAAATATTTAAATAAATAACGTTAGAAAAGTATTTTAAAAATGTATCAATAAAAGCACTTTGTCCTTCGATTTCATAATTATCCAAAAGGTTCTCTTTCATATAATCTTTTTTAAATATAATATTAAAATGACCAAGACGTTCACTTCTAAAATGTAAATTATCTTTACATATTCCGATGGAAATATCATTTGAAGTATTATTTAAAAAAGTTGCTGAAAAATCTGATAATTCTTTATCAATTTGCTCAAGGGATTTCATTCGTTGAATGAAATCGGCATAATTATCAGAATCAAGAAGTTCATTGTTTTCTTGGTTAATTTTTTGAAGTAAATCGATAATTCTAGGTTCTAGCAATGCTATAATTGTATTCATAATATTTTTGAAAGCGTTATAATAAGTAATTCAGTTTACTAAATTAACATTTATTATATTTGCTTATCTCCTTTTGTTGGTAAATGGTTGATTAGATTATATTAAAAACTAATTATATCAAAATGAATAAAAAATATCAATGTATTTATATCAAAAAATATAATTTATATGATTGACAAACAAATTTTAAAATGTTATTATGAATAAAAATGTAAAAGGAAAATTTTTAAAATGAATAAACAAATTGTATCACTATCTTTAGGTCTCTTATCTAGCTTACGCTGGAGGATTTTTATTACCTAAAGAAAAGATACAATTTCTTAGAGTGATAAAGATCTATCGCTCTAAGAGGAATAAAGAAAACCTTAGAGCGAAAGTTTTAAGGTTTTTTTTTATGCGCTAAATATAGCGTAGGGTAAGTGCTATTTTTTATATAAGTGATTGATTTTAAAGAAAAAAAGTTTAATTTTTTTTAAAAAAAGTATTGACAAAGTAAAAAAGATAGAATATAATGTGTATATAAATTGAAAGCGGATATGGTGGAATTGGTAGACACACTGGTTTAAGATGCCAGCGCCGAAAGGCATGAGAGTTCGAATCTCTCTATCCGCACCAAAACTAAATTATGAGGAATTTTAAAATGAAAAATGTAAACACAAACCTATTAACACTCTTATTATTAACGTAAATGGCTTAACTATTGAAGGTTAAGCCAATGCTTAACCTTTAAGAGTTTAACACAACCCTTAAAGGAAACTTTAAGGGTTTTTTGTTTTTGCAGATGTGATGAAATTGGTAGTACATGGCGGTCTTAGAAGCCGTTGTTCGAGAGAACGTGTGGGTTCGAGTCCCACCATCTGCACCAAATATGTATACGGAAATGATGGAATTGGTAGTCTTGGCATTCTCAAAAAGTGCTGCCGAAAGGCGTGTGGGTTCGAGTCCCACTTTCCGTACCAAATGTAGATGTGACGAAACGGTAGCCGTGCAGCCTAGAAGGGGCTGTGTCGTAAGACGTGCAGGTTCAAATCCTGTCATCTACACCAAATATAATGCGGAAATGATGGAATTGGTAGTCATGGCGGTCTTAGAAGCCGCTGCTTGAAAAGGCGTGTGGGTTCGAGTCCCATTTTCCGCACCAAGAAATAAATAGAGCAGATATGGTGAAATTTAGGTAAACACATCAGACTTAAAATCTGACGCTCGAAAGAGCTTGTGGGTTCGACTCCCACTATCTGCACCAAATATGTAATGCGGAAATGATGGAATTGGTAGTCATGGCGGTCTTAGAAGCCGCTGCTTGAAAAGGCGTGTGGGTTCGAGTCCCATTTTCCGCAC
>JACCDS012008599.1_pt1 | contig 12550 bp, 13 predicted proteins | sample 7446441 | NCBI WGS metagenome assembly JACCDS01 (sample SAMN15323445, study PRJNA562643) | freshwater metagenome | isolation source: river surface water | place: USA:Blue River Watershed | collected 2017-08-17
GCCACCGGAGCCGCCCGATCCGCCACCGGTACCACCCGTGCTACCGCCTGTCGTACCGCCGGTCGTACCGCTTGTCGTCGTGCCACCAGTGACAGGATCGTTGTCATTCATTGGATGCAGCAGAAAGGCGCAGGCCCAGCCAGTGAGCTTGGCGCCTCTTTCAGCCTTACCTTCGCTGTTGCAGTCGACTACCGGGACAACGACAACGCGGCGGTCGCGACCGCTTGCCTGCAGCACGCTGCTCGGCTGTATGGTTCCCTTGATACTGAGGCCGGTGGTTGCATCTCCCTGATAAACCTCATTCCGGTTGCGGCGGCTGGAAAAGTCGGAAAACGCGCTCGCCTTGGGGGTCCAGGTCGTTGGCGTGTATGCGAAGCCGCTCATGTCCGGTGGCGCGCTGGCGAGCGTGACAGAGCCAAAATAAATACCGAAACGGCTGTTGTAGTGTGCCGCCAATATGCTCCGGTTGCCCGCCACGGCGATCGGAGTACCGATTTCAGGCAGCTCGCACACACCGCCGCCCCTGAGCTGGCTGCCGATATCGGCCGTTCCCTTCCCGCCCGGCGTCAGGTCAACCCATCCGAAATTTCCGGCGATGGGCCCGGAGTTCGTGTCGACCTGCAAAGGCCCCGGAAACCATTGCCCTACCTTGGAAGGAACAGCATCCACAGTACACATCGCTATCGGAATCGCACACGAGCCCTGCGAAGGCAACAGCGTCGCCACTGCGACTGCCCTGACCGACTGTTCGCCGATATTCACACCCGGCAGCAGGTTCAGCACGCGCAGGAAAATTGGCTTGATCCCGGAATAATTGACCTCGCAGCGCACATACTTCATTGCCGTAGCCTGCGGCCCGGTCAGGCCGCTGCCACTGACGAACGGACCGGCTGCTGTCTGCGCAAACGTGATGGTGACCGGGGTCGCGGTGGCACCGAGGCTGTGGGTCTGCAGCCCGACCCGGTGCAAGGCAGCGACGGTGCTACCCGCTGCCTGCGCACGCACGGTCGGATCGGTCGTACCCGGGTGCATGTCGGCGACTGCCGCAAGCGCGCAGGCATCAGCGCCGTTCTGCGCCTCGGTTTTCGAGACGAACATTTGCCCGAGGTCGATAGCCAGGCCCACCATGCCCACCAGCGCGACGATGGTCATCGCAACGACGATGACCACCACGCCCTGCTGCGTGCCACGCCGCTGCAGTCGCTGCTGTCCCGATCGTCTCTGTGCCTGCATCAGTGCCTCACCAGATCAGCGGCTCCTGCCGCTGCCCAGTCCGATGGTGTAGCCATCCGTCGACTGCGCCGGCTGCCGCATCGATGTACGGTATTGCCCGATGTTGTCGCGCGCAACCATACCGTCGAGCGACTCCGGTACATTCTTCGTCGCCGCATCCGGATTCAGCGTCTGCTGCGCGACTGCCGTGCGGACGCTCTCTCCCATGCGGGCATCGAGCCGCGGCGATGTCGGCGCACACGCGCCGAGCATCAGGCACACGCCGACTGCGGGCCCCATTGCGTAAAGAAACGGCTTGTTCATCAACCTCTCCCTGCCGGCACTGCCGATGCAGTGCGTGGCGATATTCACTTCATCTCGAAACCGGCTGCGCCCCTGGCGGGCTGCGACCCGCTCTGCGGCGGCTGTCCTTCAAGCTTGCCGCCCAGGAAAAGATCCGAGCGCGACGGGTCCCGGTAACCATCGGTCGGCAACGCGAAGTTGGCAGGCAGCGGCTTCACCAGACGCGGCGTGACGACGAACACCAGCTCCGTCTTGTCGTTCTGGAAGTCGGTGCTGCGGAAAAGTGCGCCGAGGATGGGAATCTCGCCCAGGATCGGGAACGCACGGATGTTGGTCGTGGTGTTGTTCTTGATCAGGCCACCGATCGCGAAACTCTGCCCGTCGGCCAGCTGCACCGTAGTCGATGCACGGCGCGTGGTAATCAGCGGGAAGATCTGCGTTGCGTTGTTCGATGCGCTCACCGCTGCACCTTCGCGCGAGAGTTCTGACACTTCCGGCGCCACCTGCAGGTTGATGCGACCGCCGGACAGCACCGTCGGCGTGAAGCGCAGGCCAACGCCGAAATCCTTCTCCTGCAGCGCAATCGACGGCGTGCCGCCAACGACGCTGGAGCTTTGCGCCACCGGGATCAGGATCTTGCCGCCGGCGAGGAAGCTGCCCTCCTGTCCGCTGATGGCCATCACGTTCGGCTCGGCCAGCACCTTGACGAGTCCGTCACGCTTTTCCGCCTCGATCGAGATACCAGTGGTGGCAGAACGAGTGCCGGTGACCGTGGCACCCAGCGTGCCACTGAGGAAATTGCTCAACAGCTGGTAACTCCACATGCCACCCGACAGAGAACCGTTCAGGCGTACGCCGAGCTTGTCGATCAGCGACTTCGATACTTCGGCAATCTTCACCTCCAGCATCACCTGCTGGGCGGCAGCGAGCGTCAGCATGTTGATAATGCGCTGCTGCTGAAACTGTATGCTGGTCGCCGGCCCCTGGGCGGTGCTGGACGTGTTCACCAGGCCCTCCTGCTGTGCGCCCGTGCTCATCACCGCGGGGCGGCGCACATAGGCAAGCGCGAGGTCATATGCACGGTTCATCGCGACAGCATCCGACACGGTGCCACTCAACACCAGGCTCTCGGCGGCGGCTGTCACGCGAATATCTTTTTCCTCGGGCATCAGCTCGCGCAGCGTGTGCTGCAAACCAGTGGGGTCCATCGACACGGCGACATCGATCACGCTGCAGCGCTTGCTCTTGCCCTGCACGATCATGTTGGTCGTGCCAACCGATACGCCGAGCAGGTACAAGGTATCCGGCGCGACCAGCATCGCCTGCGCGACGTTCGGGTTGCCCAGCGAGCGGTTGATCGCTGGCTCCGGCAGCTTCAGCAGCGTCGATTTGCCGATCGCGACTTCGATCTTCGCGGGCGCGGCGACTTCGCCATTGCAGTTCATGTTCGGGATCATTGTCTGCCCGGCGCCCTGCGCCGGCGCGACCTGCTGCGCATGGGCGATGCAGCCCATCATCGCCAGCGTACCGGCCGACAGACGCAGCACCCACTTTGCCGCGCTTACTCCGCTCGCTAACATCGGCTTGTTCATGTCGTTTTCCCTTTGTTCTTATCGTCCGGAGCGCTTCAGTAGCATTCGCGCGAACCGCGCAATCCGTTGATGACACCGACGCACTCCGGCGCTTCTGCCGACGCGGCATTTGCCGATGCCTGGGCGGGTGGTTCGGATTTGGCGGGCGCCGGCCGCGGCGCTGGCTTCGCCCGCGCAACCTTTTTGGCGACGGGCGGCTGCGCAGCCTCGTTGCGCTTCGCTTCTGCAGCAGCCAGCGCTGCGCTGGTAGCGGCCTGCGCCTCGAGTTGCAGGAGGCTCTCCTTGGTCACGCCGGCAGTTGTCGCGTCACCGGGGTCAACCTGGTTGCGCAGCACCAGCGACAAGGTGCCGACACTGCGGGCGAGATCGATCTTCTCGGCCTGTTCCGGCGTGACTTCCAGCGTGACGGCATTCACCACGCGCGGCTTGGTCTCATCGCGGCTCACTTCCTGAGCGACCGCGAGCACCAGAATCCGCTCGAGCACGATCTTCGATATCGCCAGATCCCGTCCGCTGCTGCCATTGCTCTCGCGGTGCGTGTTGACGATGATGTCGACGAAATTACCGGGCAGCGCGAAACCGGCCACGCCGATCACATCATTCACCCGGACCGTGATCGCACGACGGCCTTCTCCGATGACTGCGGACAAGCCGCCCTGGCTGCCCTTGGGTGCCAGCTTCGCCTCGAGGATGGGTTCACCGCGCTGCAATCCGGCGCGCAGCACACGGCCATCCAGGTTTTCTGCGGAATTGAACGAACCCTCAGGCACGCTGCCCGTGGGCCAGTCGACCAGCTTCACCATGTCGGCCGAAATGCGTTGACCCAGATTGATTTCAGTCGCCGCCACCGCCACGCGGGCGATGTTGCTGTTGCTCTGATTACTCAGCCAGCGGAACGCCAGGAACACGGCGCCGATGCCGGCCAGCAGTGCGACCGCAAGCACGATCAAGGCTCTCGTGTTTTTCATCTCCCCTCCCCGTCTCCCCGCGCTGGCGGAAAAGCATTCAATCGGATATCCACAATGGACTTATTCTTTATTTTTTTAATGTTCATGTTCCGGGACAGAACAGTTTAGGGATGCCCCCGAATCGAGGGCTGTCGCTGGGCGAACGCATGGCCCTGCGCCTGACCAGTCTGGGGAGTGCAGAACTACGGCGTTACCGACGAAAGACATGCCAGGATCGCCGCGCGCACCGTGCGTTACCTCCCAGTCTGTTCTCATCTTCGCCCCCGCGAATTCATTCAGGCATAAATCTCTCGTTCAACTTTTCACCCACCCGCTTAAAGCATCGATGCGGCCACGACGATCAGGGTGCCCATCGCCATGACAACGCCGTAAGGAATCGCATGGCCCTGCACCGCCTGCGACGGTGAGCGCGCCATGTCCTGCGAATACTCCGCGCTGTCCGACGGGGATAACGACTGCGCTGCCTGCTGCGCGCCCCGGGTTCGCGACTGCCGCGCCATGCTGCGGCGGCGCGCCACCAGCGCAACTGCCCACATGCCACCCACCAGTGCCGACATCAGCGCGATGTCGACCGCCATCAGCGGCCCTGCATACATGCCGAGGACGCCTAGCAGCTTCACATCGCCCGCTGCCATGCCACGCAACAGATAGAGCGGCAGGAACATGGCCAACCCGGTTGCGCCGCCCAGCAAACATCTGACCCAGCCGATACCCGTCGGCGACAAAGCTGCCCACAAGATCGCAATGACCGCGCTACTTGCGAGCAAAGCGTTCGGGATGCGCCATCGCCTCCAGTCGGTCCAGCCGGCGATCAACACCGTCGCCAGCATGAACCCCACGCCCAGGCTAAATTGCGTAGGCTGAAACATCATCCGGCGATACCCCGAGGCTCAACACTAATTACGGGACACACGCCGGGTCGCTTCGACAAGTCAGCTTGAGGCAGCTGCCCCGGGGAAGGCCCAATGACGACGCTTTCCCCAGAGGCAACAAACCTGAATCAGCCGCCGCTGCTGACGTTGATCGCGTCGTTAACGCTCTTAAACGCGGAGTTGACCTTGGTGCCGAGACCAACAACGACGGCAACGATTACCGCAGCGATTGCCGCCACGAACAGGCCATATTCGACCGCGGTTGCACCGCGCTCATCGGAAAAGAAGTTTTTAAGTTTTTGTTTCAGTGCTTTCATTGAAGGCTCCTCGATGAAATGATGGCGCAGTTAATCTGCGTGCGATTACAGGAAAATTATTCCTGCAAGAAACCGACTTTAAGATCAAACCCACTGACAGGCCAGCTGAAAAATCACCAGCCACTCCCCCTGGCGGTGTTGCCTATTTGCCATTCACCAAAGTGTCATGCCACAAAGCAAAAACAGGAATAGTTGAAACATACTATTTTTGGATATAACTTTTCGGCTATCGAACAAATAGCCGATTTTTTTATGGTAGCGATCACTAACTACAGAGCAAAAACTCCAGCCTATTTGATTTAAGGCAATCTCCACTGTCCCTGTCCGGTCGTTAAGCGGCGAAAATTCGGTCGACGTCTACCGCACAAAGTTCGCGCGCTTGTGGGAATGAGCAGTGCGGAGATCGATCCACTGCAAAAGCGCGTACTGGACGCGCGGATGCTGACGAACCCGCAAAACTGCATGAATGACTACGCCCGACTGTTTTATGCGCTGTGGCCGGACGACGCCACGCGCACCCGTCTCAAACGGCTGCAAGAATCGCTTATCGGCCGCAAGGTCAGCCCGGAGAATCTGCACCTGACCCTCGCCTTTCTGGGAAATCAGGCGAAGTCCCTGCTGCCCGCACTGGTGAAGCTGCTCGACAAACTGCCGGGACAAAGCTTCACTCTGGACATCGATCGCTATGGTTATTTCAGCAAGCCGCGCATCGCCTGGGCCGGACCATCGGAAACGCCCCAGCCTCTGCGTGAATTACAGGCATCACTGATGCACGCATTGGGTGAGGCGCAGGTGCCGTTCAGGCACGAGGGAAAATTCACGCCGCATGTGACCCTGGCGCGCGATGCCAACAGCCTGAATGAACCGTTCGCACCGGGTATTCCCTGGCGGGTCGGCAAGATCATGCTGATCCAGTCAATCCAGGTGAACGGGGGCGTGATCTATTCGCCCATCATGGAGAAGGTGCTGGCCTGAGCGGGAAAGGCGCGATCGGTACTCGCCGGATATCAGCGCGGGGTCGCTGCCGCGAGTTGACGCAGCACGTGGGCAGCCGCCACCAGACCGAAGCTGGCGGTCACCACCATCGCCGACCCGTAGCCCGCGCAATGGAGTCCGGTGACGCCGGTGTCGACGCTCGACTCATCATCGCTTTCGCAGACCTCGGGGAGCCGCAAGGGCTCCATCGAGTACACCGCGTCGATGCCGAACTTGTTTTTTGCGCCGCGTGGAAAGCCGTGACGCAGCCGCAGGTTCTTGCGCACGCGCTTGAGCAGCGGTTCCTGCTCGGTGCGTGCCAGGTCGGCAACGGCGATGCGGGTCGGATCGGTCTGGCCGCCGGCACTGCCGATGGTCAGCAGCGGAATCTGCTGCGCGTGGCAATGCACGATCAGCGCGGTCTTGGCGCGTGCATCGTCGATCGCATCGATCACGTAATCGAAGCGGCCGGCCGGCACCAGCTCGGCGACATTCTCCGCGTCGATGAATTCCTCGATGCCGTGAACTTCACAGCAGGGATTGATCTGCGCGATGCGCTGCGCGAGTGCGGCCACCTTGGCCTGTCCGAGGGTGTCGGTCAGTGCATGAATCTGGCGGTTCACGTTCGACTCAGCAAGGTGGTCGAGATCGATCAGGGTGAGGCGGCCGATCGCACTGCGCGCCAGCGCCTCGACCGCCCAGGAGCCAACGCCGCCCACACCGATCACACAGACATGGGCGGCGCGAAAGGCCTGCAGCGCGGCGTCACCGTAGACGCGCGCAATGCCGCCGAAACGGCGATCAAAGTCGATATCGGGTGCCTCACCGGCGTGGGCCGGAACGGCTTGGGAAAGTGCGCTGGACATGCGCGCATTTTAACGGACGTAAACTCCTTGCCCGGCTTAAACTTCGAATCTGAACAGTTTCGCCAATGTGTCCCTCCCCGCTGCCTGCCCAACCCGTGCGCCGACTGACTCCACTGCTGTCGCTGATCATCGTAGCCGTCGCCGCGCATGTCGCGCTGGGCGCTGCGCGCGTGACGACGTCGCTGTATGCGCTGTCATTGCAGGCGTCCGAATTTACAGTCGGCACCCTGATTGCCCTCTTTGCGGTGTTCCCGATGCTGCTCGCGGTACCGATGGGCCGCGTGATCGATCGCAGCGGTGTGCGCCGCCCGCTGATGGCCGGCTGTGTGATTGCGTCGCTCGGAGTCGCGCTGGCCGCTGCGGTGAAGGCGATCGCCGTGCTGTATGTCGCGGCGATCCTGATCGGCACCGGTTTCATGGCGATCTTCATCGGTGCGCAGCATGCGGTCGGCACTCTGGCAGCGCCGGGCCAGAAGGCGGCCGGCTTCAGCAAGCTGTCGGTGGGCTTCTCGATCTCGGCGTTTCTCGGACCGCTGGTCGCCGGCTTCACGATCGACCATGCCAGCCATGCCGCCGCGTTTCTGGCCTGCGGTGCGTTCACGCTGCTGGCCTTCTTCGTCGCGTCGGGTTCCGCGCTGCGCGAACTGCCCGTGCAGAGCGCAGGGCAGCATCCGCGGCAGGGCAGCTGGCTGCAACTGCTGCGCGATCGCGAACTGCGCGGCGTCTACTTTGTCGGCATCCTGCTCGCGGCGGCCTGGGATCTGTTCAGTTTCGTGACGCCGATTCGCGGCACCCAGCTCGGTTTCTCGGCGACGACCATCGGCCTGATTCTCGCGTCGTTCTCGGCCGCCACGTTCGTCGTGCGGCTGGCCATGCCCGGCATCGTGCGCCGTTTTCACGAATGGCAAGTGCTGGCCGGCGCACTGTGCGCGGCCGCGCTGTGCTATGCGCTGCTTCCCTTCATGCAGCAGCCCTTGCCGATGGCCGCGGCCGCATTCGCGCTCGGCCTGGCGCTGGGCAGCGGCCAGCCGAACGTACTCGCGCTGCTGCACATGGGCGCACCGCCGGGACGCGGGGCGGAAGCGATCGCCATCCGCGCCGGCATGGGCAACCTGTCAGCGGTGTCCCTGCCGCTGGCCTTTGGCGCGGCCGGCGCCACGCTGGGGCTGTTTGCCGTATTCTGGGGCCTTGGCGCGATCGTCGCGTGCGGCATCCCGGTGGCTGCGCGCCGCGCACTCAAGACTTCCCACTGATGACACCCTGACCACCATGAACCACAAGATATCCATCGCCGACCTGCGCCGCGACTACAGCCACGCCACCCTCTCCGAGCGGGAAGTCGACCCGGATCCGATACAGCAGTTCGCCAGCTGGTTTCACCAGGCGCTCGAAGCGCAGCTGCACGAGCCGAACGCCATGGGGCTGGCGACCGTCGATGCCAGCGGCCGGCCGTCGCTGCGCATCGTGCTATTGAAGGATTTCGACGAGCGCGGCTTCACCTTCTACACGAACTATCAGAGCCGCAAGGGAGCAGAGCTGCTGCAGAACCCGCATGCGGCGCTGACCTTCCACTGGCACGAGCTGGAGCGGCAGGTGCGCATCGAAGGCCGTGTCGAGCGTGTCGCCGCCGAAGAGAGCGATGCTTACTACGCGATCCGGCCGGTCAAGAGCCGGCTTGGCGCGCATGCATCGGCGCAGAGCCGCCCGATCGACAGCCGCGAACAGCTGGAGCAGCAGTTTCATGACGCCGAGGCGAAGTTCGGCGAACATCCGCCGCGGCCTGCGCAATGGGGTGGCTACCGGCTGGTGCCGGACTGGATCGAATTCTGGCAGGGACGCCGGTCGCGGCTGCATGACCGCGTCGCCTACACACGGCAGGCGGACGGCCGCTGGACACGCGAGCGACTGCAGCCCTGACGGGCGCTGGCATCGCGCTGCGCCGGCTCAGCGGCGCAGCTTGCCGGCGAAGACCTTGCGGAATTTCGCGACCTTCGGGGCCACCACAAATGCGCAGTACGACTGCAGCGGATGGTTCGCGAAATAATTCTGGTGATAGTCTTCCGCGCGGTAAAAGACGGGCGCATCGGCCAGCTCGGTCACGATGGGCGCATCCCATACATGCGCCATCTCGGCGATCACCTGCCTTGCGGTCGCCATCTGCTGCGCGCTGTTGGCAAAGATCACCGACCGGTACTGGGTACCGACATCATTGCCCTGCCGGTTCGGCGTGGTGGGGTCGTGAATGGTGAAGAAGATCTCGAGCAGCTCGCGGAAGCTGACCACCGCCGGATCGAAATGCACTCTCACCACTTCTGCGTGGCCGGTGTTGCCATCGCAGATCTGTTCATACACCGGATCGGCTACATGGCCGCCACTGTAGCCGGACTCGACCTGCTGCACGCCGTGAAGCTCCAGGTAAACCGCCTCGAGGCACCAGAAGCAGCCGCCGCCGAGTGTTGCGATTTCCGTCGTCATGGAGTGCTCCGTTGGATTGATGATGCGCCCCACTCTAGCGCAACTGCCGTCACCCTGCAGACTCTGCCGCCAGCCCCCGCGCAGCAGCCTGCGCAGCCGCGCGACAAGTCGGATCAGGACCCGGTCCTCAGCTCTGGACCGGCCGCTGCGAACTGCAGCCGTTGTGCCGACGCGAGCGCAGGCAGCACCACGTGGCGCAAGATGACCGGCGTGAAGATGCGCTCGTTGACGAAGGTCGTGCGCGGCACCACCGGCGACGCAGCGCAGAGTTCAGCCAGGCTGGTGGCCTGCCAGCTAGCGTCGCCGGCCGGCAACCAGAGCGCAGGCCGGGTCGCATCGTCATCGGCCAGCAGCGGATCGTGGTGGCACCAGACCCCGAGCAGGTCCTCGAGACGCCGTGCGGGCAGGTCATGCACTGCGATGCCGTCGTCATGCACGGCCAGCGTCACGCCCTTGTCGGCGCACAGCGTCTTCACTTTCGCAGGCGACAGGCCCTCGAGTGGCAGCAGCGATGCGCCGATGCGCAGCAGCGCAAAGTACAGCACGATCGCATCCGGATGAGCATTGCCGACATAGGCCACCGTGGCGCCGGCCTGCACGCCCCACTCGCCCTGCAGCCGCGCCGAACCGCGCTCGATGCGCGACCACAAGCGGCGATAGGTAATGCCGCGGTCGGGCAGCACATGGGCGAGGCGGTCGGCGTGCGTGGTCGCGAGCTTGTGCAGCTGCGCCAGCATCGATATTTGGCTTGTCTCCATGCCGTGATTCTACGCAAGTTGCGCCAGCCGCCCGCGCGGGTCGGACAATTTGGGCATAATTCGGGGACACCCATTCTTAGTCCAGCATGCTCAATCCCGTCCAGCGCGCCGCCGATCCCGAATTCGACACCCGTCACTTCCGTGCCGCGCTATCGCAATTCGCCACCGGCGTCACCATCATCACCACCCGCGATGCCGATGGCGGCTTCTTCGGCCTGACCGCCAGCTCCTTCAACTCGTTATCGCTGGAGCCGCTGCTGGTACTGTGGAGCCTGGGCGGCAGTTCTCGCAGCCTGCCGCTGTTCTCGGGGAATTCGCATTACGTGATCAATGTGCTGGCCGCCGACCAGGCCTGGCTGGCTGAGCGCTTCGCCAGCCGCATTGATGACCGCTTCGAGGGCGTCGACTATGCGCTGTCGCAGACCGGCCTGCCCATACTGCGTGGCGTGTCAGCCTGGTTCGAATGCCATAACCGCAGCCGCTACCCGGAAGGCGATCATGTGATCTTCGTCGGCGAGGTGGAACGCTGCGCGTTCGAGAAAAAGCCGGCGCTGGTGTTCCACGGCAGCCGGTTCACGCAGCTGGGCGCCTGACGCCGCTGCGGGGTCAGAGCAGTCTGTCGAGCACGCCGGCTGAATCGAAGGCTGCGCGGCGCAGGCGGTCATTCACTCCCTGCCAGTGCGCCTCCTGAGGCGGCTGCTCAACGACGATCAGATCAGCACCCGCGGCGTCCATCGCGCGCAGGTTTGCGTACAGCGCGTGCGCATAGCCATCGGGATCCGTCGACATCTGCACCGATGCAGGCACGCCGGTCGGTGCGGAGTAATGCATCAGTGCGACGCGCCGTCCCTTCGCCTGCAGGCGTTCCAGCACGCCCGCCAATTCGCCGGAAGCAATCAGGGCGACCGGCGTCAGCGGCGCATAGTGTGCATCGAGACTGCCCGAGACACGCGGCGCCGCCGTATCGGGTGCGGCCAGCGCGCGGCCGAGCACGCGCTCCAGCTGGATTGCGCTGATCCGCCCGGGCCGCAGCAACACCGGTCCGCGCGTGGCGAGCCGGGTCAGGTCAACGATGGTGGATTCGATACCGACATCGCTTTGCCCGCCGTCGAGCACGGCGGCCAGCGGCCCGTCACCGGGCGCGCCGAATTCATCGACCACATGCTGCGCCGTGGTCGGGCTGACGCGGCCGAAACGGTTTGCCGAGGGAGCGGCCAGACCGCCCTGCCCGCCGCGAAATTCCTGAAGCAGCGCCTGCGCCACCGGATGCGACGGACAGCGCAAACCGACCGAATCCTGTCCGCCCGTGACTGCCGCCGGCACGCTCGCCGCACGGGGCAGGATCAGCGTCAGCGGACCCGGCCAGAACGCATCGATCAGCTGGCGCGCTTCGTCGGGAAGCTCACTCGCCCAGCGCGACAGGTCGGCATCGCGCGCCACATGCACGATCACGGGATGGTTCGAGGGGCGGCCCTTGGCCCTGAAGATCGCGGCCACCGCGTCGGGATTGCTGGCATCGGCGGCGAGCCCGTACACGGTCTCGGTCGGGATAGCGACCAGCTTGCCGGCTTCCAGCAGCCGCGCCGCAGCGCGGATCGCGTTTGCGTCGGCCATCACGGGATCAGGCGGTGATGCCGAGGATGCGGCAGGCCTGCGCGAAATGCTGCTGCGCCTGCGCGAGCGTCGGCGCAACGAAGGTCACATGACCCATCTTGCGGCCACGGCGCGGATCGTCCTTGCCGTACAGGTGCAGGTTCGCACCCGGCAGCGCGAGTACCTGATCCCAGGCCGGTTCACGCGGCGTATCGCTGCCGTCGGCAAACCACAGGTCGCCGAGGATGTTCAGCATCACGGCCGGCGAATGCTGGCGCGCATCGCCCAGCGGCAGCTTCGCCATCGCCCTGGCCTGCTGCGCAAACTGGCTGGTGATGCAGGCGTCGATCGTATAGTGCCCGCTGTTGTGCGGACGCGGCGCCATCTCGTTGACTACCAGCGAGCCATCCTGCAGCACGAAAAATTCCACGCACAGCACGCCGACGTAGTCGAGCCGCGCGATGATCTCCAGCGCGGCGGCCTGCGCGCGCGCGGCGCACTGCTCGCTGACGTTGGGTCTGGGGACGGTGGTGGTGAACAGGATGCCGTCGCGGTGCACGTTCTCGGCGATCGGATAGACCACCGCCTGCCCGTCGGCGCCGCGCGCGGCCAGCACCGA
>JACCDS011335035.1_pt1 | contig 12549 bp, 10 predicted proteins | sample 7446441 | NCBI WGS metagenome assembly JACCDS01 (sample SAMN15323445, study PRJNA562643) | freshwater metagenome | isolation source: river surface water | place: USA:Blue River Watershed | collected 2017-08-17
GAACCAGCGCAGGGCGTGACCTTCCTGGTGCTTGCGCCAGGCCATGTAGAGCGGCATGGGCGGGCGCGGCACCGCGCAGGGCAGCGCGACGAGTTCACCGCGTGCCAGCAGGTGGGCCACCAGATGTCGAGGCACGAAGCCCACGCCCACTCCCAGACGCTGGGCCTCGATCTTGGCGGCCATGTTGGTCACCCGCACACTCTGCCGACTGGGGTGCAGGCCCGACATGCGGCCAGGGCTGCTGATGGAGGTATCGGCCGCGATCACCGTGGGGTAGTCGGCAATGGCGGCGGCATCCACGGGCCCTACGTGCCGCGTCAGCGGATGCTCGGGCGCGACGGCAAACACGAAGGCCACTTCGCCCAGCAGGCGATATTCGAACAGACCCTTGGGGACTTCGCCCGAGGCCCCCAGCGTGAGATCGCAGCGCCCCGCCACCAGCGCATCCCAGGCACCACCCAGCACTTCCTCGGTGATCTGCACCGTCACCGCCTTGCCCAGCTGCTGAAAGGCCTGCACGTTCTGCAGCAGGCGCTCCAGGGGCAGCACGGTGTCGCGGGCGATGCGCAGTGTGAGCTCCCAGCCCGATTCCAGCTGCTTCACCGCCTCCTCCAGATCGGCCGCATCCTGCAGCAGCAGGCGGCCGCGCTCCAGCAACAGACGCCCGGCGGCGGTGAGCTGGGCCCGCTGCCGACTGCGGTCGAACAGGCTGACGCCCAGCTCGGACTCCAGTTTCTGCACGGTGTAGGTGAGCGCGGAAGGGACGCGGAACAGGGCTTCGGCGGCGGCCTGAAAGCTGCCGCGCCGCTCGATGGCATCGAGCACGCGCAGAGCGTCGAGCGTGATGGCGGGGTGCATGGAGCTCCTTGGCACAAGACTATTCAAATTAATTGAAGTATCACGTCAAAAAGCTCCGCTATCAAGGCGGCATTTCGGGCTCTACATTAGGCATCAAGGCTGCTGAGCCCCTTCAGCAGATTCGAATCCACTGACAATCAAGACACGGAGACAACCATGAACCTGCAAGCCCTCAAGCCCCTCATCAATGCCGGCGAAAGCTGGTCCCCCCTCGCCCTGCGCCTGCCCGTGGGCGTCATCTTCATCGCCCACGGCGCGCAGAAGCTGTTTGGCGCCTTCGGCGGCTACGGCCTGGAAGGCACCGGGCAATACATGGAGTCCCTCGGGCTCACCCCGGGTGTGCTGATGGCCGGCGCGGCGGGTTCGGCGGAGTTCTTCGGCGGGCTGCTGCTGCTCGCGGGCCTGCTGACCCGGCCGGCCGCCCTCATGCTGGCCGTGACCATGGTGGTGGCCATCGTGACGGCCCACCTGAGCAACGGCCTGTTCATGAGCAACAACGGCTATGAATTCGCGCTGACGCTGCTGGCCGGCTCCGTGTCCCTGCTGATCTCCGGCGCGGGACGCCTGAGCGTCGACGCCTGGCTCGGCGAGCGTCTGGGCACTCAGCCCTGGGGCGCCACCACGCTGTCGGTGTCGCAGTAGGTGCTGTCGTCCAGCCGCTTCGTGTAGTTGTTGAGAATGCGCATGCCCTCGGCCGGCTTCACCACGCCGGCCTCGATCTTGCGCCGGATCAGCTCGGTCATGCGTCGGTCGAGGTCGCTGGGGAAGTACTGCACCGTCGAGAGCATGTCCTTGATGCTGATGGGCTTGAGGGTTTCCTCGATCCAGAAGTTGCCGGGTTCGTCGGCACTGGCGTAGACATGAGCTTCGCCCACGCGGCCCAGCAGGTTGTGGGCGTCGCCCAGGATCTCCTGATACGCCCCCACCAGGAAGATGCCCAGGTAATAGGGCTCGCCCGGGCGGTAGTCGTGCAGGGGCAGCCAGGCCTTGTTGGCATTGCTGCTGACGTACTGGGCGATCTTGCCGTCGGAATCGCAGGTGAGATCGACAATCTGGCCGCGCCGCACGGGCTCCTCGTCGAGCCGGTCCAGCGGCATCACCGGGAACACCTGGCCGATGGCCCAGTGGTCGAGAATGGACTGGAACACCGAGAAGTCGCACAGGTAGAGATCGGTGAGCTGCTTCTCCAGCTCCAGCTGCTCGACGGGACGCGGCTCGATGTCCAGCGCAGTGAAGCGCTGCAGCACCTCGCGCGCCGTGCGCCAGTAGAGGCTTTCGACGAAGGCCAGATGCTCGATGTTCAGATAGCCCAGCCGCGCCAGCTGCTCGGCCTCCAGCCGCGCTTCCTGGGCATCGTGGATCACTTCGGTCAGCTTGCCCCGTGAATGCACATGGCTCGCCTCCTTCGCCGCCGCCTGCATGCGCTTGACCACGGCGGGCTGCTCGGCCAGCGGCTCGTTCATGGGCGGGGCATCCGGGCGATGCACCCCCAGCACGGGCACCACCAGCACGGAATGATGGGCGGTGAGGGCGCGGCCGCTTTCGGACAGCAGCGTCGGCATGGGGACACTGCGTTCCTCGCAGATCTCCTTCACCGCGAACACCACCACGTTGGCGTATTCCTTCAGCCCGTAGTTGATCGAGGATTCCACCTCCTCGTACTCGCCGCCGTAGCTGCCGCCATAGTTCACGCCGAGACCGCCGCCCACGTCCAGATACTGCACCGGCACGCCGCGCTCCTGCAGATCGGCATAGAACTGGGCGATCTCGCGCACGGCCGTGCGCAGCACCTGGGTGTCGCTGATCTGGCTGCCCAGATGGAAATGCAGCAGGGCCAGATGCTCGCGCAGGCCGCGCTTCTCCAGTTCGTGCACCAGCTTGACCAGCTCGGGCACGGTCAATCCGAACTTGGAGCCGGAACCGCCGGACTCGAACCAGCGACCCGCGCCGCGCGTGGAGAGCTTGACCCGCACGCCCAGCCGAGGGGCCTTGTCGCCCACGAGGCCGCGCTGATCAGCCAGCACCATCAGCTGCTCGAATTCACTGTATTTCTCGATGACGGGCAACACCTGCTGGCCGAGCTGCTGGGCATTGAGCATCAGCGTCAGCATGGAGTGATCCTTGACGCCATTGCACAGCAGCAGCGTGTCGTCACTGACCAGCGCCAGCGCCGCCATGAGCTCGGCGCGCGAGCCGCATTCCAGGCCGATGTTGAAGGGCTTGCCCGCCTCCATGACCTCGGCCACCACCTCGTGCAGCTGATTCACCTTGATCGGGTAGATGCTGCGGTATTCGCCCTGATAGCCAGCCTCGGCGATGGCCTCGCGGAACGTGAGATTCAGGCGGCGCACGCGGGCGCTGATGATGTCCTGGAAGCGCAGGATCAGCGGGAAGCTGCAGCCCTCCTTCACCGCGGCGTCGATCACTTCGGGCAGGTCGATGGCCAGATCTTGCCCGGGCAGCGGGTGCACGCTGACATGGCCTTTGGCGTTCACACCGAAGAAGCCGGCGCTCCAGGTCTTCACGGCATAGAGTTCTTCGGCGTCGCCGGGCGTCCAGGCGGCGTTCGTGCTCTCGGGCGGGTGCTGCGGGGTGTCGCTCACGCGGATCTCCTGTCGGTGGCGCTCAAGCGCGCACTGTCTTGCGGCTGCCGGGGGACTCCGCGTAGAGGCAGAGCAGTTCGATGGCGATCTGGGCCGCGGCGAGCGCGGTGATCTCCGCGTGATCATAGGCCGGCGCCACTTCCACCACGTCCATGCCCACCAGATTGATGCCGACCAGCCCACGAATGATGTCCAGCGCCTGGAAGGACGAGAGCCCCCCGGGCACCGGCGTGCCCGTGCCGGGCGCGAAGGCCGGGTCGAGGCAGTCGATGTCGAAGGTCAGGTAGACGGGATTCTGACCCACCCGTTCCCGAATCTGCCGCACGATGTCGGCCGTCCCCTGGCGGTGCACGTCGGCGGCCGAGAGAATCTGATAGCCCAGGGTGTCGTCGTTGGTGGTGCGAATGCCGATCTGCACCGAGGATTCCGGCCGCACGATGCCTTCCTTCGCGGCCTTGTAGAACATGGTGCCGTGATTGATGCCATGGCCGGACGAGGGCCAGGTGTCGGTGTGGGCATCGAAGTGGATCAGGCTGAGCGGACCGTGGAACTTCGCGTGGGCGCACAGACTGGGGTAACTGATGAAGTGGTCGCCGCCCAGCAGCAGCGAGGCCGCCCCCGCCTCCAGAATGGCGTGCACATGGGATTCGATGTGCGCCACGCTCAGCAGCCCGCCGCCGCTGTTGTTCTCGCAGTCGCCGCAGTCGACCACGGCCAGCTCACTGAAGGGGTCAGTCCGCCAGGGCCAGGGTCGCTCCCAGGCCAGGGACAGCGAGGCCTGCCGGATGGCTCGCGGCCCCAGACGCGCACCCGAGCGATTCGTGGTGGCGATGTCCAGCGGCACGCCACTGACCGCGACATCGACGCCGGCCAGATCGCGCGCATAGGGCGTGCGAAAGAAACTGCCCGCCCCGCCGAAGCTGTGCGAGCCGACCATGCCGGTCTTCGTGCTGCCCTTGAAGGCATTGTCCCAACTGCTCATCGTGCATCCTCGTGATGGGTGGCCACCGACTGGCCGATTCCTGCATTGTCCTGTGCCGCCCCTGCCAGCGGGCGACGCCCAAGCGGCGGCGTGCTGGCGGGAATGCGGCGCAGCGCGCTCGCCTGTTCCCAGGCGTGGCCCAGAGCCACCAGGCGCTCGTCGCTGAACTCGGCACCCAGCAGTTCGATGCCCACGGGCAGACCCTGGGCGGTGAAGCCGGCAGGTACCGACAGTGCCGGGTAGCCCGAATTGGCACTCAGGCTGCAATTATTGCCCGGCTGGGGTTCTCCAATTGTGACAGGCAGCGCCCCGGCCGGCGGATAGGCCAGCACCTCGACATTCGCCGCCGACATCGCGGCCGCCAGCGCCGCGCGCAGTTCCTGCCGCGCCGCGAGGGCCGCCTGATAGCGCGCCGGGTCCTGTTCGGCTTCCGCACTGCGCGTGAGCACGGGGCTCACCGCCTCGTGGAAGTCGCCGCTGGCGACGATGGCTTCCAGTGTGGTGGGCGTCTGTCCGGCGGGCGTGAAGGCGGCCAGCCAGGCGTCGAGATCGGTCTCGAACTCGTGGGCGATCAGGCCGGAACGCGTCAGCAGGTCGGCCAGCGCGGGAATCTCCACATCCACCACCTCAGCCCCCAGCGCCTGCATGCGCGTCAGCGCGGCGTCCACGGCGGCCTTCACCTCGGGCTCCGCGCCGTCGTGGTAGTGGCGCAGGCGGCCGATGCGCACGCCGGCGAAGCTCGCCTGGTGCAGCGAATTCCAGAACGCCGGGCGCGGCCTCTCGCGCATGGCGGCCGTGGCGGCGTCCTGTGGATCATGGCCGGCCACGATGTCCAGCACGATGGCCAGATCCTCGACACTGCGTGCCAGCGGGCCAATGACGTCCTGCGTCGACGAAAGGGGCATGATGCCGTGAATGCTGCCCAGCCCCTTGGTCGGGCGCAGGCCCACCAGATTGTTGAAAGCGGCCGGGATGCGGATGGAGCCACAGGTGTCCGAGCCCATGCCGACAGCCGCCAGACTCGCGGCGACGGCCGCCGCGGTGCCGCCACTGGAACCGCCGGGCACGCGCGTCGGGTCATAGGGGTTGCGCGTCTGCCCGCCCAGCGAGCTGATGGTGGTGATGCCGTAGGCAAACTCGTGCAGATTGGTCTTGCCGAGAATGATGGCCCCGGCATCGAGCAAGCGCTGCACAGCGGTGGCATTGGCGGCGGGCACGAAGTCCTGCAGCGCGCGCGAAGCGCCGGTGGTGGGCATGTCCGCCGTGGCGTAGTTGTCCTTGAGCACGATGGGGATGCCGTGCAGTGGACTGCGCGGTCCCGACTGGCGGCGCTCCGCGTCCAGCGCAGCGGCCTGGGCGCGGGCCTGGGGGTTGAGGTGGATCAGCGCGTTGAGGCCAGGGCCCTGGTCATCGTAGGCGGCAATGCGGGCCAGATACGCGTCGACGAGTTCCACCGAGCTGACACGCTTCGCCGTCAGCGCCAGCTGCAGTTCACGCAGCGAGGCCTCAGAGACATCGAAGGGCTGCTGGGCCAGCGCAAGCGTACTGCACGCGCCGGCAAGCGCCACACCCAGCGCCAGCGCTCGCAGGCGCCGGGACAGCGTGGGGCGGGCAGGAGGGCACAAGGCGATCTTCATCTGTCACAAGTCTCCGTTCATTCAACCATCGTGCGGCGTGCCCTGAAGCAGTTCACTGCTCATCAGCAGCACGGCCACTTTCAGATATTCCACCAGCTCGGCATAGGCCGTCTCGTTCACCTCGTCGTCCGCGGCATCGAAGTCTTCCGACAGGTTCGCGATGTTGACGATGTCTTTCAGCGCCTCTTCCGTCTCGGCACTGAAGCGGGCGATCTGCTTCTGCGCGCTGGCGGTGCCGAAGCCTACCAGAAAGCCCTGACACCAGGCGGCCAGGCAGCGCAGGCGCTGACTCAGGTCCAGCTCGTCGTCGGGCAGGAACAGGGTGTAGCGCGAGTCCTCGCTGAACATCTCGCGTTCGATGAACGTGTGCATGGCGAGAATGGTGCTGCGATTGCGCTCCGAGCAGGACTCGGCGTCCACATGCTTGAGCACCAGTGCAATGACGCTGTCGGGACGGATTTTCAAGCCCGTGCTGACCACGCCCGAGAGCAGGCCGTGCAGTTCCGAGGGCGAAACCTCGTAGCCGAATTCCAGCATCTGGTTGCAGCAGTCGTCGAAGTCGAGGGGGAGGATGTCTTCCTGAGGCAAAGCGGGGTGTCTCCTGCGTTGAAACATGGTAGGAGCCTGCTTGCAGGCGAACCTGCAGTCAAGCCTTGGTGCGCCCGGCGCGATTCCACGGGGACGCCGGCGCCAGCGCGATGTGGTCCGGGTGCACCACGATCAGGCCCTTCTTGAGCAGCCCGCCAATGGCCTTCTTGTAATTGCCTTTGCTCACTTTGTAAACAGCATGGATGGCTTCCGGGGTGCTGTGATCGCACAGTGGCGAGACACCCCCGTTGGCCGCCAGATGGGCCAGGATCAGCTCCGCCAGCTCGTCCCGCACCTCCTGCCCCTGTTTCTGCAGACACAGATCGAGCCGACCGTCCTCACGCACCCGGCGCACGAAGCCCTTGAGCTTCTGTCCCATGCGCAGGGGCTGCAGCACTTCCGTCTTGAAGATCAGCCCCAGGTGAGTGCCATCGACCACGGCCTTGTAGCCCAGATCGGTGCGTCCGCACACCAGCAGGTTCACCGGCTGCATGCTAGCAAAGCCGCGCCCGTCCTCGCTCAGCCAGTGGTCGAGCTTGGACGATGCCGCGATGCGCCCGCTCGGCTTGTCGACATAGACATACACCACATAGCTGTTGTCCTCGCGCATCGGCACCCGCTGTTCCCCGAAGGGCACCAGCAAATCCTTGGGCAGGCCCCAGTCCAGGAAGGCTCCGGCGTGATTCACCTGCACGCAGCGCAGCGACACGCACTGCCCCACCCGTGCCCGCGGCGTGCGCGTGGTGGCGATCAGCCGATCGTCCGAGTCGTGATAGACAAAGACCTCGAGCGCGCTGCCCACCTCGGCGCCCGCAGGCACCTCCAGGCGGGGCAGCAGAATCTCGCCCAGCACGCCGCCGTCCAGGTAGACCCCGAAGGGCACCTGGCGGGCGATGGTGAGGGTGTTCATGTTGCCGACGAGGGGCATGGGAGATACCACTGATGTGGGACTCTGCCATCCGCTGGCAGTATTGCGGACCGTTGGCCGCCTGGACGGCGGCCACCGAGCCCCCATGGAAGGGTTCACGGCGTGTCCGAAATACTGCCAGCGGATGGCAGAGCTGGATGGATCAGAACGTCCCGCGAATCTTCAACGCCAGCTTGAGACCCGTGTTGCTGCAGGAATCCTCGATCTCCGCCAGCGTGCCCGTCGCAATCGTGCCACCCACATAGCGGTAGCGGTCACGGCAACGCTCGCCTTCCAGCGTGTTCATGGACTCGAAGCGGTAGGTCAGGCCGGCAAAACCGATGGTCTCCACGAAAATCGTCAGCTGGTCACCGCTGTTGTAGTTCTCGATCTTGTCGATGTCATAGGCCTTGCGGTTGCCATAGAAGCCATGGTTGAAGTTGAAGCCATAGTTCAGGCTGCGCTCGGGAATGTCATGACGGAAGCCCAGACGGAAGCTGCCCCGGCCGGCCTGACGCAGACGCCGATCGATGCCCAGGAACGGATCGGTCACGCTGGAGTCTTCCAGCTGCAGGCCCGAAGTCAGCAGCATCTGCGGCGCACCGATGAAGCCCAGACGCAGACTCGCATCCAGGTTGGCGCCATAGCGCTCGCCGTCGCCGATATTGCCGTTGGCGGACTGGATCGTGGTGCGGGTGGACACATCCACCTTGTCGATCACGTCTTCCAGGTCGTGGTAGAACACGCGGCTGCTGAGCACGCCGGCGTCATTGGGCAGGCGGTATTCCAGGTTGGCTTCGTAGCGGATGGACTTTTCCTGCACCAGTTCCGGGTTGCCGGCCAGGGCGGTCTGGTCATCGTCGCCACCGGCCACGCTGGCGGTGAAGTCACCGAAGCTCAGCTGCGCCACATCTTTTTCGATGGAGGCGCGGAACTGCATGGACGGGGTGATATCGAAGCGGTAGTCGATCTTGGGGCGCACGAAATCGAAGTCACGCTTGCGGCGCACGTCCCCGCTCTGCTCGATGGTGGAGGTCTCGTACAGCAGGGTGCTTTCCAGCGACATTCTGTCGTTGATCTGCCAGTTGTTCACCACGAAGTACTCGTAGCGCATCTCTTCCACCAGCGCGTCGGTGTTGGTGCTGGGCACCAGGCCGCCGAAGGCCGGGGAGGTCACGCCGGCACGCTTCACGCCGAGCTGCAGCTGGGCGTCGAGGATGGTCTGGGCGCGTTCGACGCCGACTTCCAGGGCGTGGGCCTCGTTCAGGTCGAAGGAGTAGGTGGAGCGGATGATGCGCTCCTTGTTCACCGCCTGGTTGGCCAGGTACAGGAACTTGTCCGCCTTGCCGCCCACGATGTCATAGGCCTCGCGGGTGCTCTCGGTGTCGTTCTCGTTGACGATGAAGAGCGTCTTGAAGCGGCTGCCGCTGGCGAAGGTGTGCTCGTAGTCGCCGCCGATTTCCCAGGTGTCATTGGTGGCCGGAATGCGGTCGTACTCGGTGTCCACCACCGGGTTCGGGCGCGTGGTGTAGTCCACGATGTTGCGCTCTGCCGTCGAGGGCGGGTCCGCCTCGGTCAGCTGCACGTTGAAGTTGACGCGATCGTTCAGCGTCACGTCGTAGCCGATGTTGGAGGTGATGACCTTGGTGGTCTGATCGCGCGTTTCCAGACGCTCCACGATGTCGTTCGGACGGCCGTCCGGCAGGATGCTGGTCTCGTTGCCGTCGCGGAACTCGTAGCGCGGTTCGGCCGAGGCGCTGAGCAGATAGCTCAGGGCGCCGCTCTGGCCCGTCCAGGAGATGGAGCCGCCCGGGTCCAGAGTGCCGTCGAAGTAGCGATCCATGTTCACTTCCGCCGCGATGCTGGAGCGGGTCTCGGCTTCCAGCAGCACGATGTTGATCACCTGCGCGCCACCGCGCACGTCCAGATCGCCGGAAGTGCCACGAATGATCTCGATGTACTGCACCTGGTTGGCGGGGATGCGCGCCAGCTGGGCGTTGCCTTCGTTTTCCTTGCCGGCGATGCGACGGCCGTTGATCAGGATCTGGTCACCGCCTGCACCGAGGCCGCGACGATCAGCACCGCCGGAGCTGCCCGGGCCGCCGTTGTTGCCGCCACCGCCCAGGGCCAGGTTGATGCCCGGGATGCGGTTGAGCATGTCGTTGACGGAATAGGGTTCGTACTGGGCGAAGAACTCGGCGGGATAGGTCACGGTGGATTCACCGGTGGCCGCCGCGTCCTGGGCGGAGGCAGCGCTGGCAGAAAGCAGCAGGGCCGCTGCCGCCAGGGTCATCAGGGAAGAACGCGAACGCAGGGCGCGCAGCCCCGCAGGGATGGAACGCAAACTCATAGGAAAACTCCAGGCCTTTGTCTTTCGATTGGCGCTGCAATGGGGCAACGCTCGAATATTGTGACGTTGTGGGTTATGACGACGCCGGAGTATGCACAGAATCTGCTCTGGCCAGAACCCGCGGCGCCGCTGTTTGTGTGACTTTTTGTAATGACCTGCTGATCAATTCTGACTTCAGCGCGGGGCCACGATGGTCTGACGCTGCTCGTCCAGCCCTTCGATGCCCAGGCGTACCACGTCGCCCGGCTTCAGGTACACCGGCGGCACCATGCCATCGCCCACGCCGGCAGGGGTGCCGGTGAAGATGATGTCGCCCGGGTACAGCGTCATGAACTCGCTCAGATGGCTGACGATCTTCGCCACGCCGAACACCATGTCGGCCGTGTTGCCCTGCTGCCGCATCTCGCCGTTGACCTCGGACCACACGGCCAGATTCTGCACATCCTCGATGCTGTCGCGCGTCACCAGATGGGGACCGACCGGGGCGAAGGTGTCCGCGCTCTTGCCCTTGGTGAACTGGCCGCCACGCTCGCGCTGGAAGGCACGCTCGGAGACATCATGGCCCACGGTGTAACCGGCGATGTACTCCCAGACATCGGCTTCGGCCACGTACTGCGCGCGCTTGCCGATCACCACCACCAGTTCGGATTCGTAGTCGAGCTTGTGGCCGTTGCGCGGCTGGATCACGTCGTCGAAGGGGCCGGTCAGCGCCGAGGTGGCCTTCATGAAGATCAGCGGCTCGGTGGGCAGCTCCACCTGCATCTCGGCGGCGTGGTTCACGTAGTTGAAGCCCACGGCGATGATCTTGCCGATGCCGGTGAGCGGCACGCCCAGGCGCGGATTGCCCTGCACCACGGGCAGATCGGCCAGCGGGATGGCGGCGATGGCTTCCAGGGACTCGTCGGACAGCACGTCCGGGGTGATATCGGTGATGTGCCCGGAAAGATCGCGCACCTGCCCCTGGGCATCGACCAGACCGGGCTTCTCCTGCCCAGCCGCGCCGTAGCGCACGAGCGAGAGTTCAGCAGCGTGGGTCTGGCCGGCCAGCAGGCCGAGACTGAGGGCGGCCACCAGGCCGGCAAGGGGGAATCGGGACATGGCAAACCTCGTTGTTGTTGTCAGTGTTGCAGAGTGGGTGGAGCACGGGGATACGCGCGAAAACACTGGCGCGCAGTGTAAGCCAACTGCCCCGGGCTTGTCTTGGCCGGAAGTCGATTGCCCCGGCGCAGCACTTGTAGTAATCCTGCGCCGTACAAGCCCCCGTCAGCGGCACCGCACGCCGCCACTGCCGGACCACAACAACCAGAGTCTTCACCCGAGGGACCATGCCATGCCCGCGATGCCCGCCCCGCGTTCCCTGCTTTGCCTGCTGTTCAGCCTTGCCCTGCTCCCCACCGCCGCCACGGCACAGACCGACGAGGAAAAGCGCGCTGCCATGAACGCCGCCTATCGCCAGTATCAGGAGCTGATGTCCCAGGGACCGCAGATGCGCGCCCAGGCCGAGGCGCCGGCCCGAGAGGCCTACGAGCTGGCCCTGGAGGTGCTGGGCGATGCCCATGCCACCACCGCTGCCCTGGCCATGAACTACGGCAATGTGCTGGCCGACGGCGAGGCCGCCGCCCGTGTGCTGGAGCAGGCGCTGGAGATCAGCGAGAACCTGCATGGCGACGACGCCCTGGAACTGATCGACCCCCTGATGGCCCTGGGCGATTCGGCGACGGCACACAGCGAGTTCGCCGACGCGCGCGGCCACTATGCGAGAGCCCTGGAAATCGCCGACAGCCAGCCCGAGCCCGACAGCTTTCTCGGCGCCATCATCGCCATCCAGCTCGGCACCACCGCCTTCAGCCTGGACCGCCCGCGCGAAGCCATCGAGAATTTCACCCGCGCCCGCGATGCCCTCGCCGCCATCGACAACGACATCGCCCGCGTGCGTCTCGCCACCGCCAATTTCTGGATCGGTCGTTACCATATCCAGCAGGACGCCCCGGCCGAGGCCATCGCGCCGCTGCAGGAAGCACTTGCCGTGTTCGAGCGCTTCCCGGAGGCACGTCAGCTCTCCGTCAACAGCCTGACCGCTCTGGTGGAGGCCCACGAGACTCTCGGGCAGCGCGCCGAGGCCACCCCCCATGTGCAGAATCTCGGCACGGGCACCAGCGCCCCGACCCTGGTCTATCGCCCGGCGCAGCCCCATGCCCTGTGGGAACAGGGCGCGGTCGACGTGCAGCTCGACGTGGACGCCGAAGGCTTCGTGCAGAACGTGCGCGTACCCGAGGGCACCGAGCCGGAATTTGCCGCCGCCGTGCGCGAAGCCGTGACTGCCCTGCGCTATGCGCCCCGCCACGCCAATGGCGCGGCCGCCGCCACCCCGGATGTGGGCCTCGCCTTCCAGTTCAGCCGGCCTGCCAGACGCTAGCAAAGAAGGCTGGCAGACCGCCCCCACCCCACGGTAATCTGCCCGCCCTTGCACATCGCCCAATCGACACGAGGCTCCCCGTGGCAAATTCACTGCAGGAACAATTGCTCAAGGCCGGACTGGTCAAGGAAAAGCAGCTCAAGAAGGCCAACAGCGAGAAGCGCAAGCAGACGCGGGCCCAGCTGCACAGCAAGGAAGGCGTGGTGGA
>JACCDS010473226.1_pt1 | contig 12548 bp, 6 predicted proteins | sample 7446441 | NCBI WGS metagenome assembly JACCDS01 (sample SAMN15323445, study PRJNA562643) | freshwater metagenome | isolation source: river surface water | place: USA:Blue River Watershed | collected 2017-08-17
TCCTTCCAGGTCCTCTACCCCAGCGCCGACGAATTCGAGCGCATCGGCGCGCGCATCAGCCCCATCATGAACCGCCAGGGCAGTTATGCCGATGACCGCATCATGAAGCGGGTCGACGGCCGTTTCAAGGGCGAGGTGTTCTGGTGCCACGTCACGGGCCGCGCGCTGGACCCGGCCGAACCGCTGGGCGCCGGCATCTGGACCTTCGAAGACCTCAGCTCGCGCCGCCCGGTCAAGGCCGAACTCACGGCGCGCGAACGCGAGGTGGCCGCCCACCTGCTCGACGGCCTGACCTCCAAGGAGATCGGCAAGGCCCTGGCCATCAGCTACCGCACGGTGGAGATCTACCGCGCCCGCCTGATGCGCAAGTACAAGGCCAGCACCACGGCCGACCTGGTACACAAGCTCACCGCCGGCTGAGCCCGCCACGGCGCCCACCAGCCCGACTCGACGCCCGGGGCGGTTATGGATTAAAGTCGCAGATGGTTTCAGTGCGGGGACTATCGGCGGAGCGCAAATCGCTCTACAACCAGTGCATGCGTCCTTGTGGAGGTCCGTTTGGAACGTCTGAAGACCTGGCTCACCGGGCAATCCCCCGGGGTCAATCGTCGCATCGTTTTCAGTCTGGTCGGCGGCCTGCTGATCTGCCTGTGGGGCTTTGTCGGCTTCTGGACCTGGTGGGAACGCAATTCCATCCTCTCCTCCAACACCCAGGTGCTGGGGCAGTTGAGCACGGCGGTGCACGAACAGACCCGCTCGCTGTTCAAGCAGGCCGAAATCTCCCTCGTCGTCGCCCGGCACTGGATGGCGGAGCATCCCGACGAAGACCCCGGCACGGCCCCCAGCTTCATCAGCCTGATCGACGAGTTGCGTCAGGCGTCGGACGGCATGATCGACATCCGCATGGCCACGCGCGACGGCACGCTGCGCTACATCCCGGACCTCGGCCAGGCCGGGCAGACCAAGGTCGCGGATCGCGACTACTTCCAGGCCCAGTTCAACCAGAAGACCCGCGGCCTCTACGTGGCCGAGCCCGTGGTCGGCCGCGTCTCGGGCAAGCTGGGCCTGCCCATCTCGATGCCGGTGGCGAAAACCGGCGGCGACATCGCCGTCATCTTCGTGGCCATCGAACTCGACCGCATCGCCGGCGCCTTCGAGTCCGAGCGCCTCAAGCCCCGGGGCACCATCGCCATCATCCGCGCCGACGGCCTCTTCCTCTTCCGCAGCCCCATGGAGGCCCGGGTCATTGGCAGCTCGGTGGCGAAAAACCCCATGTGGACCGAGCACCTGAGCCTCCATCCCCAGGGGGTCTACACGACCGACGCCAGCCCCATCGACGGCCAGGCCCGCGTGGTCGCCTACGCGCGCGTGCACGACTACCCTCTCGTGGTGGCCGTTTCGGCCGCCGTCGATGACCTGCTGAGCGAGTGGCGCACGCACACCACGCTGGTGGTCCTGGTGGCGACCCTGATCTCCCTGCTCTCCATGCTGCTGGGCTCCATCCTGCTGCGCACCCTGAAGCAGGAAGAGCTGGTCCGGCGGGAGCTCGAACACCTGATGCTGACCGACCCGCTCACCGGCGTGGGCAACCGCCGCATGCTGGAGCTGCGGCTGGACGACGAGATCCTGCGCGCGCGGCGCTACCGCCGCGCCCTCACCGCCGTCTACTTCGACCTGGACCATTTCAAGCGGGTCAACGACAGCTATGGCCACGATGTCGGTGATGCGGTGCTGCGCCAGGTGGCCGACAGCCTGGTCGCCAATGTGCGGCAGAGCGATCATGTCGCGCGCCTGGGCGGCGAGGAGTTCGTGGTCCTGCTGACCGAAACCAGCCTGGAGGATGCCGTGACGCTGGTCGAGCGCATGCGTGCGTCCATCGCCGAGCAGCACACCGCGGGGCTGCCCACGCATGTCACCGTGAGCGCCGGACTGGCCCAGTGGCACGAGGGCGAAACCGCCGAATCGCTGCTGCGGCGCGCCGACCAGGCGCTGTACCGCGCCAAGGAAGCGGGTCGTAACAGCGCTTTTACCTCGCTCGACGCCTGAGGACAGGCCGTTCATTGGCCTATATCCCGCGGATCAGCAGGGGTGTATCCGTCGAGACCGCGGCGCAGGTGGCAAAATTTCCCCGCGCCTGCCCATGCAGCACAGGGAGTACAGAATGACTGCGAGCCCGAGCTCCAGCTTTGAAACCAAGGTATTGGCCGCTTTCGCCGCCGCCATGTTCGTGGTGGCCGGCCTGGCGGTGGCCACCTGGAAAGTGGCGCGTGATGCCGCGGACGCCGTGCAATCGGTGGCGCACACCCACGCCGTCATCGACAGCCTCGCCCGCATCCGCGGCAACACCCTGCAGATCGAGTTCAGCACCCAGAGCTTCAGGATCTCGGGCGATCCGGCGCGGCTGATCGAACGCGATGAAACCATCCGGGAACGCGAAGGCCTGCTGAGCAGGCTGCACGCACTCACGGCCGACAACAGCGGGCAGCAGGCACGCTGGTCGGGCTTGCGCGAGGTCATCAACGAGCGTCTGGCGATCTCCAGGCAGGTCGAGCAGTTGCGCAAGACGCGGGGGGGGGCGGCGGCCAATGCCTTCGTCGCCACCGCCCCCCTGCTGGAAACACGCACGCGCACCTACCGCCTGCTGCGCGAGATGGAGGACGAGGAGCTGGGCCTGCTGGCCCGGCGCAATGCCGACTACCAGGACGCACGCCAGAGCATGGTGGTGACCGGGGTGCTGGTCTCGCTGCTGCTGTTTGTCTTGCTGGGCACCACCTATGCCCTGATCCGGCGCCAGCTGCGCGAGACCGAGGCCAGCCGGCACGCGCTGGTCGAGAGCGAGGCCAATCTGTCCATCACGCTCCATTCGATCGGCGACGCCGTGCTGGTGACCGACGCGCAGGGACGGATCACGCGCATGAACCCGGTGGCCGAGCAGCTCACCGGCTGGCCGCAGGCGCAGGCGCAGGGGCGTCCGGTGGAAGATGTCTTCCACATCGTCCATGAATCGACGCGCGCACCGGCCGAGGTGCCCGTCGTCCGGGTGCTCGCCACCGGCGAAACCCTGGGACTGGCCAACCACACCTCGCTCATCGCGCGCGACGGGCGCGAGCATCCGATCGCCGACAGCGCGGCGCCCCTGCGCAATGAGGCCGGCCAGGTCGAGGGGGTGGTCCTGGTCTTCCGCGACGTCAGCGCCGAGCGCCAGGCGCAGCAGCTGATCCGTCAGCAGAACGAGCTGCTGGAGCAGCGCGTGCAGGAGCGCACGACGCAATTGCGCGAGAGTGAACACCACCTGCGCAGCGTCATCGGCGCCGTTCCCGTGCTGATCGCCTATGTCGACATGGCGCAGCGCTACGTCTACGTCAACGAACAGTACGGCGAACGCTTTGCCCCCGGCCAGGCGGACATCACCGGTCGCACGGTGCGCGAGATCCTGGGCGAGGAACGCTACGCCATCGCCTCGCCCAGGATCGCGCTGGTGCTGCAAGGCCATCCCCAGAACTACGACTGGGAGCCCTTCCCCGGCGTCTGGCAGGTGATCAGCTACATCCCCCGATACGATGACACCCACCAGGTCAGCGGCTACTACGTGCTGGGCACGGACATCAGCGAGCGCAAGCAGGCCGAGGCCGAGATCGGCAAGCTCAACAGGGTGCTCGCGGAGCGCCTGGACGATCTTGAGCATGTGAGCCGCGCGCTCAAGACACTCAGCGCGGGCAACCGCACCATGGTGCGCGCCACCGAAAAACAGGACCTGCTCGACAGCATGTGCGAGATCATCGCCACCTCGGGTGGCTACCGCTACGCCGCCGTCTGGTACTGCAACACCGATGAGCAGCGCTCCATGCGCCTGATGGCCCAGAGCGGCTTTCCCGGGGGCAGCGAGGCCCTGGCCGCCCTGCAGCCGGGCTGGGCCGACAACGAACACGGCCGCAGCGTGATCGGCACGGCGGTGCGCAGCGGCCAGCCCGCCGTCGCCCGCGGCCTGGACACCCACCCGGCCTATGCGCCCTGGCGCGCGCATCTGCACGGCGTGGTCGCCGGGCTGGCCTGCCCGCTGCATGTGGGCGGACAGGTCATCGGCGTCCTGTCCATCTGCTCGGACAGCGCCGATGCCTTCAGCGAGAAAGAGGTCGGGCTGCTGACCGAACTGGCCGACGACCTGGCCTTCGGCATCACCACCATGCGCGAGCGCCTGGAACAGCGCCGCACACAGGAGGCCATGCACCACCTGACGCACCACGACGCCCTGACCGGACTGGCCAACGAGACCCAGTTCACCGAACTGCTCACGGCCGCCATCGAGGACGGCCTGCGCAGCGGCAAGCACTTCGCCGTGCTGCAGACCAATATCGAACGCCTGAGCGAGATCAACGACGCCCTCGGCTTCAGCCACGGCGACCAGCTGCTGCGCGAGTTCGGCGCGCGCCTGCACCAGGTCGCCCCCGCCAATGCCACCGTCGTGCGCCTGCGCGGCGACGAATTCGCCATCCTGCTGCCCGGCGGCGGCACCGAGGCCGCCGCGCTCGGACAGCGCGTCAGCGAGGTGCTGGCGCGGCCCTTCCCCATCGCCGACCTCGCGCTCGACGTGGCCGTGCGCATCGGGGTCGTCACCTTCCCCGAGCACGGGCTGAACCCGCACGACCTGTTCCGGCACATGGACATGGCCGTACGCCAGGCCAAGAAATGGGGTCTGGCTTACGCCGTCTTCGACCCCCTGAAAAACCCCAACCCCTCCCAGCGCCTGACCTTTGCCGGCGAACTGCGCCGCGCCATCGAGGGGGGTGACCTGGAGCTCCATCTGCAGCCCAAGGTCGACATCGGCAGCGGCCGCGTGTGCGGCGCCGAAGGGCTGGTGCGCTGGCGCCACGCCCAGCGCGGTCTCATCCTGCCAGGCGAGTTCATCGACCTGGCCGAACGCACCGGCCTGATCCGGCCCCTGACCGAATGGGTGATGGAAAGCGCCATGCGCCTCAACCACGACTGGGCCAGACTGGGCCAGGCGCTGCCCATCGCCATCAACCTGTCGGCACGCAATCTGCGCGAGGAAAACCTGCCCGAGCGCATCCGGCAGCTGCAGGACCGATGGAAGCTGGCACCCGGCCTGTTCGAGATCGAGATCACCGAAAGCACGGTGATGGAGGATGCCGAGTTCGCCCTGCGCGTGCTGCACGGCCTGCGCGCGCAGGGCATCCCGCTCTACATCGACGACTTCGGCACCGGCTACTCCTCGCTCAGCTACCTGCAGAAGCTGCCCGTGGACTGCATCAAGATCGACCAGTCCTTCGTGCAAGACCTGTCGGTCAACAAGGATTCCCTGCTGATCGTGCGCTCCACCATCGACCTGGCGCACGACATCGGCCGCAAGGTGGTGGCCGAAGGCGTCGAGACGCGCCAGCACTGGGACCAGCTCGCCGCCTTCGGCTGCGACATCGCCCAGGGTTATTTCATCGCACGGCCCATGCCGGCCGAGGCCTTCCAGGCCTGGGTGCGCGACTACCAGCCGCCGGCCGGCTGAAGCATGCCGCTCATGGCCGCGCGCCCACGCCGCGGACCGCATGCGTCACGGGCGGTGAGTCACCGGGGGTGCTCAGCACACGGATCGGCGCGTCCTGAAATATCGGTGGGTTCCAGAATCGATTTCTGATATTCTGATCTTGGAATCCAGACCTGAGCGCTCTCGCCGACCATGCGTAAGCTGCCTCGAAACGAGGCGGGTCTGGAACAAAGGTTTGTGAGCCATCCGCGCCGGGTAGGACCATCACAACGTCAGGACATTTATGGAAATCAGCCAGTCGCGTTGGACACCTGATGCAGGGTGGGAAACACCGGATGCATCGGCACGCGAGGCCCATCTGGTTCTGGTTTTTTCCGACACGGACTATTTCCGCCAGCCGGCCTGTTATGGGGATCTGCGAGGCATGTTCCCGAGCGCCCATATCGTCGGGTGCAGCTCCAGCGGCAACATCCACGGCACCCACATCGGCGACGGCGACATGGTCGTCACCACGGTCCGCTTCGACAAGGGGCGCGTGCAGCTGGCGCAAGCGCAGGCTCTGCCCGGCCAGGACCTGCAGGCGATCGCCAGCGGCCTCATGGACCGCTTGAAAACCGGGGACCTGCAGCACGCGTTCGCCCTGTCCGACGGGCTGTCGGTCAATGGCAGCGACCTGGCCACCGGACTCAACCTCGCCGGCATACCCGTGACGGGCGGGCTGGCGGGAGATGGCACACGCTTTGCCAGCACCTGGGTCATGGCCGATGCGCCGGCCGCCCAGAACCTCGTGGCCGTCCTGGGCTTTTATGGCGACATGGAGATCCGCAGCGGCTGCGCCGCGGGCTGGCGCGAGTTCGGCGCGGAGCGGCTGGTCAGCCGTTCCAGCGGCAACGTGGTGTATGAAATCGACCACCAGCCGGCCCTGGCGATCTATTCCAGATACCTCGGCGAGATGGCCACGGAACTGCCCGGCAGCGGCCTGCGCTTCCCGCTGTCCATCCGTGCCAGCGAAAAGGACAAGCCCGTGATCCGCACGCTGCTGGCGGTGGACGCCGCCGCGCAAAGCCTGACTTTCGCGGGCGACGTGCCGCAAGGCCATTACTGCCGGTTGATGAAAACCGACATCGACGCCCTGATCGACGCCTCCGGTGCGGCGACCCAGGAAGCGATCTCGAAAACCGACGGCCAGCCCAGCCTGTGCCTGGTGGTCAGCTGCGTCGGCCGTCGCCTGGTGCTGGGCCAGCTGACCGAGGAGGAACTCGACATCATGCGCGAGGGCCTCGGACCGGCCGCGATGATCACCGGCTTTTATTCCTATGGCGAATTGGCGCCCTTCAGCGACGTGGCCAGGTGCGAGCTGCACAACCAGACCATGACACTGACCACGTTGACCGAATAGATGAGATGGACCCCACCCCCGCAGCGTCAGCAGGGCCGCCTTACCACCGGCTGCTACAGCGCCAACTGCGCAACAGCCTGGCGAACGGATCCGTGCCGCGGGGCGAATGGGCCACGCTGCTGCAGGCCGTCAGCGAGGCCTATCAGGCGGCGGACCGCGACCGCAAGCTGCTCGAGAATGCGCTGGAAGTCAACGCCCAGGAACTGACCGACTCCAACAAGAAGTTGCGCGTGTTCATCGACAATGCCCCGGTCGGCATCGTGATGCTGGACCGGGAAATGCGTTACCTGTTCGCCAGCCAGCGCTGGCTGCGAGACCGCCAGCTGACGATCCAGAACATCGTCGGCAAAAGCCACTACGAGCTCAACCCCACCCTGCCGGCACACTGGCGGGAGGCCCACCGCCGCTGTCTCGAAGGCGCCACCGAAAGCGGCGCGGAAGACCCCTTCGTGCGGCCCGACGGCTCGGTGATCTGGACCAAGTGGGAAGTCCGCCCCTGGTTCGACACGCACGGCACGGTCGGCGGCATCATCCTGATGTCCGATGACATCACCGACCGCAAGCGCGCCGAGGAACAGATGCGCATCGCGGCCGTGGCCTTTCAGTCGCGCGACGGCATGATCGTGACGGACGATCGCGGCATCATCCTGCAGGTCAACCAGGCCTTCAGCGCGGTGACCGGCTACGACGCCGAGGACGTCATCGGCAGGACCGCTTCTTTTCTGCGCTCGGAGCGGCACGATGCCACCTTCTACCGCAAGCTGTGGGAGGCGATCGTCCGCGAAGGGCATTGGGAGGGCGAGATCTGGAACCGGCGCAAGGACGGCGGCGTCTACCCCGAGTGGCTGTCGATCTCGGGTGTCAAGAATACCCACGGTCACATCACCCACTACCTGGGCACCTACTCCGACATCCGCGAGCCCAGGGAGGCCGAGCGCAAGATCCTGGAGCTCGCGTTCTATGACTCCCTGACCGGCCTGCCCAACCGGCGATTGCTGCTGGACCGGCTGCAGCAGGCCCTGATCGCGAGCACGCGCAACCGCCAATTCGGCGCCGTGCTGCTGCTGGACCTGGACCACTTCAAGACGGTCAATGACACGCGCGGCCATGATGTGGGAGACCAGCTCCTCATCGAGATCGCGCGCCGCCTGCGCACCACCCTGCGCGAGACAGACTCGGCGGCCAGGCTCGGTGGCGACGAGTTCGTGGTGCTGCTCGAAGGGCTCAACGAGGACAAGATGGCCGCGGCGGTCACGGCGGAGACCATCGCGGAAAAGCTGCGCACCGCCATCTGCCAGCCCATCACCCTCAAGGGCGAGGTGCACTTCATCACGCCCAGCATGGGCGTGACGCTGTTCTGCGGCCAGGACGACGGGGGCGACGCGCTGCTCAAGCAGGCCGATCTTTCGCTCTACCAGGCCAAGGAAGCGGGGCGCAACGCGATCCGTTTCTACAACCTGGCGATGCAGCACGCGGTCAACGTGCGGGCTGAAATGGAGGCGGGCTTGCGCCGCGCGCTGACCCACGGTGAGTTTGCCCTCCACTACCAGCCCCAGGTGGATGCCGACCAACGCCTCATCGGTGTCGAAGCCCTGTTGCGCTGGCATCCGCCCGGGCTGGAGACGGTGTCGCCCGTGACCTTCATCCCCTTTGCCGAAGCCAGCGGACTGATCGTGCCCATCGGCTGCTGGGTGCTGGAAACCGCCTGCCAGCAGCTCGCGGCCTGGGCCGGCGACCCGGCCCTGCGCGACCTGCATGTGGCGGTCAACATCAGCGCCCGCCAGTTCCGCCAGCCCGATTTCATCGACCAGGTGCGCACGGCCCTGCAGCGCAGCGGGGCCAGGGCGGCCTGCCTGACGCTGGAGCTGACCGAGAGCCTCTTGCTGGACGACGTGGAAAAGGTGATCCGGACCATGCAGTCCCTCAAGGCCACGGGCGTCGGCTTTTCCATCGACGACTTCGGCACCGGCTACTCCTCGCTGACCTACCTCAAGCGCCTGCCGCTGGACCAGATCAAGATCGATCAGAGCTTTGTGCGCGACATCGTCGACGATGCGGACGACCGCGCCATCGTCAAGGCGATCATCTCCCTGGCCACCAGCCTGGGCCTGCAGGTGATCGCCGAAGGCGTGGAAACCATGGCCCAGCGGGATCTGCTCGCGGCCAGCGGCTGCAAGGTCTACCAGGGCTATCTCTATGGCCGACCCGTGCCGGCGAACCAGATCCGTGGACGGCCCCTCACCCTGTCGGGGGTGTCCTCGTGAGCTCGGCATCCATCGTATGGGCCGCCTGAAGCAGCCCCCACGCCGGGGGTGCAAAAGACGCGCGGATTGACTATGCTGGTGAGGCCGACGCGGAGCCGCGGCCATCCCGCCGCCGTCGTGCAGGAGCCTTCCATGAAACACCACGCTTTGCTCGCCACCACGCTGCTGCTGTGCAGCCAGCTGGCCTGGGCCATCGACACTGGCGGCACCGCTGCCGACGACGAACTGACACCGGCGCGCGCCCTGATCGAGAAAAAGGACTGGGCCGGCGCCGCCGAGCAGCTGGCCGCCTACACCCGCGCCCATCCCAACAGCGCCGACGGCTACAACCTGCTGGGCTACAGCTACCGCCACCTCAAGCGCTACGACGAATCGCTGAGCGCCTACAACCAGGCCCTGGCACTGAACCCCAAGCACCGCGGCGCGCACGAGTACATCGGCGAGGCCTACCTCCAGCTGGGTCAGATCGACAAGGCCAAGGTCCATCTGGACACGCTGGACAGGCTGTGCTTTTTCCCCTGCGAGGAATACACCGACCTGAAAAAAGCCTACGAGGCCGCGCTCGCCGGCAAACGCCCGTAGCGCTACTTGAGCGGGCGCGGCCGGCGTTCGGGCCTGGCGCCCGAGGCCTGGCAGGCCTTGCGGTAATCCTGCAGCGTCTTCTGCGCGCGGCCCAGCACGCTGGCCGCGGGGTAGCCCCCGGCCTCCAGCGCGCCGAAGGGCTGGCCCGTCAGCAGTTCCATGCCTTCGCCCGCGGCGTCGGCCGTCCAGATGTGAAAGCGCCCCTGTTCCACGGCTTCGAGCACGCGCTGCTCCAGCATGAGGTGGCGGCGGTTGCGACGCGGGATCAGCACGCCCTGGCGGCCGCTCAGACCCAGCCGTTCGCAACTGCGGAAATAGCCCTCGATCTTCTCGTTGATGCCGCCCACCGGCAGCATCTCGCCGTTCTGGTTCACCGCGCCGGTGACGGCAATGCCCTGCCGCAGCGGCAGGCCCGAGAGCGAGGACAGCAGGGCGTAGAACTCCGCGCAGGAAGCCGAGTCGCCCTCCACCCCGCTGTATTCCTGCTCGAACACCACCGCCGCGTTCAGCGCCAGCGGCGCGATGTGGGCGAACAGCGCGGCCAGGTAGCTGTTGAGGATGAGCACGCCCTTGTCGTGGATGGGGCCCGAGAGCTCCACCTCGCGCTCGATGTTCAGCAGCCCCTCGTCGCCCGCGTGCGTGCGCGCCGTCACGCGCACGGGGAAACCGAAGCGGTAGTCGCCCAGGTCCACCACCGTCAGGCCGTTGACCTGCGCCACCTTCTCGCCGTCCACGTCCAGCAGGCGCTCGCCGTCGGTGAGGGTCTCCTGCAGGCGCTGCTCGGGGTAGTCGTGGCGGTGGATGCGCGCCTGCCGTGCCGCCTGCACATCACCGGCCTCCACCAGCACCGCGCCGCGCGCGCGCGCCATGGCCGCGGCCTCCATCACCAGCGCCTCGCTGTGCGCGAAGATGGCGCTCTGGCGCGCCTGGTCCTCGGCCTCGCGGTGAGCCTGCTCCAGCAGCGCGGCCACGGCCGGCGCGCTGAAGTGCGGCAGGCCCAGCTTGCGGCAGGTATGGGCCACGAAGATGGCGGTGGCCCGGCGCGTCTGGGCATTGGCCGTGAAGCTCTCGGCGAAGTCCACCTTGCAGCGCAAGCGCCGCGCGAACTCGGGGTCGCCCTCCTGCACGGCGTAGTATTCCTCCACCGAAGCCACCAGGATGATCTTCACGTCCACGTCCACCGGCTCGGGTTGCAGCGAGACCGCGGCGATGGGCGCGTAGAGCATGCCGGGCTCCTCGATCTGCAGGCGGGCGCTGCGCAGGAAACGGCGCAGCTTCTCCCACACCGGTTCGTCGGCCAGCAGGTCGCGCAGGTGCAGCATGAGGAAACCGCCATGCGCGCGCAGCAGGCTGCCCGCGCGGATGCGCGAATAGTCCGTCACCAGCACGTCGTTCTCGTTCTGGTACTCGATGCTGCCGAACAGGGTGCGGAACAGGGGGTTGTCCTCGACGATCACCGGCGCCCCCTCGCGACCATGGTTGTCCACCACCAGGTTCACGTGGTAGCGCGCGAGCACGCTGGCCAGCGCTTCGGCACGCACGCCGTCGTCCTCGGCCCCGTTGCCGGGCTGGAACAGCTCCAGGTTCTCCAGCACATCGTGCGCCACCTGGTCCAGGTAAGCGCCCAGCTTGACCGTGTCCTTGATCTGCTTGCGCAGCTCGTTGCGGATCTCCTGCAGCTCGTGCTCCAGCAGCGGCTTGATGACCTGGCGGCGCAAAGCGGCCAGGCCCTCGTTGAGCACGCGCTCCAGGGCGCGTGTCTTCTCCAGGTAGCGCGTGATCTCGCCGCGCAACTCCTCCTCCAGCCGGTCGGTTTCGGCGCGTTTTTCCTTCGGGAGCGCCAGCAGCTTGCCCTCGGTCATGGGCTCGCCCTTGTCGTCGCGCAGGGTCAGCACCAGGTGCCCCTCGTCACGGATGACAGCGAAGCTGCGCGCCTCGGCGTAGGCGTCCAGCTCGGCGAAGGCGCGCACGTCCTCGGCCTTGTAGGTCTTCTGCAGGTGCCCGCTCTCGGCGCGGAAGTCCTCGCCGTCCAGGCGCTTGGGGATCTCGGTCTGCAGGGTCTTGAGCAACTGCTGCACCAGGCTGCGCAGCTGCCGCCCCTGGCCGGGCGGCATGCGCAGGGCACGCGGGTGCTCGGGCGCGTCGAAGTTGTGCAGATAGCACAGGTCCGGCGGCACCGGCCGTGTGGCGGCCACCTCGCGCATCATCTGGCACAGCAGCGTGGTGCGCCCGCTGCCCACCTCGCCCAGCACGAAAAGGTTGTAGTCCGGCGCGTCCATCTGCAGGCCGAAACGCGCCGCCTGCTCGGCCCGCTCCTGGCCGATCCAGGGCAGCGGCAGGCCCAGCAGCTCGGAGGTGTCGGCAAAACCCAGCGCCCCGGCGTCGACGGCCAGGCGCAAGTCGGCAGGTGGAACTTTGACGGTGGGCATGCGCTGATTTTGCGCCGCTTTGCCCGCCTTTTCGTGATCTGCGTCAAGACCCGGCCACGCGGCCGGGGCCGCTCAGGTCGCGAAGCCGTCGTCGGCCTGGATCACCGCGCCGTTGATGAAATGGCTCTCGTTGGAACACAGCATCACCAGCACCGCATCCAGGTCGGCCGGCTGGCCCACGCGCTTGCGCGGCAGCATGGCGATGAGCTTCTGCCCCTGCTCGGTCTGCCAGTGGTGGTGGTTGATCTCGGTGTCGATGTAGCCCGGGCACAGCGCGTTGACGTTGATGCCGAACTTGCCCCATTCCAGCGCCATCGCACGGGTCATGTGGATCACCGCGGCCTTGCTCATGCAGTACACGCCGATCTGGCTCAGCA
>JACCDS012305262.1_pt1 | contig 12548 bp, 9 predicted proteins | sample 7446441 | NCBI WGS metagenome assembly JACCDS01 (sample SAMN15323445, study PRJNA562643) | freshwater metagenome | isolation source: river surface water | place: USA:Blue River Watershed | collected 2017-08-17
CCAACACTAACATAGGTAACGCCTGTAGCAGCATAGGATTGAATGGTTTGTAAATTGATGCCTCCACTAGCTTCGGTTTCAAAACGATGCTTGATAATCAGCATTGCTTCTTGAATGGTAGCCGGGGTGAAATTGTCGAGCATAATGCGGTGAATTTTTCCTTCGCCAGCAGTACAAGCTTCTTGAACATCCGCAAGCGTTCGGGTTTCTACTTCTATTTGTAGCGGCGTAGGAAGCTCTTTTACATATTGGTGTGCTTGGTTAATGGCATTGGTAATACCACCGCAATAGTCTATATGATTGTCTTTCAACATAATCATGTCGTATAAACCAAATCGGTGGTTGGTGCCACCGCCAATGCGTACGGCCTCTTTTTCTAGCAATCTGAAGTTGGGCGTTGTTTTTCGGGTATCGAGTAGTTGCGTGGTGTAGGGTTGTAGCAGTTGTGTATATTGTTTTGTGAGGGTAGCAATACCACTCATGCGTTGCATACAGTTTAAAACAAGTCGCTCGCACTGTAAAATGGTGTGTACCGACGCTTGCACTTCAAAAGCTATATCGCCATTTTGTATGGATTGTCCGTCCAATATATAGGGCGTAAAGGTGGCAGTTGGTTCCACCCATTTAAATATTTGTTGGGCCACGGCAACGCCTGCCAAAATGCCGTTTTGTTTCACTTTTAAAATGGCTTTGCCTTGTTGGGTTGCCGGAATACAGCAAAGTGTTGAGTGATCGCCGGTACCAATATCTTCTTTTAAAGCCTGAGTAACTAATAGGTGGAGTTGTTCTTGGAAGTGATTCATGGCGGCAAGTTAATTTTTTTGCAAAAACAAACGGCCTCCTTTTTGCGGGAAGCCGTTGTAGTAGGGATAAATTAGTTGGAGCAAAATTTAGTTGATACGGACGGTAATAATTTGGTGACCGCCATCTTTGTTTTTGAGTAAAATGGTAATGTTGTAACCGCGGCCACTATTGATAAGTCGACCCGCTAAGTACATAACGCCACTCATTTCGCGCTGACTAGTAAGTTCAAAAGTGCGAATGCCATTTTCTCTAAAAAAAGATTGAAAAGCAAAGCCTGCTTGGTTTTTGCTCATATTTTTGATTTCATCGCGCTCAAGCAATTTTAAGTCGATGAAATTATCGAAGTACCTACTTACTTCTTCGGCATTGCCCATGCGCAGGGCATTGACAATATTGGGTACATTATCTATAAAAGTAAAAGCAAATAAGGCTGTACAAACACTTACAAGCACTAATAACTTTTTCATGGGGGTCAATTTATCTACAAAACTATACACTAAAAAACATGCCAATTTATAGCTTTTCGGTAAAAAATCAGTTTTAATATTTGTTAAAAGCAGTAATTTTAGCCCATGAGCAAGAAATCTATCTTAATTATTATGGATGGATGGGGTTTAGGGCAATCAAAAACAGCCGATGCCATCCAAAATGCAAACGTTCCATTCGTTTCATCTTTATATAGTCAATATCCCAATGCTACTTTGGTAACTTGTGGCGAAGCCGTAGGTTTGCCCGAAGGGCAAATGGGCAACAGCGAAGTAGGGCACTTAAACTTAGGTGCCGGTCGTATTGTGTACCAAGAGTTACAGCGTATTAATGTGGCTATTCGTACAGGCGAGTTGGCCAACAATGCCACATTGCAAGCAAGTTTTGAATATGCCAAAGCCAACAACAAACCCTTGCACTTATTGGGTTTGGTAAGTGATGGAGGCGTGCACTCGCACACATCGCACTTGGTGGCTATTTGCAATGCCGCTCAAGCAGCCGGACTTACTGAGGTATACATTCATGCATTTACAGACGGAAGGGATTGTGATCCCAAAAGCGGATTGGGCTTTTTAAAAAGCGTGCAAGCCCAATTGGCCAATTCGGTAGGTGTTATTGCTTCCGTAACGGGAAGGTATTATGCAATGGATAGAGATAAAAGGTGGGAACGTGTAAAATTGGCTTACGATGCCATGGTGCATGGTGTTGGTACGGCTACGGACGATGTTGTAGCGGCTGTTGAAGCCTCTTATACAGCAGGTGTTACCGATGAGTTTATCAAGCCAATCATCAATAGCACCCTTTCAAATGCTACCATAAAAGCAGGAGATGCCGTTATTTGTTTTAACTTCAGAACCGACCGCTGCCGCGAAATTACGCATGTACTCACCCAACAAGATTTTCCGGATTTGCAAATGGCTACCTTGCCTTTGCATTATACCACAATGACAGATTACGATAAAACCTTTAAAAATGTACATGTCATTTTTGGTAACGATAATTTGGTGAATACACTTGGCGAAGTGCTAGAAGCTGCCGGTAAAACACAAATTCGTATTGCTGAAACAGAAAAATACCCTCACGTAACATTTTTCTTTAGCGGCGGGCGCGAAAAGGAATTTATTGGCGAAAAACGGATAATGGCAGCAAGCCCTAAAGTGGCAACTTACGACTTGCAGCCCGAAATGAGTGCCTACGAATTGGCCGAAAAATTGGTTCCGGAAATAGAAAATGAAACTGCAGATTTTATCTGTCTCAATTTTGCCAATGCTGATATGGTAGGGCATACAGGTGTGTTTAGTGCCGTAGTGAAAGCAGTAGAAGCCGTAGACAAATGTGTAGAAAAAGTGGTAACAGCTGCTTTGGAACACGATTACACGGTGTTTTTAACTGCCGATCATGGCAATGCCGATTTTATGGTTAATGAAGATGGTAGCCCCAATACACAACACTCTTTGAATTTAGTACCCCTATTTGTAATAGATAAGCATTGGAAGGGAACAGTAAAAGCCGGAAAATTAGGCGATATAGCTCCCACTATTTTACAAGTAATGGGTGTGGAAATACCTAAAGAAATGACCGGTGAGGTGCTCGTGACTGCATAAGTGCCAATATTTTAGTGTATCCGATTTGTTTTTTTAAACCAATTCATGCTATCTAACTCAACAAATCAGCAGCTTTTTGCCCATTATTTAAACAGCAATTATTCGTACGATGAATTGTTGGACGCCGCAGGAAATTTGCGTGAACATTGGAAAGTGTTTTTTCAATCGTTCACGCAAATGGGTGCGGACGAAATGGACAATCGTTGTAAAGACATTGCCCGTTTGTTGAAAGAAAACGGTGTTACCTACAATATTTATGGCGATCCGCAAGGACTTAAACGCCCTTGGAAGTTAGACCCTATTCCTTACGTTATCAGTAAGCAGGAATGGCACACCATAGAAAGCGGATTACAACAGCGCGCCGAATTACTCAATTTGGTTTTGCAAGATGTATATGGTCCCCAAAACCTAATTAAGCAAGGTATACTACCCATGGAGTTGGTATACAATCACAGTGGCTTTTTACGTCAGTGTGTGGGCATTCCACAATTGCATAAGCACAGCCTTACATTATATGCGGGCGATATTGCCCGAAGTTGCGATGGGAAAATTTGGTTGGTAAACGATCGCACACAAGCACCAAGCGGCAGCGGATATGCATTTGAAAACCGCACAGCAATGGCGCGTACATTGCCCGAATTGTTTACAGGCTTAAAAGTGCGCCGACTGACTACTTATTTTTCTTCGCTCAAAGAAGCCCTCCTACAGCAAGCACCTTTTGGCAATACCGAACCTCGAATAGTAATTTTAACGCCCGGCCCTAGCAACGAAACCTACTTTGAACATTCTTATCTATCCTCAGTGTTGGGTTTTTCATTGGTGCAAGGCAACGATTTAATGGTGAAAGATTGTCAGGTGTGGTTAAAAACACTTGGCGGACTCGAAAAAGTAGATATCATTCTTAGAAGAGTAGACGATGTGTATTGCGATCCCTTGGAACTAAAAGAAGATTCTCAACTTGGCATACCCGGATTGTTGCAAGCGGTTCGTAGTGGTAATGTTACGGTAGCAAATCCATTAGGTAGTAGTGTTCTGGAAAACCCCGGATTAATTCCTTTTTTAAATGCGGCTTCGCAATACTATTTTAACCAACAGCTCATCATGCCCACCGTTGCCTCGTGGTGGTGTGGGCAGGCTAAGGAGTGCCAATATGTGTTAAATAATTTGGCATCGTTGGTAGTACGTAAAATACAACGCAATGCTTCGGGTACCTCTAGTATCAATACCTCTGCCCTAAGCAAAGTACAAATTGCCAATTTGAAAAAAGAAATCTTGGCCCAGCCACATTTGTTTGTGGGTCAAGAAAAAATTGACTTTGCCTCCACTCCATCGTTTATAGATGGCAAAATAGAGCCGCGCAATGCACTATTCAGAAGCTTCCTTGTGAGCAACGGCGATAGTTATACCGTTATGACGGGAGGATTAACACGTACATCGGCATTTAGTGGGCAGTCGGTTATTTCAAACCAACTTGGCGGACTTAGTAAAGATACTTGGATTATTTCGGCTGAACCCGGTAGAACGCTCAATGTACGCAAAGAATTAGCAGTACCCTACATGGCAACTAATGGCACCAATATGTTGCCTAGCCACACCGCAGAAAACTTTTTTTGGGTGGGGCGATATGTAGAAAGAATTTTGGGCAATGCGCGTTTGCAACGTACGGTCATGCAAATGGTAGCCGATGGCAATAAGCCAAATGCCGATGGCGATTTACGTGCAGAAAATTATTTGCTACAAGCGTTAACCCAATGCACGTTTACCTATCCCGGATTTACAGATGCTGAAAAGCAGGCTGAGTTGTTGCAACAACCTTGGCCCGAACTGCACGATATTTTGTTCAACGACAACAGATCGGGAAGCTTAAGCAGTAATTTGGCTTGGTTTTACAAAGCGGTATACGCTGTACGGGATCATTGGAGTACCGATACTTGGCGCGTATTGCGCAATATTGAAGATGCTTGGAACGAGGCAGCGAACGCTACTAGTACCCGACACCTGACCATGCTACATTGTGTTGATGAAATTATTACCTATTTAGTGGCATTTGTAGGACTGAACAGAGAAAACATATCGCGCGAACAAGGGTGGGCAATGATTGATATGGGTCGAAAAATTGAACAAAGTTTGTTGTTGATCAATTTACTCAAAAGTACCCTAATTGCAGTACACGATGAACAGGTAGAATACGAATTGCAAGAGGCCGTATTGGCTAGCAATGATTGTTTGGTTAATTATCGGTATAAGTATCGGGCACACCTTCAGTTGCCCCTCATTGTGGAATTAATGCTGTTTGATGCCAATAATCCTCGATCCCTCATATACCAAATACAACGCTTGAAAAATTATTTGCTGCAATTGCCTCTACTTGGTAGCACTACCGAGTATACGGCACACCAATCGTTGATTAACCAAATTGATGCATTACTGAAGCAGGCCAATATTTCAGAATTGTGTATACTAGATGCACAATTGGGATGTTACCAAGCATTAGATACTTTTTTACAAGAAATAATCAATTTGCTTTGCGCCATTCCCAATGCCATATCTACACTGTACTTTGTACATAGCCAAACACAAAAGCAATTGTTTACAGCGCAAATTGATCAAGAAATCGACAATTGATTACATGCAATACACGGTACAGCATACAACACTTTACACTTACGATCAGCCTGTTGGGTTGTGTCACAACGTTGCAAAACTTTTGCCCCGAAATACGGCTGAGCAAATAGTTATAGAATGCGATGTGCAAATACTGCCACAGCCGGCAATGCTGCATGCGTACGAAGATTTTTTTGGCAATCAAACAAGGTATTTTGCCATACAGCAACCACACAAGTCGTTACAAGTTACCGTTACATCTATCATTGAAAAAAAGGTGTTGCCTCCAATACTGTCGGCAGCAGCTTTGGCAATGAGTTGGGAGGAAGCCCAAGCCCAAGTGGCTGTACAAATGAATCAAGAAGTAGCAATTGCGCAATATGTTTTGCCCACGCCGGCTACACAAGCCAATTCCGAAATAGCCCAATTTGCCCGAATGGCTTTTACTCCAGGGAAAAATGCCTATCAGGCATGCAAGGATTTAATGGAACTCATTTTTACCCAATGTACCTTTCAGCCTGGTTTTAGTACCATATCTACACCTGTTTGGTTGGTTATGAAGGAACGAAAAGGGGTATGTCAGGATTTTGCACACTTAGCCATTGCCTGTATTCGGAGTGTAGGCTTACCGGTTAGGTATGTAAGTGGTTATATTGAAACCCTGCCCCCCAAAGGCAAACCAAAGTTGGTTGGGGTAGATGCTTCACATGCTTGGTTTTCGGTTTATCTACCCCATATGGGATGGGTAGATTTTGATCCTACCAATAATCAAGTGCCGGGTTATCAGCATTTAACGGTGGGTTGGGGGCGCGATTATTTTGATGTAGCACCGTTAAAAGGTGTTATTCAAAACAGTGGCCCGCATCAGCTGACGGTTAGTGTAGATGTACGTCGTACCAACTTATATCACCCGGTAGCCGCAATGGAACAATAATTCTTTATTTCTATTTACGGATACTTTTATTTTGCATCTATGCACATTCAACTTAATAATGTAGGCAAAAAGTACCAAAAAGAATGGATTTTCAGGCATTGTAACTACCAATTTAGTCAAGCCAATGCTTATGCCATTATTGGACCCAATGGTAGCGGTAAAAGCACCTTGTTGCAAGCAATTGCAGGTAGTATGCACCTGCAAGAGGGCACTGTTACTATGATGGATGATCAGTCCAAAATCATTCCCGTTGAAGAGTGGTACCAACAAGTGGCCATTGTGGCACCTTATTTAGAAATTATTGAAGAAATGACGGCCACCGAATTTTTAACCTTTCACTTTCAGTTTAAAAAGCGTGTGCACGAGGTGTCGATAGCTGATATTATTCAAATAATTGGTTTACAACAAGCGGCAAACAAGCAAATTAGGTATTTTAGTAGTGGAATGAAACAACGCATCAAGTTGGCACAAGCCATTTTTTCGGATACTAGCTTACTATTGCTCGACGAGCCTTGTACCAATTTAGATGCATCGGGCTACGCACTTTACCAAAAACTCACTGCGCAGTATTGCCAAACTAAAATAGTTGTCGTTTGCAGTAATGACTTGCAGGAATACAGTTTTTGTAAGCACCAATTAAAAATTACAGATTATAAATAATGAAAAACGTAGATGGAAGCAGGTTTGTACAAAAAAATAGACAAAGCACCTGTCAACGGTAAAGCATGTTTCCGTTACAGCAGCCTTTTTTTTGCGGCTACACGGTAGCCTTTTTGGATAATGAGCCCACCGCCGGTACTACGTATAAAACTTCATGGGCGTTGGCACCATTCATCGATAGTAATACTATTTAACCTCCACGGATAGGTTAATTTAATTGAGGATCAGTCGGGTAATTGGACATAAGTGCATATTCGCCTCCTAAATTGTGCAAGGCATTTTTCCAGATTTGTTGTTCTTGTTTTGCAAATACCAACGATGGTGTTGCTTTGGTAGCAATCCACGCTTTTTCGTTGAGTTCTTCCTCTAATTGCCCTTCGTCCCAGCCACTGTAACCCACAAAAAAGCGGATATCAAATTCATTCAATTGCTTTTCTTTCAATAACACGGTTACTTCTTCAAAGTTGCCACCCCAATAAATGCCATTACCAACCAAGGTGCTACCGCCAATTACATCCGGTCGTTTGTGTATAAAATGTATGGTATCTATTTGTACAGGGCCACCCAAATACAACGGAAAATAAGTATGTGAAAAGTCGTCTATGAGTTCTCCCAAATGGTATTGATAGCGTTTGTTAACCACAAAACCAAAACTACCGGTTGCTTCGTCGTGTTGGCAAATTAATATTGCCGATCGTATAAAATTCGGGTCTTTTAAAAATGGGTCACTTAATAAAAGCATACCCGGTTGTATTGGGGTGTTCATACACTGAAAATAATACAATTAGGTATGTGAGGCTACTCTTGTTAAACAATAAAAAACCCGATATTCAACAAAATAGTTGATCGGGTTTTTTATTGTTTGTACAGTAAATAATTACAAAGCCGGTTCTTGTTGGCTTAAACAGTGCCAACTACCAAGGCCCCAAATAACATCTACACTATCTATGCCCACCACTTTTCTGTCGGGAAATACAGATTGAATAATTTGTAAAGCTTTGTCATCGTTTACATCCCTAAATGTAGGCACAACAACAGCCGCATTGCTAATGTAAAAGTTGGCATACGATGCAGGGAGTCGTTGGTCTTCATAAATCACCGGCGATGGCATAGGCAGTTCTACAATATTGAGTTGTTTGCCATTTTGTAGGCGCATTTGTTTTAAACTATGAAGATTTTCTTGCAATAGTGCATAGTTGTCGTCCTGCTTGTTGCTTTCTACCACAGTTAATACGGTATCGGTATTAACAAAGCGGGTAATATCGTCAATATGCCCATCAGTATCATCGCCCACAATGCCCTCACCTAGCCACAAAATATGGTTAATGCCGTAAAAATCTTCTAGGTATTGTTCTATTTGCTGTTGGTTTAAATGTGGGTTTCGGTTGGGGTTCAATAAACAAGCGGTAGTAGTAAGTAGGGTGCCTGCGCCATTAAATTCTACCGAGCCCCCTTCCATTACAATACCCGGATGAAAAACGGGTATTGTAAGTGCTTTGCCAATAAGTGAGGGAATTACATCGTCCAAGTCGTGTGGTGGGTATTTACCGCCCCAAGCGTTGTAGCCCCAATCTACAATGGCTTTTTGTTGTCCGTTTTGGTGTAGTAAAAATGCCGGTCCATGATCGCGACACCAAGCATCGTTGGTGGGATGTATAAAAAATTTGATACGGTTTAGATCTACACCCGCTGCAAGCAAATGTTGGGTAGCAAACTGCTGCATAGCGGCATCGGCTACGTTAATGCATACCATTTCTCCCTCAGATACTTCTTTGATAAAAGCACAATAGGGTGCAAAAATAGTAGCCAATTTGCCCGGCCAACTAGCTTCCTTGTGAGGCCAACTGAGCCAAGTAGCAGTGTGTAAATGCCATTCGGCCGGAAAATAATAGCCTTGTTGCTTTGGAGTATGCATATATAGGGTTTCAGGGTATTAGCCTTTGGATGTACAAAAAAATCATTTAATCGAAATAATAAAGCAGCAATTTGCCACTGCTAATCAGCATCTACAAAACGTTTGGTAATGTTTTTGTAGCTGTCAATGCGTCGGTCGCGCAAAAATGGCCAATGTGTACGGTATCGGTCGGTGGCGTCGGTATCTACTTCTACCACTGCCACTTCTTCGTTATCGTGTGAGGCATTGTATAAAAGTGTGCCAAATGGATTTGATACAAAGGAACCTCCCCAAAATTTCATGGCACCATTTTGTTCTAAACCTACGCGGTTGACACTAACTACGTGTACACCGTTTGCTATAGCATGGCTACGCTGTATGGTTTGCCAAGCATTGAATTGTTCGGTATTGGTAGCTTCGTCTTGCGAGGTAGCCCAACCAATAGCTGTGGGGTAAAATAATATTTCGGCTCCCATCAAGCTAGTAAGGCGAGCCGCTTCCGGATACCATTGGTCCCAACAAATGAGTACGCCAATTTTGCCATAAGCAGTATCAAATGTTTTATAATCTAAATCGCCTGGTGTAAAGTAGAACTTTTCATAATAAGATGGATCGTCGGGTATGTGCATTTTTCGATATTTACCCAAATAGCTTCCATCGGCATCTAGTACGGCTGTAGTATTGTGGTATACACCTTGTGTTCTTTTTTCAAAAAGTGAGGCAATGATGACTACATTGAGTTCTTTAGCCACATCTGCCAATAGGTTGGTGCTTTCGCCCGGAATTTTTTCCGCTAGTTCAAAGTTTTCGTAGGCTTCTACATCACAAAAATAAAGTGAGGTAAACAGCTCTTGTAAACATACAATTTGCGCTCCTTTGGCGGCAGCATCTTTAATTTTTGCAATTGCTTTTTGCAAATTGTCGTTTTTATTGGCTGTACAACTCATTTGTACCAAACCTATCTGTACTTTGGGCATGTGTATTTGTATTTTGCCGCAAAAATAATAGATAGCGGTGGCTGTTGCGCGAATATTTTATAGGCAGTGCAACAAAAAGGCAAATACGGCTTTTGTTGATGGGGAACTGCTAAATACTGTAATGGTTTACAATGCCTTTGTTGTTTGAATAAAGTGTGTTTAGGTATGTGTTTCGGCAGTGGTATTGTATTGAATTATGTTGAGTATGATTTGTTTATAAGTATATATAATTGTTGATGCTGTGTGATGATAAAGTGTTTGTGTAGGTTGTTTGCTGCGTTAAGGATTGCAGCGGTTACCCCACAGCCGGCATCCTGAAAGGTGACGGCGAGGAGTATGAGCGAAAAGCCTGACCCGTGAGGGGAACGCCCAAATATATTTTTAATATGTTGTTTGATGACATTATGGCCATACATAACCACGTAAAAAGTCGGCAACCGCCATCCGTTTTTTCCCTTCTAGTTGTACCTCTGTTGCACTGATAAAGCCATCGGTACAGGCAAAGTGCAAGTAGGTTTTTTGATCGCTCACTACTTCGCCGGGCAAATAGGTATGAGCAGCAAGTATTTTTTGTCCCAAATAAATTTTTAATATTTTTCCATGAAGTTGCGTAAAAGCTGCCGGGAAAGGACTCAATCCACGAATGAGGTTGTGAATTTGTGCGCAAGACTGTTGCCATTGTATGCGGCAGGTATCGGTAAAAATTTTGGGGGCGTGCTGCAAATTGGAACTTGGCAGTTGGCTTTGTGGTGTTTCGGTAAGTGAGCCATCTATCAGTCCTGCAATAGTTTGCACGAGTAATGAAGCTCCTACTTGTTTCATGTAATCGTGTACTTGGCCACAGGTATCGTTTTCGCCAATGTCAAAGCTACTTTGTAGTAAAATGTTGCCGGTGTCTATTTCGTGTTGCAGTTTAAAGGTGGTAACGCCGGTTGTGGCATTGCCGTGTATGATGGCCCAATTGATAGGGGCTGCGCCACGATATTGGGGTAATAGCGATCCGTGTACATTGATGGTGCCCATTGGGGGCATGCTCCAAACCACTTCAGGCAGCATTCGAAAAGCCACCACTACTTGTAAATGGGCATTGTATTGCTGTAATTCCAATAAAAACTCAGGATCTTTTAGTTTTACGGGTTGTAAAACGGGTATGCCTTGTGCTACTGCGTATTTTTTTACCGCACTTTCGGTAAGCTTCAAACCCCTGCCTGCGGGTTTATCGGGGGCTGTAACCACGGCTACTACCGGGTAGCCGGCAAGTACCAAGGCTTCCAAAGAGGCTACTGCAAATTCGGGCGTGCCCATAAACACAATTCGCGGATAGGAAAGAGAAGTAGGTGCCATCATAGGGTGCAAAAATCGCTATTCGAAATCAGGATACAATAAATATTTTTTCCTGATTTTTTTAAATGCAGCCAACTGCAATTGCCAAGAGGCGCGAATGTTGTCTTCCGAAAGGCCTTGTTGCATTTGTGTCATCAGCAAGTTGTTACCGGCAAGTTTGTTAAAAAAATAGTCGGTGGGTAGTTTGCTTTTAGGAATGATAAAAAAACTGTCCTTAACAGGAAACAATTGATAAGCCTTCAATAAATACTGTATTTGCAACTGTTTTCCGGTATGTTGTAACACGCTAGTTAAGTGGTTGTTATACAAATCCCAACCATAGCAAAGCGTGTTTTTGTGTTTAGGCTCGGTAGCACCTTGTTTGCTTATTGGGGTAAAAGCCAATAAAGTGTCGGGCAGTTTGGGGTGACCAAATATGCAAAATGGGTGTTCGGTGCCGCGCCCCTCGCTCAGTACCGTACCTTCAAAAAAGCAAGTACTTGGATACCAATATACACTAGCCATGTTGGGTAAATTGGGCGATGGAGGAATGGGTAAAGCGTATTTGCTGTGGTGTGTGTAGTTTTTACATTTGATAACGGTGAGTTTAAAATTGCTGCGAGGTTCTTCAAAACCCAATACTTCGGAAAGCGATAGCCGTTTATCTTGTTTGCGGATATATTTCCATGGAAGCATTTCTTCGCCTAACAACATTTTGGCATATTCGCCTATGGTCATTCCATATACAACGGGAATGGGTTGCATGCCAACAAAACTTTTATAGGCGGGCTCCAACACCGGGCCATCAACATAAAATCCATTCGGGTTAGGACGGTCGAGCAGTACAACAGGCTTGTTGTATTTGATAGCACTCTCCAATATTTCCTCTAACGAAGAAATGAAGGTATAAAAACGTGCCCCTACATCTTGGATATCGAACAAGAGTACATCTACCTGCAACCAATCTTCGGCATTAGGTTGCTTTTTTTTGCCGTATAACGATACCACCGGTATGCCCGTGGTGGCATCGGTATAACTATCTATTTTAGCGCCAGCATCGGCTTTACCCCTGAAGCCATGTTCGGGGGCGAAAATTTTTACAATGTGTATACCCCTCTTGGTCAAGCTATCAATTAAATGCGTTTGCCCAATAGTGGCGGTATGATTGGCAAAAACCGCAACCTTTTTTCCCTTAAGTAAGGGTAGGTATTGGTTCAATTGGTAGGCACCCGGTAAAATACGACTTGGTTGGGTGGCCGTAG
>JACCDS011835804.1_pt1 | contig 12546 bp, 9 predicted proteins | sample 7446441 | NCBI WGS metagenome assembly JACCDS01 (sample SAMN15323445, study PRJNA562643) | freshwater metagenome | isolation source: river surface water | place: USA:Blue River Watershed | collected 2017-08-17
ACCAGATTGGTTCAAGACAAACCAATCGCCAGCAGCCATGTTGTGACCATTAATCAAAGTTTGTGTCAAACTTGGATTCGTACCACGCATACTGACGCGATCATTCTCATCGAAACCACCTTCGTTACCAGAAGCTGAACTAGTCGTCACGCCAGAAACACGTTGCAAAGAATCCGCGACGTTTTTGTCCGGCATCTTACCGATGTCTTCGGCAGTAATCACTTCAATGTGTGACTCAGCATTACGTTTTTGATTCAAGGACTGCTGCATTGATGCACGAACACCAGTAACCGTCACTTGCTGTGTCTCGTCCTTTTTCGTGTCTGCTTGCTGCGCCTGTACCGACATCGATGTTGCCATCGCTGCCGTCACGATCAAAACAGATACCGCAGAAGCGATAGGTGTCAGATTTAGTTTCAAATTACTTTTCATGTATTCCCCCAAGGATTTCATCAAACTTCCAAAATGCAGATGATTCGCTAAGTCACCTAACTACCAGCAAATCATTGCACCAATTTCAAAATCATCTACTCACTCCGGAACCCAAACACGACATCATCAATCCATACGAGTGATATCGACGCTCTCATTTCCCAAACAAGCACATCAATACAAATTGTCGTGCCGCTCCAGCATCTGACTACTTCAAACTAAATACTCCCCCCACAGGAATAATTTACAGATCTCGAAGAGCTTTCACTTTAATTTTATTAATACCAATTGTCAAACGGTATTCATGTGGTATTACATTTATTTGATTGGTATCATGCAAATAATCTATATTGGTATTAACACACACAGAAAGCAATTAAACCTAACTACTTGTTTACAATCAGATTTACTCCAAAAATTAACCCACCCCAACTTATTGGTATGTTGACTCAATCCAACACCAAGCCATTTACTGAGATGCAGACCAATTTCATTGAACATAAAGCCACTTATCTAACAAGCCTGCACATCAAGAAATCAAAATAAAAATAATTTTTAGGAACACCTTATTACTACCTGAATGCTTTAGAAACAACGAAAGAAACAACTCGAAAGATGCATGTCTGTGCCCATCGCACAAAGGAAATATATTGAGGAGAACTATCTGAAGATTTTTATTGGCGATACACCTGATTCATATGCAGACAATTTAAAATAGCAGGGGCGTGACGTTTTCACTGTTCCACCGAAAAATTTACTTAAGCAAAAATCTTAGAATGGCGAACCATGAGTCAACACTTTTCGATTAACGAAAATCCGCTTATTCAATCCGTCCAGATTGGAGATCATCAAGCCTTAATCATTGATGATTTCCTGGAAAACCCAAGCCATTTACTTGAAATTGCAGTCAACAGCGAATTCAGTCGCTATCCTGGTTATGCGGACCATAAAGGTTACCCTGGCATCAGAGCGCAAGCACCAAGCGATTACTCATTGAATCTGACCGATTTTCTAGAACCGATCATCAAGACCAATTTTCATATACCTGAGCAACTGGCATTAAGAAAAAGTATTTGCGCCTTCTCGCTAACCACCATGCCGGCGTCTGAGCTCGGACCTTTGCAACGCACACCGCATTTCGATGCCAGTACACCTTACCATATGGCAGTTCTACTTTATCTTTGCAACGAACGACATGGAGGCACGGGCTTCTATCGACACAATGCAACAGGACTACAAAAAATTACCGAAAGCACGCGTGAGCATTACTTAGATGTGTACTACCAAGAAATCAATGCAAAGCGTCCAGCGCAGCGCTATTTCGACGACTCTACCGAGCAATTTCAATTTCTCGGTATGATCCCTGCGAAATTTAATCGACTGGTGATGTATCACGGTAGCTTGCTACATACCGCCTGTATCAATCCCGCAATCAGCATCACGGATGATCCACGTAAAGGTCGACTTACCGTCAATACTTTTTACGATTTTTGATCTACCAAAAGAAAAACAGCCCGATGAAAAGTCGGGCTGTTTTATACAAGGACGAAACTAAGAATCGATTAGAACTTCGCGCTCAAACTGATTCTATACATTCTTTCGCCAATAAATGACCACGCTGGATAACCCATCTTCAATGGATCTTTCACCGTCGTATTCGCTGCAGCTGCACCATATTGCACATCATCTTCTTTCAGCAGATTTGTTGCTTCAAATGCCAAACGAAGATTCTTATTGATGTTCCAGCCAAAGCTAGCGTCCAAAGTACCGTAGGCATCATGCATACGATTTCCATACCAACCTGTTTCACGTACCATGTATTTGGAGCGCCAGTTGTAAGCTAAGCGCGCAGAATAGGTCTCATTTTCCCAGTAACCAACTAAATTGGCATTGTGCTTGGAAGACAATGTAAATACATTCAATTGATCCTGATAGCTTGTTGATGGTGCTTTCGCATCGGACAAAGTGTAGTTAGCAACGACACCAAAGCCATTGTCGAATGCATGGTTAATTTGGGCTTCAATACCATTAATTTTTCCACCACCGGCATTGATGTACTGATTCACAGTCCAACTATCTTTACCGCTGTCAGGACTCACTACACCAATTGATTGATTGATCTTGGTTGCAGTCGTAATAAAGTTATTGATATCTTTGTGGAAGTACATCAATGAGAACAAATTACCTTTCCCATAGTAGTATTCCACGCCCAAATCAAACTGCGTTGACTTCATTGGCTTCAAGCCTGCACTACCAAAACTCACGGTCTCGTTGCCAGCTACTGTGTCTTGAAAACCTGATTGCGTCGCAATGAACATGTTTTCATAATTTGGACGCGTGATGGCTTGCGATGCAGTAAAACGCAAAATGGAATTACTATTCAAATCGTATGCCACGTTCAAGCTTGGCAATACATCGTTATAGCTCGCTGTTTCTGTCTTTTTCGTACGACCCCAACCAGCATTTTGTGCGATATCGCCAGCAGCAACCGCGGTACCATCCAACTTATAACCTTCTGCGGTGACATCGGAACTAATGTAACGCAGACCAAAATTTCCATGCCATTGCTCTTGTTCAAAATTAAACATACCGTATAGCGCAGTATTGTCTTCATTCAACTTACCATAACCGCCGCGCTCTTCAATCCAGCCAGTCACATTTTGATTTGTATTCGCCATCATTGCTGCGATATTTGGACGTGGCGATGACCATCCCAATGAACCCATTGCCATACTACCGTCATACAAGCTGGAAGTAGCAACCTCTTTCGCCGTTGCAGCAAAAGAAGCACGATCTGTCGCCTTTCTGAAAGTGTGATCAGATTTGCGGAAACCAGTTTTGAAAGAAGTAATCGCACCCCAATTGACGTTCAAACTTAAGTCAGCTTGAGCGAAATTTTCTTTATCTGCGTTCGGTCCGCGTGAGGTAGCCCAAGAACCAGCTGGACCAGTGTTTGCTGGCAAATTCGCTACTGAAACGTTTTGACTTGATGCTGGAGAAATCACAATCTGCTTACCTGTTGCGTCAATTGCTCCTGTCCATTTAGGCAAAGTGGCGCCAGCTGTCCACCAACCATAAGAATAGTTAGTTGTCATTGAAGTACCGCCGTCTGCCTTGGTGGTTCCCGCCATCGCATCTAATTTGTAGCCTTCGCCTTTATACGTTGCATTTAAGGTGAAACTATCCGAAGTCATCTTACCTTGACGTGCCCAAGTTTGAAGGAAAGCATCACTCGCTTTAGCGGCAGTTGTATTACTCTTCAAACAAACGCCATCTGGGTTAAAGGCAGATTTAACGCTTGTATTGCGTTGCGTGCAGTTTGGATCATGAAAAATGTAGTGACTAGTGTTGGAGTTATCTGCATCCAGTTCCAACTTCATATAATTCAAACCTAAATCCAAGCCTTGCACTGGACGTGCTTGTAGATTGATATTGAGCGCAGAGCGTTTACGTTCTTGCACAAATGTAGTTGGCGCAACGTCAGCAGACCAACGAGAATCAGATTCTACGCCACGACGAATATAGTCACCTTTCTCGTGCGCGCCTGCGATTAACACACCAAAAGTATTGGCATCATTTTTCCAACTGAACATGCCCGACAAATCAGTCGATACTTTATCGCTCACACTGCCTTTACCAGCCTTAGCACCAACATAGGCGGTGCCAGATTTCATGTCTAATGGTTTACGTGTTTTTACGATAACGGTGCCACCGATACCACCTTCCGTCAAATCTGCCTGGGACGATTTATACACATCCATACCACCAATCAATTCAGAAGGTAATAATGAATAATTGAATGAGCGATCCAGTGCCTGTTGATCATACCAACCTGTCGAGGCGACTGTTTGACCATTCAAAGTCGTGTAAGTCATTTGTGGATCAGATCCACGCACAGATACAGAAGCACCTTGGCCGAATGCACGGCCAACAGTCACACCTGGAATACGACCCAATGATTCGCCAACATCAGTATCTGGCAATTTACCGACATCTTCAGCCGACACTGCGTCAACAACAGAATTCGCATTACGCTTGATGTTCACTGCACTTTGCAGTGCCATACGAATGCCAGTCACAGTGACTTGCTGAGATTCCTCTTTCTTAGTGTCGACTTGTTGCGCTTGTGCAGACATCGCAACTGTCATCACCAGCATAGAAACGGCTGATGCAATAGGCGTCAAACCAGGTTTCAAATTACTTTTCATTTATTCCCCCAAGACTTCCATAAAAACCAAAACACATTCAATGCTTAGCAGACTTCAACATCCTATGCTGCTTCGCGCGACTTACCACTTATCAAGAAAAACCAAACCACTTTAAGAGAATAATCAAAACCAGATAAAGACCACTTTTCACAGTTTCGGTTTTGAATTCCCGACCAAGCAAGTTCGCCATGTTGGAACAAATTTAGCAACTCGTTGGTCAGGCTCTCAATGAAACGACTTCAAAAAAACTCCCCCCACAGGAATATTCACCTAATTAAATCGCTTGTTGATGATTTAAAGTCAGCTAAACATATCAATTTTTGAAGAAACTTCACTTTAGATTTGTCAATACCAATTGTCAAGCGGTATTCATGTGGTATTACTTTTATTTGATTGGTATTAATTGTTTTCGGCAAATGGTATTAGTATGCAAAGCAACACAGCAACCCTAAGTCATTGAATAAAAAAGGCTTATTTAATTATGAGAGAAGTAAATATGGAGATGGTATGTTGACTCAATCCAACATACCAATTTAAAAAATCGAGTTTTTTTCAAACCTTTAAGAAAAAACGCAGGCTCAGCATAAATTATTTGATTGATTTTCAAAAAAATTATGATTCGGAAGTGTATAAATAGGAAAGCTGGTCATAAAACTTGACCAAAATACGGCAAGCGCGCGATGATGAGTTAAGTTCTAACTGAATACACTTTGCTTGGGTTTGATATCGTAATTCGATGAAATACCAAGCAAATTATTTAGCATCGATTACTCAACACCGACAACGCGAATCAACTATGCCTCAGCACTATCTTGCAAAACTCACTTCCCCTAAGCGTGATGCGAAAGCAAATCTGCATCTAGGTGTGACCTTGTGCTGGATTGCAGGTGCGCTGAATGCGGGAGGCTTTTTAGCGGTTGGCGAGTACACCTCGCATATGACAGGCTTGCTTTCAACCGCTGCAGATGAACTAATCCTTGGACACAGCATGGCAGCGCTCGCAGCGCTTTTTATGATGTTATCGTTTGTTTGTGGTGCGGCTTGCACCGCTTTAATTGTGAATTACGCGCGGCGTAATTTTCCTCGCTTTATCTATTCGCCGGTCTTATTTTTAGAAGCTGTTTTACTTCTCATCTTCGGCATGCTGGGGCAAGGATTGTTAAAGCACGAAATGATCACAGTCTCGTTCACTGCGATTTTATTGTGTTACATGATGGGCTTACAAAACGCGTTGATCACCAAAATTTCACACGCTGAAATTCGCACCACGCATGTCACCGGATTGGTCACCGATATTGGTATCGAACTGGGTAAATTACTCTATTGGAATCGCGATCACGAACACGATCAAGACTTAAAAGTGATCGTCAATAAACAGAAGCTCAGGCTTCATTGCACACTAGTATTATCATTCGCAATAGGTGGTGTACTTGGTGCGGCTGGCTTCAAACATCTAGGATTTATTTCTAGCGTCCCGCTAGCATTGGCATTAATCGCATTAGCGCTTGCGCCGATGTTTAGTAACACAAGTGCCCAATAAAAATGAGCGCATTCAAGTAATTTGAAGGCGCTCATTTTTTATCCAAGCAAATCAAACTTCATTCATCGCATATTCGCCAATTCGACTTAGCTTCTAACATTTCTACACAATCGCTGCAAGGAACTAGCCGATTAACAGATTTCGGTTCAACAGTGCATTAGTGCGCAAAAATTTACTTCTTTGCGATTTATTTTTTCGTAGCCTTAATCACGGATAACAATTCTGGCCCGGAACCAAAACCGATCGGTGCTTGTGCTGCCATCCACGCAAACACGGCATACGTCGCCGCCGCTTGATTGATGCGTGCAGGTTCGATTTTATCGAATGTGTCATCGGGCGTATGGTGCAAATCAAAATAGTCATCTGCTTTTAACGCCAACCCAAAGCTTGCTGCGCCAGCCATTCGCAAGTCACCCATATCCGGACCGGGAAAGGCATTGTTATCGCCAGCTTCTATGCCCAAAGGAGCCAGAATGGTGTGCATTTGCTTTACCAAAGGCAAGGCTTCTGCGCGCACGAAGGAAGCCATTTTAGTGACTGGACCTTGTCCCAAATCTGCCTCAGCAGCCGCTTGAATTTTTGTAATTTGCGATTGATGCGCTGCTAAATACGCCTTTCCACCAAACAGCCCTTGCTCTTCATTAGCGAATAAAACAACACGTATACTGCGTTTTGGTTTGAGTCCATTACGCTTAATAAATTCTGCTGCAGCCATCGTGATCGCACATCCTGCACCATCATCAATTGCGCCAGTACCCAAATCCCAAGAATCTAAATGACCGCCAATCAAGACATACTCGTTCGGCAATTCACTACCAGTCATTTCTCCAATCACGTTGTAAGACGTGTAGGTACCTGCAGCGCTCGCACTAATTTCTAATTTTAATGAAACTGGCTTGCCGCGCTTCAGCATACGAGCTACTAAATCGGCATCTGGATTTGACATTGCCGCCGCTGGGATCTGCGGCACATCGGGGTCATAAGTCATCACACCGGTATGCGGTAAGCGATGGCTATCGGTACCAACCGAACGAATCACAATCGCCACCGCCCCTTTTCGCGCTGCTTCGGATGCTCCTTTGGAGCGGCCAGGCACCACCAAGCCATACTCATTTGAGTTTTGCATCTTATGATTAATGAAGACAATTTTGCCGCGCACTTTCTCATTCGGCGCTGCTAGCATGTCTTTCAAGGTCGCGAATTCAACTAGTTCGGCAGTTAATCCATTCTGTGGCGTCGCCACGGTATTTCCCAGCGCCGTAATCACCAAAGCTTGCGGGAAAGGCGCTGTAATTTCAGCCTTCTCGATACCACGCTTCCAACTTGGAAAAGTCACTGGCTCTTTCCATACTTTATCAAAACCAAGCTCTTTAAACTTCGCTTCCGCCCAAGCAACCGCTAGCGCATCGCCTGGGCTTCCAGCCATCCTAGGTCCAACCTCTGTCGTCAATGATTCTAGAATTTTGTAACTTAAGTTGTCTGTGCGCGCAGCATCGCGTATCCATGCGGCGGTTTGTAATTCTTTTTCGCTAAAAACCGCTGGCTTTTTATCGTCATTCGCTGGGCCAGCAAAAATACTCGCAGAACTAAATAAACAACTTAGCAATAAGGCAAATCCAGCGCTCTTCAATGTTCGAATCTCTTTTCTATTAAACATGTTTTTCCCTTGATCGTGATTTTTCTTGTGATATAAAACAAAACTCCAGCTGATTTTGACAGCGCATAAAAGCAATTAAGCAGACAAGTTCAGCTCTACAAAGTTCCTCTTGCGCTTATTTCCAATGTATCAAACACAAACACATTCACTTTAAAGCTCACGGAACGATAAGCATAAGCCATTGATAATTAAGGATTAAATTAAATTACGCGAGATTATCCAACTTACTTTACAGCGATTGAATATCGACTATACTTAACATCGTTGCATCAAAGAAATTTTCCTGTCCCGATTTTAGTTCAAGTCTTCTATAAGATATAATACATAGGTAGGTTAAAATAGGAATCTGGTTTTGTTCAACATCTACCGTTGTTGAGGCATAGTTGAAGCATCAAGCCGACCAGAATTGATAGACATAGCATTGCCGTTTTTGCCCTCGGATCACATGACTGATACAGCCAAACACGCTCCCAAGCCAATAAGTGAGTTCTTTATCCAAGGTCTCACTAGTGATGGCAAACAGTTCCGTCCAAGCGATTGGGCCGAACGTCTTTGTGGTGCTATGTCGTGCTTTCGCCCTGAAGGCGGTAGAAACGCGCATTTGCAATATTCGCCCTACGTTCGCCCTATACTGTTGAATGGCGTTCGCTCGGTGGTGGTGAATGAAGCCCTACGTGAGATTGAGCCACTCGCTTTTCACTTTGTCATGAGTTTTGCAAAAGATAATGACTTACAAATTATCGATGCATGCTTATTGCCCGATCCAACACCGGCCAAATCCTAGGTGACTTTCACGCGCCTCATATCTAGATGATGTGATCATGCAGGATCACTAAGTAAAAACTTCAATCATTGAGTACCTGATCTTATTCGCGAAGCCTACGCATCAGTAATCCAATCGCAACTGAGATTAAAAAACTCAAGCCGAACGCAAACACACTCGCAATCATAAAAAATGGATCAAGAGATCCCGCTTCAACATACGCCAACAATTCAAACAGCAGCGTCGCACTAATTGCCGACAAGGCAGTTGCCAGTAGAAAGCGTTTTTGCGAACGGTGCCAAATCAATGCCGAAACGATAGCAATCAGACTCAAGTACAAGATAGGCATAAGCTTCCTTATTTAAGGATTTTTAGCAGAGGTCTGGATGTGTAAGCTACAATAATTAGCTCGAACAATAATAAATCAAATCTGATTGAATTGGATCTTTGCGCAAGCTAGGGCACAAGAAAACGCTCAATTACATTAGCCATTAATCCAATTACGACCACCCACTCATAAGCACACATTTGTCACTACTCGACATCGAATCGATAAGCTCACATGCCATCCCCAACACATGTCCAATTGATAGGCGCGATTCTGTTTGTGATCGCGATCATCCATACATTCTCAACTAAGTTTTTTGAGCGTTTAGCGCATGCAAAGCCATCTCACTCTGGCCTGTGGCATCTGCTAGGTGAAGTCGAGGTGGTGTTTGGCTTTTGGGCATTTGTGTTGATGCTTGCAATCTTCGGTTTAGAAGGATCACAAGCAGCTACCACTTATATCGACTCGCGCAATTTCACAGAACCGATGTTCGTTTTTGCCATCATGGTCATCGCTGGCACCCGGCCCATCATTCAATCAAGTATGTCGGCGGTGAAATGGCTAGCAAACCTATTGCCCTTGCCGGGAAGTTTAGGTTTATATGTGATTGTCATGATTACGGTTCCGCTATTAGGTTCGTTCATCACAGAACCTGCGGCAATGACTTTAGCCGCACTCATGATCGCCGAATGTTTTTTCTCACGCCCCGTATCGAATCGATTTAAGTACGCCACCTTAGGCTTACTTTTTGTGAATGTATCCATAGGCGGGACGCTCACACCATTTGCTGCACCGCCTGTCCTTATGGTGGCGGGCAAATGGGGTTGGGACATGCCATTCATGCTGACAATGATTGGGTGGAAAGCGGCAGCAGCAATCAGCTTTAGTACTATCTGCATGGCAGCACTATTTCATCGTGAACTAATTCAATTGCCGCAAGCCAGCCCGACCAAAGAGGTACGGAAAACACCGCTTGTCTTAAGTATCGTCCACTTTGCTTTCCTTGCTGCCGTGGTTGTTTTTGCGCATCACCCAGCGATCTTCATGGGCTTATTCCTATTTTTTTTGGGTATTACACAAGCCTACCAACAATACCAAGATCGTTTGATTTTGCGCGAAGGTTTGTTAGTGGCGTTTTTTCTGGCAGGTCTAGTGGTGTTGGGAGGTCAGCAGCAATGGTGGCTACAACCAGTATTGCTTAGCATGAGTAGCGATCAAGTGTTTTATGGCGCCACCCTACTCACTGCGGTAACTGACAATGCAGCGCTCACTTATCTTGGCTCATTAGTAGAAGGTCTTTCTGATAGCTTTAAATATGCTTTGGTCACTGGTGCGGTGACTGGCGGCGGTTTAACCATCATCGCAAATGCGCCCAATCCAGCTGGTTTTGCGATTCTTCGCGGTCACTTTAAAGACGAGGCAATTCATCCATTCGGACTATTCCTCGCAGCTTTGGGACCCACTATCATTGCTGCTTTGGCGTTTCGCCTGCTCTAATTTTTGCGGCTGTAGATGAATTATCTAAAGTTCTTTAAGGATTGCACTTAGTGCTATGATTCCCACTTTCTTGATACATCACTTGCTTGAGGATTGCCCTCACCTACCACTATGATTCTTGGTCACTTGCATCAAACTCAAACTATTCACTCAAGTGCCAGCACGGATATTGAAAAAGCTTTACAGCATCTACGCGATACCGACTACACGAAAATCGCGCCCGGAAGATATCCGATCGATGGAGAACGCATGTTCGCGATCGTGCAAGACCCAATTACGCAAAGTTGGGATCTAGGTTTCCCAGAATTTCATGCGCGTCATATTGATGTCCAATATTTACTGAGTGGACAAGAGGCATTAGGCTTTTTGCCAGCGAACAGCAATCTCAAACCGACTGATGATTTTTTGGCGGAACGCGATATCGCATTTGTCGCGCAACAAGAAAATGAAACACGTATTGTCCTCACGGCTGGCATGTATGCTGTATTCTTTCCAGGCGAGTTACATCGTCCATGTCGGGCAGTAAATCAAGCTATGCAAATCAAAAAAGTAGTGATAAAAATTTTATCCAAATAACCGAAGATTTTCATCGCACAGTTACGGTATGCTGCGCGGGTCTTGTAGTGATCTGTTGTTCACTTTTTGTGTATTCACTCAATTTCTTATTTCTAATATCTAATTTTTTAGGAGCAAATTCTATGAAACGTTTTTTGTTAATCGCTCTTCTCGCAACTAGCTTAACTGGCTGCGGCTATAACACTCTGCAACAGCAAGATGAAGCAGTGTCAGCTGCATGGTCTGATGTCTTAAACAACTATCAGCGTCGTGCAGACTTAGTACCTAACTTGGTGAATGTGGTACAAGGCTATGCCGATCATGAAAAAGAAGTCTTACTCGGCGTGACAGAAGCACGCTCAAAAATTGGCAGCATACAAATGACCCCAGAATTGGCGAAAGATGCTGAAGCTTTGAAAAAATTTCAAGAAGCACAAGCTGGCATGAGTTCAGCGTTGTCACGCCTGATGATGATTTCTGAAAACTATCCAGCCTTGAAAGCGAACGATAATTTCCGTGATCTTTCAGCGCAACTAGAAGGTACAGAAAATCGTATTACTGTTGCACGCGATCGCTATATTAAAAGCGTACAGACCTACAACGTCACCGTACGTTCCTTCCCAAGCAATCTGACTGCAAAAATGTTTGGCATGAATGTGAAGCCGAACTTTACTGTTGAAAATGAAAAAGCAATTTCAAACGCACCAAAAGTCGATTTCGGTAAGAAATAATGTTGACGGTGAAGTCTTTCACAAAATTTTGCTTGGCCTTACTGCTTCCGATATTCCTTGTATTCGGAAGTAGTAATGCCATTGCAGAGCAAATTCCGGTTCCTAAGTTATCAAAGCGCGTTACCGATTTGACGCAAACCCTGACACCTGAACAAATTGAGTCGCTTGCACAAAAACTAGCTACGCTTGAAAAGACCAAAGGTAGTCAGATTGCAGTATTGATCATTCCTAGCACGGGCGAAGAAGGTATAGAACAATTTTCTATCCGTGTTGTTGATGAATGGAAGTTGGGGCGCAAAGGTACTGCCGATGGCGTGCTATTCTTGGTCGCCAAAAATGATAAGCGCCTAAGAATTGAGGTCGGTCGTGGTTTAGAAGGAGCGCTAACCGATGTCACCAGTGCCCGTATCATTCGGGAATTTGTGCGCCCTGCGTTCAAACAAAATGACTTCTACGGTGGTATCAATATCGGCATCGATAAAATCAGTGCAGTGATTGCTGGTGAAGAACTGCCACCACCCGCGCCCAGTCAAGGGCAAACGGCGCATTTTCAAGACAACTTCAACATTTTTGGATTACATCCGCTTGTATGGTTAGGCTTATTAGTTGCCGGATTCATCCTGAGTAAAATTTTTGGCCCGTGGTTGGGACGTGGCGGTTTAGGTTTAGGTAGCGCTGGCGCTGCCTTATTTGCTGGAACGCCAATCGGAATGGCGATGCTGGCCGGCATGCTGATGATTATCATCTACAGCTTACTCAGCAGTCGTTTATTTTGGGACATTGCTGGCGCGGTTTTACAAAGTGGTGCAATCGGTGGCTTTGGCGGCGGTGGAGG